>Ga0066903_100002033_pt1 | contig 15460 bp, 15 predicted proteins | sample PanSoiMetaGPlot1_FD_67491 | JGI IMG/M metagenome (GOLD analysis project Ga0066903, IMG submission 67491) | Tropical forest soil microbial communities from Panama analyzed to predict greenhouse gas emissions - Panama Soil - Plot 1 (version 2) | ecosystem: Environmental > Terrestrial > Soil >...
TCGCGGTAGTCGAGCAGGTCGAGCCGCGACAGCGCACGAGCGGCGGCCTCGCGGTCGCGGCGCCCTTCCTTTGCGAGCGGCCCGAGGTGGGGCGTCCGCCCGAGGAGCACGTACTCGCCGACCGTCATCCAGGGCGGGGTCGAAGGCTCCTGTGGCACGACCGCGAGCACGCGGGAGAGCTCCCGACGATTCAGCGTGCGCGTCGGACTCCCTTCGAGCACGACCGAGCCCGTGAAGGACACGTGGCGTCCGACGGCGCGGAGCAACGTCGTCTTCCCCCCGCCGTTCGGCCCGATCAGCGCGAGCCACTCCCCACGCTCGACCTCGAGATCGACTTGGTCGACGACCGGACGCCCGCCGAGCACGACGGTGAGCTCCTCGATGGCGATCGCGTTCACCCCGCGCCTCCCCGCGTCGTGCGCAGGACGAGCGCGAAGAAAGGTGCGCCGAAGAAGGCGGTGACGATGCCCAGCGGTATCTCCTCCGGTGCGAGAGCCGTTCGCGCGATCACGTCCGCGAGCACGAGAAACCCTCCACCGACGATGAGCGCCAGCGGCAACAACGCTCGATAGCCGACGCCCGAGAGCATCCGGATCGCGTGGGGCACGATGATCCCGACGAAGCCGATCAGCCCGCAGAAGGCGACCGCTGCAGCCGTGCCGACGGTCGCCGCCACGACGAGAACGAGACGGACGCGCCGAACGTCGACGCCCAGGCTCTCCGCCTCCTCGTCGCCGAGGCTCAGGACGTCGACCACGCGCCGGTGCGAGAGGATCACGACCGAGGCGAGCGCGACGTAGGGAAGGATGAGGAGAACGTCGCTCCACCCCGAGTTGGGGATGCTCCCGAGGATCCACGTGTAGACCTGCTGCAAGGTGTCCGAGTTCTCCTGCTGCACGAACGTCTGCAGGGCGGTGAAGAACGAGGCGACGGTCACCCCGGCGAGGACGAGCGTGGCGGCGTTTCGGCCCAGGCCGGCCGACCGGCCGACGGAGTACGTGAGAACGACCGCACAGGCGCCGCCCAGGAACGCTGCCACCGGCAGCGCCTGCTGGCCGCGGAGGCCTTCCGGGAGATACGCAATTGCAAGCGTTGCCCCCAGGCCGGCCCCCGCTGCCACGCCGAGGAGATACGGATCTGCGAGCGGATTCCGGAAGACGCCCTGGTAGGTCGCGCCCGAGAGCGCAAGCATGCCTCCGACGAGCGCCGCGAGCACTACCCGCGGCATCCGGATCTCCCAGAGAATCGCGTTCTCGGTCGGTGAGAGCGAGGACGTCACTCCCGGGACGTGCAGCCGCGCGCCGACGGAGCTGAGGATCGGCCCGAGCCCGAGATCGACTGGGCCGACGAGGACGCCGATCAGGACGGCGCCGGCGAGAAACACCAGCGCCGCCCCGATCCACAGTGGTGCGAGCCCCCGGGCCCGAACGTCTGCGACTGTCGGCGCGACGGTTGCCACGCTACGAAAGGCGTGCGATGGCAGAGGCGACGGCGCGGAAGAAGTTCACGAGCCGCGGTCCCCAGCGCGATGCGATCGAGTCGTCGATGCGGACGATCGAGCCGGTGCGCACGGCCTTGATGTGATCCCAGCCGGGACGCGCGGCGACGGTCGTGGGCGTCTGCCCGCAGCAGACCGAATCGGCGAGCACGATGACGTCCGGGCTCTGCGCGACGACATACTCGGCCGAGAGCTGCGGGTAGCCCGTGCCGGCATTGTCCGCTGCGTCGGCGATGTTTCGGAGGCCGAACGCCGCGTACACCTTCCCGACGAACGACTTCGAGGACGCCGAGTAGAGGTCGGGCGTGATCTCGTGGTAGACGGAGAGGTGCGTCGACTTGGGTCGTGCGGCCCGGACGATGGCGGCGATGCGGGTCTTCATGCGAGAGATCACCCGCTCCGCGGCGGGCGTGTGGCCGGTGACGAGGCCGAGCTGGCGGATCTGCTGGTACGCCCCTTTGAAGGACGCGGCCGTTCCCTGGATGATGACCGGGATCCCCAGCTTGTTCAGTGCTTCCGAGAGACCCTTCGGGTCGTACTCGGCGACGACGAGGTCCGGTCGGTAGGCAGCGATCGCCTCCACGTTCGGCGTGAAGCCCGAGAGCGCGGTCTTCGGCGCCGATTTGGGGTAGTCCGACTGGTTGTCGACGGCGATGACCTGCCGACCCGCGCCTACTGCGAAGAGATCCTCGGTTGCAGTGGGCGAGATCGAGACGATGCGGCGGGGCCGCTTGGTGACGGTGACCTTTCCCGCCGAGGTCACGATCGTGACGGGAAACGCACGCGGCGTCGAGCGGGTACTGCCGGCTGATGCGGACGAGCCGACGAGAACGAGCGCCGCCAGGGTCAGCGCGGCGACGAGTGAGAAGCGAAGCACCTGAATCCTCCTTCCGCGAGGGGTTCGGCGATGTGAGGAACGCGACAGGTCTTCTGACTCGGGGCTCCCTCTCGCGCCGCCTTCCCAGCGTTGCCCTTTCGAGCTTCGGCCAGTGGCATGTCGGGCGGAGAGCGTCTCCCCTCACAGCGGCGGGACCGTCCCGGATTTGCACCGGGTTCCCTCACCGCGTTCCCTATGTGCCGGCCGAGCCTATCATCGGACGGTGTCTGACACCGCCCCACGGAACGATGCGGGTTTGCGCCCTGCTGGTGTCAGACACTTGCAATTTCTGCAACTTGTCCGCGGCTGGCTTCCGGTGGTCGCCTGGGCGCTCGTGATCTTCGCCTTCTCCTCGGTGCCGCACCTCGGTACCGGCCTCGGGCTCTGGGACACCGTTCTCCGCAAGCTCGCGCACACGACCGAGTACGCGATCCTCGGCGCCCTCCTCGTCCGAGCCACTCGGCGCCCCAGCCTCGCGTTCGGGCTCGGACTCCTCTACGCGGCGAGTGACGAGTTCCACCAGACGTTCGTCCCCGGTCGGCACGGGTCGCCGATCGACGTCGCGATCGACTCGGTCGGCGTCGCCATCGGGATTCTCCTCTGGCAGCGGGGCGTCGTACGCAGGCTCGCATGACGAGCGCGCTCGCCGTGCCGCTCGACGGTGTGCTCTGCGACACGCGGCCGCTCTGGCGCGACTGGCTCGAGCAGGCGGGCCCTGTCCTCGGCGTCGACTCCCGCGCGCTTCCGGCCGACCGAGCGGCAGCCGCGACGGAGCTCGATCGCCTCGGCGCCGGAAACTGGCGCACCTTGCTCGGTCGCTGGAGCGAAGACCGCGCTCCCCTGTACGTCCGGCGAGACCCGACGACGAGCCGAGCGGTGCGGGCTCTTGCCGCGTCCGGGTGCCGGATCGGCGTCTTCACCGACGCGCCCGAGTCGCTCGCCCGCGTCGTGCTCTCGCACCTCGGGCTCGAGGAAAGGCTGGCCGCGCTCGAGACGGGGGTTTCCGCACGCGAGCGCCTGCTCGCTGAGCTCGGCGACCAGGCGACGGTGGTCGAGACTCTCGCTGAGCTCATCGAGCTGGCGTCTGCGCCTTCGTAGAATCGTCGTCGTGACCGAGCGCAACGAAGTGGGCGACCGACAGCTGGACGCGCTGCTCGAGCGGCTCGACCGCATCGCCGCCGAGCTCGAGCGTCTCAACCGCACGACCGAGCAGCAGGAGGGATTCGCCCTCGTCGCGCGCGAGCTTCGCGACCTCAGCGAGTCGCTCAACGCTCTCGCCTACGCCGCGCTCGGACAGACCCCGCGCGTGCGCCGCCGCGGCACCGGCTAGCGGCCCCGTGCGCGTCCGGTATCTCGGTGGGCCGACTGCAGTCCTCGAGCTCGGCGGGCTGAGACTCCTGACCGACCCGACACTCGATCCCCCAGGGGACTATCGCGTCGGCGACCGCCTGCTGACGAAGACGCAGGAGCCTGCGCTCCGACGAGCCGAGCTCGGGCCGATCGACGCCGTGCTGCTCTCCCACGACCAGCATCCGGACAACCTCGACAACGGAGGGCGCGCATACCTGAGGTCGGTGCCCGTCGTGTTCTCAACGGCCGCCGCTCGTGAGCGCCTCGGCGACCCGGTCCGCGCGCTCCCTCCCTGGGAGCAGACAGACGTGCAGGGCAGAGGCGGCGTGATCCAGGTCACCGGGGTGCCTGCACTGCACGGGCCCGAAGGAAGCGAGTCCCTTGTCGGAGAGGTGACCGGGTTCGTCCTCTCGGGTCGAGACCTGCCGACGGTCTACGTCAGCGGCGACAACGCCTCGCTCGCTGTGGTCAGGACGATCGCGACGCGCGTCGGCCCTGTCGACGTCGCACTGCTCAACGCAGGCGCGGCCCAGTCGCCGCTCGTGCCGGGAGGATTCCTCACGCTCACCAGCGCGGATGCCGCCGAAGCGGCGCGGGTGCTGGGCTCTCCCGAGACCGTTCCGCTGCATTTCGAGGGCTGGGCGCACTTCACGCAGGGCCGGGATACCCTCGAGCCAGCCTTCGAGCGCTCGAGCCTAGCTGAGTGCCTCCATCTCCTCGAGCCTGGTCAGGCGATCGAGCTAGGTCAGCGCCCCAGTCGGTAGATGTCGAGGACGCCGGAGAGGCTGTGGTCGTTTGAGCTTCCCTCGGGGAGCGCGATGCGGCCGTCGGTGACGATGGGGCTGTTCCAGTGCCCGGACCCGGCCGCCAGCGTCGTCACGAGCGCGCCCGTGCTCGGGCGGTAGACGCCGAGCCTGCCGTTCGGGTCGTAGAGGTAGAGCAGCCCTCCCGCGACGACGGGACTCGTACCACCGGCTCCGCGTGACCACGCGAGTCGCAGCCGACGACCGGAGAGCTGGAAGGCCCGCGTCCCGGAGAAGGTCGAGACGAAGACCCAGGTCTGCCCGCGCGAGCGCCAGACCGCCGGTGCGGAGAAGAGGCCGTCCCCGATGTCCACCGTCTGGAGCTCCCCGCCTGTCGACCCGGTCCCGCCGTGCCCGTTCAGCTTCCGCAGGTCGAGCAGCCGAAGCTTCGCGTCCTTCCCGCCCTGCACGGCAAGACCCGACCCGAGCAGCGCCGGCGAGGTCGAGCCGAGGTCCACGTCGCCGCTCTCGAGCGCCTTCTGATCGCTCGGCGTCCAGCTCTGCAGGAGGCTCGCCGCCCGCGGGGAGAGCATGAGCGCGCTGTCTCCCCAGAAGCGCTTCCCGTCGAACCTCCCGTTCCCGGTCGCAACGAGCAAGTTCCCCGTCTTCGGGTCGACCACGACTCCTGCGCGTCCCCAGATCGCCGAGCCGCTCGCAGCGCAGCTCGAGGGCTCGAGCAGTCCGCCCCGATCCGAGCAGAGCGAGTTCCAGACGTTGACGATCTTTCCCGTGGCGGCGCTGATCGTGACCACGTGACCCTGGTACGGGGGAGCGTCGCCGATGTAGCCGCCCGTCGCGACGAGCACGACGCCTCCCGCGAGGTTGAGCGCTGGCGCGATCTTCTCGTGTCCCGGATCGCGGGTAACGATCACCGGCCAGCCCGAAGCCTCCCGCCCGCGCGCGACCGAGAGCTTATGGATTCGTCCGTTGGGCGCGACCGCGTAGATCCAGCGCCGGTTCGGGTCTGCGACCGGCGTGGACTGCGTGATCATCGCCGAGCCCGCCCAGCTCGAGTACCCCGGCGGGGTGAAGCGCCAGAGGACGCGCCCGTTCGCGGCGTCGATCGCAAGCGTCTTTCCGTAGCTCGTGGTCACGAAGAAGACGTCATGCCTCTGTCCGTTCACCGAAGCTGCCCGCAGGTAGATGGGCGAAGAGTCGACGGTCCCGTGCAGGCTCACGCGCTGCCGCTTCAGGTTGCGCACATTCGCGGCGGTGATCCCCGTCGCGGGTGGCCCACTCGAGCTGCGCGCGGCGTTGTAGCCGAAGCGCGTCCAGTCGCCACCCTGCTTGCCGTCCTTTCCCCACGAGGTGGAGCTGCCGACGCCGAGGAGGAACGCAGCACTCAAGAGGCCGCACAGGGTGCGCATGCCGTTACGTTAGGCGAGAGCCGGCCGCCGGCGGCCGGCTCTCGTCGTTCGCAGCCCTCAGCCGATCACCGAGACGTAGAAGGCGTGATCCTCGGTCGCGGTCTCGCCCGCATTCTGGGTGAAGACCTCGACGTGGTTCGCGTCGTTCCCTGCCGGGCAGGTGATCCCCTGCGCACCTCCTCCGCAGGGACCGGCAACCACGGCGCCGCGGAAGCCCGTGTCGTTCGCCACCCCTGGGGAGGCAACGACCAACTTGCCCGAGACGGACGCGCCGAAGTCGAGGATGTACTGACCCGCGACGGGCTTCGCCGTCAGGGTGATGCCACCCGACTGCGCGGCGATCCCGCCGTCGGGCCTGACCAGCGCCCACTTGGCTCCTGGCCCAGCCGGCCCTGCTGGACCCGCGGGCCCGGCGGCACCTGCGGGCCCGGCTGGTCCGGCGGGCCCTGCTGGCCCGGCGGGAATCTGCCCGGGCTTGAAGTCGGCGCGCAGGAGCGAGTGATTCCTCACCTTGCTCGAGACGACCGCGTTGTTCTTGAGCTGTGCGGTGCCGACGCTCGAGCGGGGCAGGGCCGAGACGGCGGCCACCCCCGTTCCCGCGAGGGCGACGAGGAGCGCGAGCGCAGCTATCGCCATCGACGGTGACGGCTTCAGACGTAGAAGGATTCTCATACCGGCCTCCTTTCAGTCGCTGACGGCGTTCTGCGGCTGGTAGAGCCACCGACGAGGGTAACGATTGACTTTTGGCGCACGCGCCGATTGCCCGGCCAACGGGTTTACGCTGTCGCCTCGTGAAGGTCTTCCTCATCGGTGCGGGCCAGGTGGGCTCGACCATCCTCGAGGCCCTCCACAGCGAGCACGAGCTCACCGTCCTCGACACCGAGCAATCCCGCCTGCAGGCAGCGGCGGATCGCTACGACGTCGCGACCGTCGAGGGGGACGGGACGAGCAGCCGCGACCTCGCTCGCGCAGGTGTCGGCGGCGCCGACCTCGTCCTCGCCTGCACGTCGCGCGACGAGGTGAACCTCGTGGCCGGCATGTTCGCTCGCCGGGAAGCGCCGAGCGCGACAACCGTCATCCGCACCTCGAACGTCGAGTACGTCGAGCTCTGGCGAGGCGGGCAGCTCGACGTCGACTTCGTCGTCTGCTCCGAGCTCGAGACCGCACACGCGATCAGCCGCATCATCGGGGTTCCCGCCGCCCGCAAGACCGACGTCTTCGCCGAGGGACAGGTTCAGATCGTGGAGTTCGCGGTCGAGGAAGGCGCGTCCGCCGACATCGCCGGGCTGCCGCTGCGCGACGCGAAGGTGCCGGCGGACTCGAAGGTCGCAGCCATCATCGGCCGCGCGCGCACGACGCTGCCCGGCGGCGACGACGTCATCTCCGCCGGCGACCGAATCGTGGTCATCGGATCGCCGCGAGCCGCCCTGCAGTGGAGTGCGTTGCTCGCCCCGGGAGGCGGAGCGGTCCGCGACGTCGTCATCTTCGGCGCCGGGCGGGTCGGGTCTCAGATCGCTCGCGTGCTCCTCGGCCAGGGCATTGGGTTGCGGATGATCGAGGTATCCCGCGAGCGCGCCAGGCGGGTCGCGGAGGCCTTTCCCAAGGCTCGCGTCTACCACGCGAGCGGGCTCGAGCCCGAGTTCCTCGAGCGGGAGCGAATCGGCCACGCGCAGGCCGGCATCTTCGCGATGCGCGACGACGCGAAGAATCAGTACGCGGCCACGCTCGCCAAGGTTCACGGCATCCCGTTCACCATCGCGATCGCCTCCGAGACCGTGTCCGAGGCCGCGTACGAGCTCGCCCGGATCGACGTCTCGGTCAACCCGCGCCGCGTCACGGCGGAGGAGATCGTCCGCTTCGCGCTCGACCCTCGGACGAAGCAGGTCGCCATGCTCGAGGGAAACCGGTACGAGGTGCTCGACGTGACCACGCGCGAATCGAGCCGCTACATCGGGACGGCGTTCCGGGACATGCCCGTCCACGGCGCCCTGATCGGGGCGATCGTGCGCAACGGCTCCGCGATCTTCCCGCACGGCGACGACGTGCTCCAGGTCGGCGACCGGGTGATCGTCTTCACCGAGGCGGCGAACGTTCCCTGGGTCGTGGAGTCGCTCTGACCGCTTCGAACCCGGCGGCAGGCCGGCGGATCGCGCCGAGGCGGCGTCTGGCGGTCGACCTGGCCGCGAGCGTCAACCTCGTCGGATCCGTCGCCAAGTACTTCGGGCTCACCTTCCTGCTACCGACGGTCGTCGCGCTCCGGTACTCGGAGCCGGTCTGGCCGTTCCTCGCCGCGGGCGCGATCACGAGCGGGATCGGCTTCGCTCTCGAGCGAGCGAGCGTCGGGGCGAAGCGGCGTATTGGCGTTCGAGAAGGCTTTCTCGTCGTCTCGGTCACCTGGCTGCTCGCTGCCGGGTTCGCCGCTCTCCCTTACCTCTTCGCCGGGGGCAACCAGCTCGGGAACCCCCTCGACGCCTACTTCGAAGCGATGTCAGGCGTCACCACGACGGGCGCAACCGTGGTCACGAACTACCACGATCTTCCACGCTCGCTCGACATGTGGCGAGCGTTCACACAGTGGATCGGAGGAATGGGCGTCATCGTCCTCGCGATCGCAGTCCTACCGCGCCTTCGAGTCGGCGGTCGCCAGGTGCTCGAGCCCGAGACACCAGGCCCCGAGCTCGCGCAGCTCTCAGACCGCATCCGCTACACAGCGCGCAGGCTCTGGGTCCTCTACGTCGGCCTCACCGCGCTCGAGGCGCTCGCGCTGGCCGCGCTCGGCTGGCTCGGGATCGACGACCGGATGACGAACTTCGAGGCGCTCTCACACGCCTTCACGACGATGCCCACCGGAGGATTCTCCACGCGGGCCGGCTCGATGTCCGTGTTCTCCGCGGCCGCGCAGTGGATCGTCGTCGTCTTCATGCTGCTCGCCGGAGCGAACTTCGCGCTCATGTACCGAGGCTTCGTGCGCCGGCGGCCGCGCTCGTTCCTCCGCGACGAGGAGTTCCGGCTCTACCTCGCCCTGGCGCTCGTCGCCTCGCTCGCGCTGAGCGCGCAGCTCATCGGCCACGACGTGGCCCACGGCGAAGCGGCCGTTCGCACGGGCGTCTTCCAGGCGGTGTCGATCATGACGACCACGGGCTACGCGAGCGCGAACTTCGCCCTCTGGCCGACGCTCCTCCTCCTCTCGCTCTTCGCGCTCATGTTCGTCGGCGCGTCCGCGGGCTCGACGGGCGGCTCGATCAAGGTCGCCCGCCATCTCCTGACCGGAAAGGTGCTACGACGAGAGCTCGATCAGACGGTGAGCCCCGAGGTGGTCATGCCGATCCGCCTAAACGGAGCGCCCGTCGAGGAGCGGACGCTGCGCGCGATCGTCGCCTTCATCCTGCTCTACATCGGCGCGTGGGTCATCGGGTCGGGTGTGATCGCGGTCGACTCGGCAATCACGGGCGCCGGTCTGGGGACACTCGACGCGATCGGGGCTACCGCCAGCGCGCTCGGCAACATCGGGCCCGGGTTCGGGGGCGTCGGGCCGATGGGCTCGTACGCCGGTCTAGGCGACGTGTCGAAGCTCACGCTCATCGGGCTCATGTGGGCGGGCCGGCTCGAGATCATCCCGGTCGTCGTGCTCCTCACCCGCCACTACTGGCGGCTCTGAGCCGTTACGACTTGGAGGCGCCGAGGAGCGCGCGCCGGAGATCCTGCGCCGACCCGTCTGCGACCACGGCGAGAAGCTGGTCGCCGGGGCGAATCACGGTTCCGGCCTCGACGAGCTCCGTACGGCCGTGGCGGAAGACGGAGATGAGACGCGCTCCCTCCGGAAGCTTGAGCCCGCCCGCACGGTTCCCTGCTGCCGGTGAATTGCTCTCGATCTGCGCCTCGACGATCTCCAGGCCCTCGCGCTGCAACTCGAGCAGCTGCACGAGGCCGTGCTCCGGAATCTCGTGCTCGACGAGACCGAGGATGGACGAGGTCGGGCAGACGGTCATCGGGATGTCGAGCAGGTCGAAGTGCGGCTGGTTGCGCGGATCGTTCACCCGTGCGATGACCTTCGGGACGCCGTACTTCTCGCGCCCGAGCTGGGAGATGACAAGGTTGTCCTCGTCGTCGCCCGTGACCGAAAGGAGGAGCTCCGGCGGTCGCGCGATGCCTGCCACCTCGAGCACGTTGATCTCGGTCGCGTCCCCACGGACGACGATCGGCCCGAACTCCTGCTCGAGCCGCACGAATCGCTCCGCGCGCTGCTCGATCATCGTGACCTCGTGCCCCATCTCGAGCAGCGAGCGCGTGCTGTTGGCCCCTACCTTTCCGCCGCCGGCGACAATGACGTACATCGCGGACTAGGCCTCCGTCGGCTCCAGCCGAGCGGTGCGCACCGCGTCGAGCAGCTCGGAGATCGCCGTCTGGGTCGGGCACACGGTCTGGAGACCGCGCTCGGAATAGAAGCGGGCGCGCGCCGGGTCGAAGACGCGGACGACGACGCTCGGGATCCCATGCCGCCTCTGGAGAACCTGTCCGATGACCACGTTCGTGTTGTCGCCGTCGGTCGCGACGACCGCGGCGTCCGTGTCCGCGACTCCCGCACGCGTGAGCACCGAGCTGTCGAGCCCGTGACCGAGCACGAAGCCTCCGCTCCATCCCGAGCCGAGCCGAATGAGGGCATCCTCGCTCTCGTCGACCGCGGTGACGTCCCAGCCGTCGCCGACCAGTCCCTTCGCAACCGCGGCGCCTGTTCTGCCACAGCCGATGACCAACGCTTTCACGGCGCGCAGCGTAGCGCCGGCGGAGGTCGCACCGGCCCCCACGAGAGCAAACGGATGTCGAGGTGGTGCGCCTCGACCGATCAGGTCTCGAAGACGCCTTCGGGAAAGGCGACGACGAGGACCTCGCACGGTGCCCGCCTGAGCACGAAGTCGACCGTGGGCGAGAAGAAGCGCGACTGCCGACGCCAGCGCGGAGACGAGCCGACGACGATGAGGTCGACGTCGCGCGTCTTCGCCTCCTCGACGATCGCGTGGCCGATCGAGCGTGAGCGGACGACCTCAGTCCGCACCTCCACGTCGTGCTCCTCCCCGAGCGCCCGGGCCTCCTCCAGCGAGGCCTCGACACGAGCAGCGACGTCGGGAGGGAGCGGCCCCTCGAGCGGGAAGCGGCGCGGGACGCGGACGACGGTGACCGCCTCCACCTCCGCCCCGGAGTCCTTCGCGAGCGCGATCGCGGTGGCCACCATCTCCTCGCCGATGTCGCCGATCTTCATCGGCACGAGGATCCGCTTGAACTCGGCGCCCGGGGGAAGCTCCTCGACCGGCTCGACGTGCTCGAGGATTCCGTGCCGCTCGGTGCGTCGAACGGCCACGAAGACCACGAGCCCGGCAGCGAGCCAGAGGAGGCCCGCGTATCGCGCGCGTGGATGCGTGACGATAGCCATGATCCAGATGGCGAAGGTCAGTGGCGCGCCGACGAGTGCCGCCAAGGGCACGCGGGCGCCACGGATCCTGACGTCCGGTCGCGCGCGGAACGGCCGGGGGAGATCCGGCTCCCTGAGCCGGAGACGAATGACGGCGAGCTGTGCCGCAGTGAAGGCGATGAGGACTCCGAAGGAGTAGATGCCCGCCAGGAAGGTCGGGTCCCCGTCGGCCCCGAACTCCGTGACGAGGATCAGCGCGATCGCCAGGCCGGAGGCGATGAGGATCGCCTCGCTCGACACAAGCGTCCTCCGCTCGAGCCGGGCGAACTCGCGCGGGAGCTGGCCGTGCTCTGCAAGCGAGTACGTCAGACGCGTGATCCCCGAGACCGAGGTCGTCGCCGCCCCGACGAGGATGAAGACGCCGGAGACGCCAACAGCGATCCGGAGGACGTCCACGAGCATCGAAGGCAGCGAGCCGTCGAACGCAACGGTGATCCCGACGAGCGGCGCTTCCAGCCACTGCTCGCCGAGCGCAGTCGTGCCGTTCGTCGCCGGGTAGGCCGACATCCCGATCGCCGCGATCAGCACGGTCACGACGACGACGAGCCCGATCGCCGAGAAGAGCGAGCGCGGCAGCGTCCGTCCTGGCTCGCGCGCCTCCTCCGCGAGGTTGGCCGCCGTCTCGAGCCCGGTGTAGGCGAGCATCGCGAGCGGGAGCGCGAAGGCCAGGTCGCCCCAGTCCTGCCCGCTCGCGAAGCCGAATCCCTGCCCGAGCGTATGCGGCGAGAGCAAGAACGCGACGCCCAGGATCACGAGCACCGCCTGCACGACGAGATCGAGGAGCGCGATCCCGAGCGCGCCCGTGTGCAGGCGCGTGTGTCGGACGAGCCGAACCCCCGCGACCACGGCGATGACTCCGCAGCCGATGATCGCGTCCCACGGCGACTGCCGAAGCGAGGGCGCCGAGATCGCGGCACCCAGGTAGTGGGGCACGAAGAACGCGGACAGCGCCATGACGATCAGGAAGTCGAGGAAGAGCGCCCACCCTGTGATGAAGCCGGCGAGGTCGTTGAACGCGCGGCGGACGAAGGTCGCCGCGCCGCCCGTCTCCGGGATGGCCGCCGTCCCCTCCGCGTAGGAGAGCGAGACGACGAGGAAGAGCGCCCCCGTGACGAGGAGCACGAGCGGCGTCAGCCCGAGAGCCGAGGCGGCGACGATCCCGAGGGCCACGTACAGCGAGGAGGCGATCTCGCCGTACGTGACCGCGAAGAGCGCAGGCGCGTCCAGCACCCGCTCGAAGCCGCGCAGCTTCCGGGCCATCTAGGGTCGCCGCTGCCGCTCGAGCGTGAGCCTGCCGACGCCGAGCGCGATGAAGAGCCCGCCGAGGACGTAGCCGACGACCCCGCCGCCGTGCACAGTCGTCACGGCGAGCAAGGAAACGCCGATCCCGACGAATAGGAACCCGAAGAAGACAACAGCCCAGTGATACACGGTCAGGCGGCCTTTGCCGCCGCGACGAGCACCCGGCAGGGCGCGTGCTTCAAGACGTAGTCGACGGTCTTGCCGAAGACGGCGGTCTCCCCGCCGGCGAGGACGTGCCGGGGCGATCCGAGCACGATGATCTCGGCCCCGCGAGTGGTGGCTTCGGCGACGATGGCCGGGCCCGGGTTCCGCGCGCGCTCGAGCCGACCGAGCACGCGGACCCCGTAGGAGTCGCCGATCGCGACAGCCTCGTCGATCTCCCTGTTCGCAGCGCTCTCCAGGTCCGGCAGCCGCTCGCCGACCGAGCGGTCAAGCGGCACCTCGAGCACGTTGAGTGCGACGATCCGGGCCCCGCGTTCCGCCGCGAGCCGGCACGCGAGGTCCATGGCGGCATCCGAGGGAGGCCCGCCCACGATGGGAACGAGCAGCCGGCGATACTCGAGGGCGAGCGCTGGGCCGAATGCAGGCGGCGCCTTCGTGAGCGTCCGAACTGACTCCCGGACGTAGTACCTCCGGTAGAGCCAGTAGCCGATGAGCCCGAGCACCATCCACCCGAGCCCCACCCAGCGCGTGATCGGATTCTGGACGACGAGCACGAGGAACGACGCCCCGGTGGCGATTCCGCCGGCGATGGCGAACAGCGGCCAGTCGACGCCCCCGAGCCGGAGGTTCGGTCGCGCTCGGTACACGATTTCCGTTTCGTCACGGTGCCGCGTGCGGAGCCTGACGATCGAGGTGTGGGCGATCGTGAAGGAGAGCGTCGCCCCGAGCGAGTAGAGCGTTCCGACGAAGGTCACCGAGCCTGGCAGGAGGAGGAGGATCGGCCCGATGCCGGCGAAGAGGACGAGCGAGAGCCATGGCGTCTTGAAGCGCGGATGGAGCCGACGGACGACCTCCGGCAGCTGCCGGTAGCTGGCCATCGAATAGGTGATCCGCGAGGCGCCGATCACGCCGGCGTTGGTTGCGATCAGGAGGATCGTCGCCGCCAGCAGGCCGACGTAGATCCGAGCGACGTGCAGGAGCGCAGGCCCCAGGCCGAGATGCTCGACCACCCCGAGGATCGGGTCGTTCGCGTACCCGCCGTCCTCGGGCGGAAGCGCGAGGAGCGTCGTCAGCTGGCCGTTGATGCTGGTGACCGGTAGCGCCGAGAGCGCGACGAGCGGCAACGTGAAGTAGATGGCGAAGACCGCGCCCGCGACGAGCTTGTACGCGGAGGGGACCGTGCGCACGGGGTCGCGGGCCTCCTCGGCGAGGTTGGAGACGGTCTCGACGCCCGTGTACGCGAGCATCGCCACGGGGATCGAGATGGCCAGGTTGCTCCACGTCGGCGCCACCCCCCAGTGGATGTTGTCCACGAGCACCTGGGGACTGAACACGAGCGCGAAGCCGACGATCACGAGCAGGACCTGGGTCGCGAAGTCGAGCACGGCAAGCGAGATGGAGAGCCTCGTCGCCTCGCGGACGCCGACGATGTTCAGCGCGACGAGGAAGACGATGACGATGATCCCGCCGACGATGTCCCACGGATTCGAGTTGAGCGGCTCCCAGAAGATCGACAGGTAGTGCGGCACGAAGAAGGCCGACACCGCAACCGTGACGACATAGACGAGCATCTGTGCCCAACCGGCGGTGAAGCTCAAGAGCTCGTCGAAGGCGTGGCGCGCGAAGCTCGCCGAGCCGCCTGCTTCGGGGAAGGTCGCGGTCCCCTCCGCGTACGTCGCCGCCGTCGCCGCGAAGATGATTCCGGCGAGGACGAAGACGAGCGGCGTGAGCCCGAGCGCGTAGACCGCCGTCAGCCCGAGCGCGTAGTAGATCGAAGAGCCGACGTTGCCGTACGCGGTGGCGAAGAGCGCGGGAGTGCCGAGCACCCGCTCCATCTCCACTTGCCGTCTGCGACGGCGACCAGGCACGGCGGGCAAGCCTATAACGAGGACAGGCCGGGCGAACGCCCGGCGCTCTCAACGACTAACCGTGAATGGAGACGATCAGGGGGATGACCAGGATCGCGACGATGTTCGCGATCTTGATCATCGGGTTGATCGCGGGACCCGCCGTGTCCTTGTAGGGGTCGCCGACCGTGTCCCCGGTCACCGCCGCCGCATGCGCCTCCGAGCCCTTGCCGCCGTAGAGCCCGTCCTCGATCGTCTTCTTCGCGTTGTCCCAGGCGCCGCCGCCCGAGGTCATCGCGATCGCGAGGAAGAGCCCGGTCACGATCGTCCCGATCAGGAGCCCGCCGAGCATCTCCGGCTTCATGATCCCGACCACGATCGGGATGGCCACCGGGATCAGCGCCGGCGCCAGCATCTCCTTGATGGCCGATCCGGTGACGATGCTGATCGCCTGCGAGTAGTCGGGACGCGAGGTCCGTTCCATGATCCCAGGGTTCTCGCGGAACTGCCGGCGCACTTCCTCCACCACCTGCCCGCCGACGCGACCGACCGCCTGCATCGCGAGCGAGGCGAAGAGGAACGGCATGAGCCCGCCGATGAACAGGCCGGCGATGACCCAGGGGTTGTCGAGCGAGAAGAGGACGTTCAGGCCCTCGTCGTGCAGGCCGGTCGTGTAGCTGTCGAAGAGGATGAGCGCCGCCAAGCCCGCGGAGCCGATCGCGTAGCCCTTCGTCACCGCCTTGGTCGTGTTGCCGACCGCGTCGAGCGGGTCGGTGATGCCGCGCAC
>Ga0066903_100002034_pt1 | contig 15459 bp, 12 predicted proteins | sample PanSoiMetaGPlot1_FD_67491 | JGI IMG/M metagenome (GOLD analysis project Ga0066903, IMG submission 67491) | Tropical forest soil microbial communities from Panama analyzed to predict greenhouse gas emissions - Panama Soil - Plot 1 (version 2) | ecosystem: Environmental > Terrestrial > Soil >...
CGCGCCCGCCACATCCGCGCTTCCTCCATCGCCTCGCCTCGCCAGAGCAGGCCCTGCGGGCGGCGGCGCGCGTCCCACTGCTTCGCCGCCGCGCGCAGCTGCTCGCGGAAGGCGGCGTCCTCGCGTCCCTCGTCGAGCCAGCGGCGCAGCATCGGCCAGCCGCTGATCAGCGATTCGTGCACCAGCTCGACGGTGGCGCTCCCCTCGTCGGCCCGGTTCTGCACGACCACCAGGCGTGCCTGGGCGAGGTGCTCGATCAGCGCGCGGGCGTCACCGGCGTCCGCGGTCAGGCCCGGCAGCTCCGCGACGTCGACGATCGCCCGCGTCCCCTCGGGCGTGACCAGGCGCTGGAAGACGCCGCGGACCGAGGCGCGCAGGCTGGGCGGCAGCCCGTCGACGACGCGATCGGCGTGCTGGGCGAGCACGCCGGAGATACCGCCCATCTGGCGGTAGCTCTCGGCGGTCAGCACCTTGCGCCGCTCGTCGCGCGCCTCCCACAGCTTGGAGCCGGCGAACTGCAACAGCGGCAGCGAGCCGGGCGTCGCGGCCAGCGAGTCGACCATCTCGGCCAGCAGCGCGTCGCTCTCGAAGGTGTAGCCGAGCTGGGTGACCGGCGCCTCCAGCGCCTCGCGCAGCGCGGCCCGCGGCAGCGGCTGCAGGAAGTGCAGGCCGCGCACCAGATCGTCGAGGAACCGGCGATCCTCGCCGACGCGATCGATGAAGTCGGAACGGATCGAGGCCAGCACCCGGACCGGCGCGGCGGCGTCGTCGGCGGCGCCGGAGAGGCAGGCGGTGAACGCCCGCCGCTCGCCCTCGTCGGGGACCAGCGTGTAGAGCTCCTCCAGCTGATCGACGAACAGCAGGACCTGCTGGCGGCGCTCGTCGGCGCGGGCGCGCAGCACCGCGCCGAGGTGGCCGGGCGATTCGCGCAGCTTCTCGACCGTCCGGACATGCCCGTCGGCGGCGGGCCCGTCCCCACGTTTGGTGACGAACGGCAGGATCATCGTGGCGAGGCTCTGCAGCGGCTCGCGCCCGGGACGGATCACCAGCACTTCCCAGCTTTCGGCCGACGCGCGCAGCGCGGGCACGACGCCGGCGCGCACGAACGACGACTTGCCGACGCCGGAGGCGCCGACGATCGCCGCGACGGGATGGTCGCGGAGGCGGGTGCTGACCTCCAGCACGTCCCGGCCCCGGCCGAAGAAGCGATCGGCGTCGCTCTCCTGGAACGCCGACAGGCCGGGGTACGGGCCGGCGCCGGCGTCGAGCGCGCGGACGCTCCGTCCGGGGAGCAGCGGCTCGAGGGCGGCGAGCAGCTCCGTCGCGCTGGCGATGCGGTGTTCTTTTCGCTTCTCGAGGCAGCGGTCGACGACGTCCGCCAGCCGCTGCGGCAGATCGGGCAGCTCGTCACCGATGCGCGGGAAGGGCTGATCGACGAAGTAGGCGTGCCGCAGCAGCGCCTCCTGGGTCAGCGGCTGCAGCGGATGATGCCCGGTCAGAAGCTCGTACAGCATGATTCCGACCGCCCAGAGATCCGATCGATGATCGGCGCCGCCGGGCTCGAACTGCTCGGCCGCCATGTAGGCCATCGTGCCGCCCATCCGGACCGGCGTGCTGCCGGGGCCCGTCGACTGCAAGGTCGCGTCCGCGAGCAACGCCGCGATGCCGAAGTCCAGCACCTTCACGGCGCCGCCACGGGTGACGAAGACGTTCTCCGGCTTGAGATCGCGGTGGACGATGCCGCGCTCGTGCGCGCGGACCAGCGCGCGGACCACCGGCACCATCAGCTCGACGGCGCGGCCCGGGGCCAGGCTGTGTCCGGCGGCAGTCCGTCGCAGGTTCGCGCCCTCGAGGTGCTCGAGCACCATGTAAGGCGTCCCGTCGTGCTCGTCGGCCTCGTGGATGATCACGATGTTCTCGTGCTCGCAGCTGGCGGTGGCGCGTGCCTCGCGCAGGAAGTCGTGGGTCAACGTCTGCGAGCGGGTCAGCAGGACCTTGATCGCCACGCGGCGCCCGAGGCGCACGTCGCGCGCCAGGTAGACGATCCCCATCCCGCCACGCCCCAGCTCGCGGATGACCTCGTACTGGCGGATCCGTGCGCCCGGCTCGAACAGCGCAGGTCCGCCCGGCTGTCGCGGCGCCTGCGCCGCTGCCGGCGAAACGTCCCCGGGTATCGCCTCCTGATCTCCACTCATCGAGCGGCCTTCGGGTGTACCATGCCACGCCTGCAGTCCGCGCTTTCGAAAATGCTCTTCGGCCTGGCGCTGACGCTGGCGGTCAGCCTGGCGGCGACCTCGGTCGCCCGGGCGGAGCCGGCGACCATCGCGCCTGCCCCCGACCGCGCCGGCGAGGCCGACCGACCCGACCGTACCGATCGGCCGTGGGCCGCCGGCATCCCCGAGGAGGCGCAGAAGCAAGCGCTGGGGCTGTTCGAAGAGGGGAACAAGCTGTTCGAAAACTCCGAACACGCGGCCGCGCTCGCGAAGTACCGCGAGGCGCTCAAGGTCTGGGATCACCCGGCGATTCGCTACAACGCCGCGGTCGCGCTCATCAATTTGGATCAGCCGCTGACCGCGAACGCCAACCTCGAGCTGGCGCTGCGCTTCGGCGAGGCGCCGTTCAATCCGGAGACGTACCAGCAGGCGCTGACGTACCGCAAGCTGCTGCGCGGCCAGCTCGCCCAGCTGAAGGTCTCCTGCGCGGAGTCGGGCGCCGACGTCGCGCTGGACGGGGAAACGCTGTTCGTGGCGCCGGGAGAATCCGAGCGCTGGCTCTTGCCGGGCTCGCATCAGCTGGTGGCGCGCAAGACCGGTTACCTGACCGAGACCCGATCGCTCAGCCTGCTGCCGGGCAAGCCGTCGGTCGAGACGCTGGCGCTGCAGGAGATCGGCAGCCTGCCGACGCGGACGGTCCGTCGCTGGCCGACCTGGCGGCCGTGGGCGGTGGTCGGCGGCGGCGCGCTGCTGGCGCTCGCGGGCGTGCCGTTGCTGCTCGACGTGAAAAGCAACCTCGACGCCTATGACGCCGGGGTCCAGAGCTCGTGCCCTTCGGGTTGCCCGCCCGGAATGATTCAGCGGGCCGCGCTGGATGCCCACGATCGCGCGCGCACCGAGAACGTCATCGCGGTCTCGCTGTTCGCCGTCGGGGGCGCGGTGATCGCGAGCGGTGTCGCGCTGGTCATCCTGAACCAGCCGCGCGTCGTCCCCGCGGACGAGCGCCCGCCGGCCACGGTGGCGCCGCTGGTCGGGCGGGGAACGCTCGGCTTGTCGATCGCGTTCGAACGCTGACGCCGGCCAGACCCGCCGGTCTCAGGCCCGCGCGCCGGCCAATCCGTCCAGCGCCGCCCGCATCTCGGTCGCGGACTGGTAGCGGTCCTCCGGCTTCTTCTCCAGCGCACGGGCCATGAAGCGATCGATCTCCGGTGCGCGCGCGAGGTCGGCGCGCAGCCGCGACGGCGGGGCCGGCGGCTCGAACGCCTGCTTCATGACGATGCGCAGCGGCCAGTTGTCGAGAAATGGCGGCCGCCCGCACAGCATCGCGTAGCCGACACAAGCCACCGCGTACAGATCGCTGCGGTGATCGGCGCCCCGGCCGGTCGCCTGCTCGGGAGACATGAATTCCGGCGTGCCGATGATCGTCCCCGAACGCGTCAGCTGCTCCTCGGCGCTGAGGCCGACGACCTTGGCGACGCCGAAGTCCAGCACCTTCACCCCGGCCGCGCCCGCGCCGGCACCCGCGCGCGCGAGGAAGATGTTCTGCGGCTTGATGTCCCGGTGCACGATCTGGTGCGCGTGCGCGATCTCCAGCGCGTCGAGGACGCTGCGCAGCACCGGCACCGCCCGCTCGGGCGTGTAGGCCGTCATTGCCGTGATGTCGTCCGCGAGGTTCGTCCCCTCGAGCAGCTCCATCGCCATGACCCAGTCGCCGTCGATCTGTCCGACCTCGAAGACCTGGACGATGTTGGGGTGGTGCAGCTCGGAGACGATCCGCCCCTCGCGCTGGAACCGCGCCACCATGGTGGGATCGTCGGTGTGGATGCGGCTGATGATCTTGAGCGCGATCGGCCGGTCATGCTGGAGATCGCGCGCCGCGTACACGACGCCCATGCTCCCCGAGCCGATCTGCCGGTCCAGCCGGTAGCGCTGGCCGAGGATCGAGCCGGAAGGCAGCATGGCGGGCCATTGTCCTCGATCGCGACCGGCGGAGCCACAGTATCATTGACGGCGTGACACGCGTCCTCTCACCGGCGGTCGCCTTCCGACGATGGGCCGGCATTCCGACGCTGGCCGTTGTCGCCGCCGCGTGCACGCAGACGCTGGACGCGGGCCACAATCGCACGCCCGATGCCTGCGCGACGCCCGACGCAAACCAGGCCGGATGCACGCCGACCGGGCTGCTCGACAATCTGGTCGGCTACTGGAAGCTCGACGACGGCACCGGTAGCACGGTGGCCTTCGATTCATCCGGACGCGGGAACCAGGGCGTGCTGCACAACCTCGACACCGGCACCGCCTGGGTCTCCGGTCGCTCGCTGGGCGCGCTGCAGATCGCGCACACCGGCTGGGTCCAGGTCGCGCCGTCTGCGTCCATCGACGCGATCTCGGACCGCCTCACCCTCAGCGCCTGGGTCGATCTCGAGGGGACGATCGCCGCTTCGGACCTGTTCGGGACCGCGCTGTCCCGCCAGACCGGGACCAGCATCGACCAGCACTATCACATCTCTCTGGTGATGGGCGGGCAGCCGACCCTGTTCGTCACGACGGCCACCGACTTCGCGATGATTCAGGCGGCCGATCCCGCCCCGATGGGAACGTGGACGCACCTGGCGGGCGTCTACGACGGCGCCATGGTGCATCTCTACGTCAACGGCGTCGAGGCGGCGAACAAGGCGCTGACCGGCACCTTCGCCGCTGACACGACGCCGATCATCCTGGGCGGCAACGGCAACGACGCGAGCGGCGTCCCGACCGAGCTGTTCCCCGGCCGCATCGACGAGCTGATGCTGTACGCCCGTGCGCTCTCCGCCGCCGAGATCGGTCAGCTCGCCGCAGGAGCGCTGTTCGCGCCCGGCGCGCGCGACGGCGGCGCCGACTGAGCAGCGCGGGCTCGCCTCCTTGTTGGTCTTACTTGCTGGTTAGCGGCGGCGACGCCCAGCTGACGTCGTCGGTCAGGGTCGGCGCCGTCGTGCTCCACGGAACCCACTTCGTCAGATCGGCGGTGCCGGCCGGCTGCGGCTCCATCCGTCCGTCGGGCGGCATGGTCTTGGTCAGGTGCGCCCGAATCGCCCGTTGCAGCGGCGGTCCCTGCGTCGCCGTGTAGAACGTGCAGTGATTCTGGGGATCCGACGGATTGCCGCCGTTGTAGCCGACGTTCGCTGGTATGCCGAGCGCCTTGTACACGACCTGGGCCGCCGCGGTCGCGCCGTGCTGGCAGGTCGCGCACAGCTCGCCGATGCGCGAGTTGTCGAGGACCAGCAACCCGCGCGGCGCGTACATGGCGGCCAGGGAGCTGGTGTCGCCTGGCGAGGTGTCGACCTTGCTCCCGCTCGTGTACGTCTGAAAGACGGTTCCGAACCACCCCTGCGCCTCGCTCCAGGCGGAGGCGAGCGACTGGCCGGGATTGCCGTTCGGTCCCTTGACTCCTGTGTTGACGATGCGGAACGCTGACACGCCGCCGGTGCCCGATTCCTGCGGGATGCCGAGCGCGATCCGCTCGTCGAACGCGCCGACCGTGAACGCGCCCTTGCCGTTGCGCGAACAGCCGGTCACGCCGACCGCGGTGGGATCGATGATGTTGTTCCGTCCCGCGGCTTTCTCGTCGACCAGCACGTCGATGACCCGGCTGATGCCCCAGGCCCAGCCGACCTGCGCGCTGGCGCCGGTGCTGGTGCCGTAGATCGTCGAGAAGAGACCGGTCCGGCTGGTCTCGCTCGACATCGCCTGGTGGTCGTAGTTGCCGGTGGCGACGCCCTCGGCCGAAACGATGGAGGGATCCAGGCTCGACCCACCGAGGCCGATGATGATCGGAACCGGCCCGGTCTTGCCGGCGGGTATGCTGACCGAGACGCTGAAGTCGATGCTCTTGCCGTTGTTGTCGACGTGCACCTTGATGGCGGTGCTGCTGACCGACCCGGTCACCGTCGTCGGTCGGCCCGGCTTGGGGCCGTGGATGTACTTCTCGACGATCGCCTTGAGCTCGGCGCGGCGACACTTCCAGTCCGATTTCTTGGCCATCGTCGTGCCGTCGATGTTGGTGAACAGATTCGGCAACTGGCCGCTGATGCTCACGTCCTTGGGCGTGGCGACCGTGCAGTCGTCGCCGTAGAACTCCTTGAAGCTGGGGTTGTAGACGGGGCCGCTGGAGCTGCCGCCGGTGCCAGTCCCGCTGCCGCCGGTGCCGGCCGCGCTGCCGCCCGCGCCACCGCGGCCGGCCGCGCCACTGCCGCCGGTTCCCGTCGTGCCGCCGCTGGAGCCGCCCGCGCCGGTCGTTCCGCTGCTGCCGCCCCGACCGATGGCGCCGCCCGAGCCGGTGACGCCGCCCGCGCCGCCGCCGGAGCCCGCCGCGCTGCCACCTGCGCCGCCCGAACCCGTCGCGCTGCCGCCCGGGCCCGAGCCGCCGCTGCCCATCGTCCCCGCCACGCCCGAGCTGGAGCCGCCGCTGCCGGCCGCCGACGTGCCGCCCGCGCCGCTGCCCGCCACCCCCGACGACGTGCCGCCGCTGCCCGCCGTGCCGCTATTGCCGCCGCCCGCCGGACCGCACGCGGCGCTCAGCACCGCCGCGATCGCGACGGCGCGCATGGCTGTAGGGAAGGACGACCGGGAACGGGGGGCGACAGGGAGCCGTGCCATTGTCTTCTCCTCGGCGAGCGCGATGGAACGCTCCCAAGTCCCGCCCCCACCGCAAATGATCTCCGGCGGAATTCAGAGAAGGTTTGGACGACCAGCGCCCATTAATTGAAGGAACGTTTACGCTCAGAACTGCGAGAAGAAGTTCCAGAGCGTCTGGCCCGAGGTCGGCGCGAACTGGTGACCGGCGGTGTACTCGCACTCGACCACGGGGTAGCCGCTCTTGCAGCCCGGGTATTGCCAGCAGGTGCACGGCAGGTACTGCGAGGCGAGACCGTCGCACCAGCTGGGCGACATCACGGTCTTGGCCGTCGAGCATCCGTCGCGCTGCACGAAGACCTGAACGGCCTGCCGGTGAACGGTGAGCAGGCTGTCGTTGGTGCCGACGAATGACATCAACGCCACCGACCGCGTGCTGTTTTCGCAGCCGCCGCTTGTCTGCGTGTTGCCGGCCATCGGCGCGATGGCGCGCTGCTGGCTGGCCGCCGTGCAGCCGAACGTGAACGAGAACATCGCGCCGAAGCTGAACCCGGTCGAGAAGATCCGGTTCTGATCCACGCAGAGCTGCGCGCTGAAGAGATCCATCATCGCGTGCGCGAAGGCGATGTCCTCGCCGTTCGCGTTCCCCCAGCCGAGCCCGCCGTCCTGGAAGTCCTGCCCTTCGGGCGCGACCAGGATCGCCTGGCCGTTGCTGGGCGTCTGGAGTCCGAAGTAACCCATCTGCTGCGTCTGCATCGCCGACCCGCCCCACGGATGCCAGCCGAAGATCAGCTTGTAGGGGTGGTTCATGTCGTAGCTGGGCGGTACGTAGAGGATGTACTGGCGCGTCTTGCCGTTGACGTCGATGCTCGCGCGGCCGCTCGCCAAGCCGGCGGCCTTGCCGCAGCCCGCGCTCGGCGCGATGGGCATCGTGCCGCCGTCGATGTTGCCGCTGGTGCCGGCTGCGCCGCCGCCGGTCCCGCCCGTGCCGCCGCCGGTGCCGGCGGCGTTCGTTCCCGCGGCGCCCGTCGTGCCGGCCGCGCCCGTGGTGCCCGCGGCGCCCGTCGTGCCGGCGGCGCCCGTGGTGCCTCCCGAACCGGCGGGCGATGCGCCACCGGTCCCCGTCGACGACGTCTTCGATCCGGAGCAGGAGAGACAGAGCGCGAAGGCGGCGGCCAGCGGAGCCAAACCTGATGCGCGACGCTGGAGATGCATGGGGCCTCCCTTCGACGAACGGGCTGTCTAGCGGTACCAGGAGCCTACTGCGGTTCGCAAAAACGGGCTATCCACCGGAGATCTATGTCTACATCGGCTTCTATCCTTCGCTTAAAGGGAGGGCTGCGAGACCGCACAATTTCGACCGGCGCCGGGGTCAATGCTCATGAAGGGAGACGATCATGAGCAAAGATCGAAAGACACTGACCCTCGAGTACCTGAATGCGGTGGGCAAGCAGCAGTACGACCGGCTGGAGGCGATGCTGGCTCCGGACCTGCAGTTCCGGGGCCCGTCGATGACCCGCACCTCGGCCGGGGAGTTCCTCGGGGCGCTCAAGCGCCTGGGGGCCATCCACGTCCGTAACGACGTCAAGCGCGTCTTCGTCGACGGCGACGAGGTCTGCGTGATCTACGACTTCGTGACGGACACGCAGGCCGGCGCGCTCCCTACGATCGAATGGCTGCGCTTCGACGGCGACCGCATCGGCGCGATCGATCTCTACTATGATCGGCTGCCGTGGCAGGCGGTCATGGCGGTGATTGCCGAGCGCTCGGCCCGGCCGGCGGCCTCCGCGGTCGTGTGACGCGATGAGCGCGGGCGACAATCCGGATACGGCGGTGCTCGGCGGGACGTTCGCCGAGCACCGCCCCGCGCTGCTGCGCCACTGCTACCGAATGCTCGGTTCATTCGAGGAGGCGGAGGACGTCGTCCAGGACGTGCTGCTGCGCGCCTGGCGTTCGCGCGACACGTACGCGGGCGACGCGCCCGTGGCGCACTGGCTGATGCGGATCGCGACCAATGCGTGCCTCAACGCGCTGACGCGCGGCCGACCGCGCGCGCTGCCCCAGCTGGATCGCGAACCGGACGCGCCGCTCGCCGAGCTGGAAGCCGCGACCTGGGTGACGCCGGCGCCCGACGCGCGGCTGTTTCCCGACCCGGCGGTCGCCGCCGAAGAACGCGAGCAGGTGGCGCTGGCCTTCATCGCCTTGCTGCAGCGGTTGCCGCCCAGGCAGCGCGCGGTCCTGCTGCTCAAGGACGTGGTCGGCTGGGCGGCCGACGAGATCGCGTCCGCGCTGGAGCTGACGGTCTCGTCGGTCAACAGCGCCCTTCACCGCGCGCGCGAAACGGTCGCCGCCGCGCCGCGCGGCGCGCCCGAGGATCCCGCGCCCGATGTCCTGGCCGCCTACGTCCGATCGTGGGAGACGCGCGATCTCGATTCGCTGGTCGCGCTGCTGCGAAATGACGTGGTCCTCGCGATGCCGCCGCACGCCACCTGGCTGCGCGGCGCCGACGCCGTCCGCGCCTTCTTCCAGACGCGGCGCTTCGGCGCCTTCTGGACGCGCGGGCTGCGGGCGGTGCACACGCGCGCGAACGGCCTGCCGGCGCTGGTCTGGTACGCGGGCGGCGGCGACGAGGCCATCTACCGGCTGCACTCGATCCAGGTGATGCGGTTCCGGGACGGCGCGCTGGCCGAGGCGACGAACTTCATCGGCGCCGCCTACCTTCACGGGTTCGATCTGGCCCCGACCCTCGGACCCTAGTCGCTCCCCTCACCCCAACCCTCTCCCCGCTTCGCGGGGCGAGGGGGGAAGACTTCGTGCGGCTAATCGCTGTAGGCGAGCAGCCGCTCCGCCTTTTCGGCGGGAAGCGGAGGCGAGAACAGGAAGCCTTGTCCGCGCCGGCAGTGGAGCGCGCGCAGGGCTTCGGCCTGCGCCTCGGTCTCGACGCCCTCGGCGACCACTTCCATCCCCAGGTTGTGCGCCAGCGAGACGATCGCCTTGACGATCGCCGACTGCTCGGGCGCGCGGTCCATCCGGGCGACGAACGATCGATCGACCTTCAGCGCGTGGACCGGGAAGTTGTGCAGGTACGCGAGCGACGAGTACCCGGTGCCGAAGTCGTCCAGGTGCAGGCCGACGGACATGGCGTGCAGCCGCTGGACCACGCCCGCCCCCGCGTTCAGGTTGTGCATCAGCGCGCTCTCGGTGATCTCCAGCGTCAGGCAGGCGGGGTCGAGGCCCGTCGACGCCAGCACCCGCTCGACCGCCGTGGCGAGCCCGCCCTGCGACAGCTGACGGCCCGAAACGTTGACGCTGATCCCCAGCTTCGCCCAGCGCGGGTGGCGGCGCTGCCACTCGCGCGCCTGACGGCAAGCTTGCTCCAGCATGAATTCGCCGATGCCGCCCACCAGCCCGGTCTCCTCCGCGACGGGGATGAAGAGGTCGGGCAGGATCATGCCCGCGCCCGGATGCTGCCAGCGCGCCAGCGCCTCGAACCCGAGCACCGTGCCGTCGTCCAGACTGACGATCGGCTGGTAGTGGGGGACGATCTCGCCGCGCTCCAGCGCGCGCCGCAGGTCGGTCTCCAGCTTCAGCGACGAGACCGCGAGCTGGTGCATGTCGCCGTCGAACACCTGGTGGCGGGCGCGGCCGCCCGCCTTGGCCCGGTACATCGCGGTGTCCGCGTCGCGCAACATGTCCTCCGGGCGCTCGTACCCGGCGCTCGACATGGCGATACCGACGCTGACGCTCGAGAACATCTCGTACCCGCGCACGTCGATGGGGGCGGCCAGCTCCTCGTGGATCCGTTCGGCGACGCCGATGGCGTCCGCGTCGCAGTTGATGTCGTCCAGCAGGACGGTGAACTCGTCGCCGCCGAGGCGCGCCAGCGTGTCGCCGGGGCGCAGGCAGCGCTCCAGCCGGCGCGCGATCCCGACCAGCAGCTCGTCGCCGGCCTGGTGTCCCAGGCTGTCGTTGATCGATTTGAACCGATCGAGATCCAGGTACAGCACGGCGAACAGTGAATTGCCCAGCGCGCGGCGGGCGCGGTGAAACATGTGCTGCAGCCGATCGAGGAACAGCGCGCGGTTCGGGAGATCGGTGAGCGGATCGTAGAACGCCCGCCGCTGCAGCTGCTCCTCGGCCATCTTGCGCTCGGTGATGTCGCGCGAGATGCCGAACGTCCCGACGATGTTTCCGCGGCGGTCGCGCAGGGGAAGCTTGGTCGTCGAGATCCAGCGGACGTCGCCGTCCGCGCGCGTCTCCTTCTCCTCGACGTTCACCATCGGCTGTCCGGTGCGGATGATCTCCTGCTCGTCGCGGCGCGCCTTCGCCGCGTGTTCCTCGGCGAAGAAGTCGAAGTCGGTCCGCCCGACCGCCAGCGCCGGGTTCGCGACGCCGAAGCGCATCGCCGCGTAACGGTTGATGCGCGTGAAACGGCTCTGCCGATCCTTGAAATAGATGCTGTCGGGGACGTTGTCCATCAACGTCTCCAAGAGGTTGATCTCCTCCTGAAGTTGCGTGATCTCGGCGACCGTCTGCCGCGCCCGCACTTCGGCTGTCTTGCGGCGGGCTCTCATGCGCATCGGCACCTCGTCACCGATCGCCTCCCGAACAAACTGCGCCTACATAAAGCGTGAGCAATAATACATAATCTTAACCACAAAACTAGCGCGGAAGCCAGGATCATCGCGCGAAAGCCGCGCGCCAGGAATCCGACGCGAGACAACGCGAGCATGTGGCGTGGCCGGGGAGCGCCCCGTACCTTTAGGCGCCGCCATGCCGCCGGTCTTCACGTCCTACCAGAAGTTCGTCATCGGCCTGCTCGCGTTCCTGCAGTTCACGATCGTTCTCGACTTCATGATCATCGGCCCGCTCGGGGCCCTGCTGCTGCCGGAGATGCACATCACCACGCGGCAGTTCGGGCTGGCGGTGTCGGTCTACGCGCTGAGCGCGGGCGTCTCCGGCCTGCTGACGGCCGGCTTCGCCGACAAGTTCGACCGCAAGCGGCTTCTGCTCTTCTTCTATGCAGGCTTCCTGCTGGGCACGCTGCTGTGCGGGGTCGCGGACACGTACGCGTTTCTGCTCGGTGCGCGCATCGTCACCGGCGCGTTCGCGGGTGTCGTCGGATCGGTCGTCCTGGCGATCGTCGCGGACCTGTTCCCACTCGAGGTGCGCGGCCGGGTCATGGGGGTGATCCAGACGGCCTTCGCTGCCAGCCAGGTGATGGGGTTGCCGCTGGGGATCATTCTGTCGAATCGCTGGGGATGGCACGCCCCCTTCATGATGATCCTCGCGGTGGGCGCGCCGGTCGGGCTGGTGATCGTGGCGTCTGAAGCCGATCGCCGAGCACCTGAAGGTGCCGTCGACGAGGAAGCCGTTGCGGCACGTGGCCACGATCCTGAGCCAGGGGCGCTACCTGCGCACGTTCCTGGCGACGACGATGCTGACGACGGGCGGCTTCATGCTGATGCCGTTCGGCAGCACGTTCACGGTCAACAACCTCGGCATCTCTTACGACGCGCAAAAATGGATCTACCTGAGCACGGGCCTGGTGACGCTGTTCGCCGGACCGCTGCTGGGCAAGCTCGCCGACATGATCGGCAAGTACAAGGTGTTCGCCATCGGCACGGTGGTGGCCGCCGCGGTCGTCGGCTACTACTGCAACCTCGGGCGGACGCCGATCCTCACGGTGCTGCTGATCAACGCGGTGCTGTTCGTGGCGATCACGGCCCGCATCATCTCGGCCACCGCGCTGATCTCGGCGGTGCCTGACATGCCGGACCGGGGCGGCTTCATGTCCGTGAACGCCGCCGTGCAGCAGTTTTCGGGCGCGCTCGCGTCGTCGCTGGCGGGGCTGATCGTCGTCCAGGCCGCCGACGGCCATCTGTCGAGATACAACGTGCTCGGCTACGTGGTGATCACGGCGATGGGCCTGACGATCGCGCTCATGTACCCGATTCACAAGGCCGTGATGCGCAAGGCGGCGGAGCGCCGACCGCCGGCTGCCGTGGCGGCGGAGTAGGAAGAGCGGGCCGCCGATTGCGGGCGGGTCCCGGATCGGCTAGGCCTGAGGTATTCGCCTCCGGCAAATGAAGGTGCGCCTGACCCGGTGGCTGCGGTCGCCGGGCTGGCGCCGATTGCGGAAGCTGCTGCCAAAGGTATCGAAGCGGTGGCGGTGGGCGCTGGTGATCGTGGTCCCGGTGATGCTGCCGATCTGCCTCGTCAACCTCGCCGTCGCCTGGGTGGGGCATTCGGCGGTCTTCCCGCTGTCGCCGTTCCACCTCGGCTACAAGGTCGATGCGCTGGGGGCATACGCGCTGCACCGTCCAAAGTGCGCGCTGTTCGGCGACGCGCCGCTGGCGCCCGAGCTGCTCGCGCGCGTCGAGCGACAGCACCATCTACCATGCGGGCTGCTGGGGGCGATCGCACAGGTCGAATCCGGGCGGCAGCCGCACCGGATCTCGTCCGCCGGTGCGATGGGGCCGATGCAGCTGATCCCGCCCACGGCGCGCGACCTGGGCGTCCGCGATCCCTTCGACCCGGAGCAGAGCGTGGACGGCGCGGCCCGCTACCTGCAGACGCAGATGGGCACCTTCCACAGCGTTCGGCTCGCCGCCGCCGCGTACAACGCCGGTCCGGGGGCGATCGTCGGCCACCGGGTCCCGCACAACGGCCAGACCGAGATCTACGTCGACCACGTCATGTACGCGCTGTCGGTCGAGCGCCACGCGCGCTGCGCCCCGGCGCGCCGTTCGCCCGCCGCTCGCGCCCGGCACTCGGCGGACGACGACGACTAGAGATCTGCGCCTCGCCCCGCTACCCGGGAGAGGCCGACGGCCGCAGGCCGGCGGGTGAGGGGAACGGCGCGCAACGAGAACGCGGCCCCTCTCCCTAACCCTCTCCCCGCTACGCGGGGCGAGGGGACCAGATCTGTTTCTCCCTCTCTCGGCGCGCGGGGCGAGGGGATCAGATCTCTACCGCAGCAGCCACCAGCCGAGCGCCGACGCGGCAGCCAGCGCGGCGGCCGCCGCGGCGAGCCAGCGCCCGAAGAGGCGTCGCGGCGCCGGCAGGGGCGGGACGACGCCTGGCAGTGGCGCGTCGCTGAAGGTGTTGGCCCAGGTGAGGGCCGCCTTGGGCGAGGCGAACGGCAGCAGCTCTTTCCCCAGCGCGCGCACCGACGGAAACCGCTCGGCGGGATCGCGGCTGGTCGCCCGATCGATGATCTGCTGCAAGCCGTCGGGTAGGTCCGGGCGAAGCTGGTCGGCGGGCGTCCGATTGCCTTTCACGATGTCGTCGAAGATCGTGGTGACGCCGTCATCGTCGCCGAAGGGCCGGCGGCCCGTCACGCACTCGTAAAGAATGATTCCCAGCCCGTACTGGTCGCTGGCGGCGCCGGCCGCGCGCGTCCCCTCGATCTGTTCGGGCGACAGATAGCCCGGCGTTCCCATCAAGCCGACCGTCGTCTTGACCAGCGGTGACATCACCAGCGCCGATCCAGGATCGGGCGGCAGGTCCGGCAGATCGGGCAGGCCTTTCGAGATGCCGAAGTCGACGACCTTCGGCACGATCGTCCCGTCCCGCGTCTGCGACAGGAAGATGTTGTGCGGCTTCAGATCGCGGTGGACGATCCCCTCGTCGTGCGCCGCGGCCACCGCCGCCGCGACGGCCAGCATGAAATCCGCCGCCTGCTCCAGCGGCAGCCGGCCGCGCCATTCGATGTAGCTCGCCAGGTCTTCGCCGTCGAGATACTCCATCACCAGGAACGTCTGCCCCGCCTCGCTGCCGACGTCGGTCACGTCGACCGCGTGCGGGTGACGGACGCGCGACGTCAACTGGGCCTCGCGCAAGAACCGAGCGCGCGCGTCCAGATTCGCGGCCAGGGCGGGGCGCATCACCTTGATCGCGACCTTCTTTCCGATCGCCAGGTGGACCCCCTCGTAGACCGCCCCCATTCCGCCCTCGCCGATCAGGCGCACGATCTGATACTTGCCCAGGCGGGTTCCCGCGGTCAGCGCGGCGCTGGGCGTCTGTTCGGCGCTTCCGTCCATGCGCGATCGCCACAAGCTAAGGACTGATCCCGACAGGTCAACCGCAGGGGACGTCACGTTTTGGCGCGCCGTCCGGTCATGATGGGGGGAGGCGAGATGACGGCGATCGAGACATTCGAGGCGCACCGGCCGATGATGCTGGCGCTCGCTTATCGGATGCTGGGCGATCTCGAGCGCGCCGAGGACGTGGTCCAGGACGCGTGGATGCGGTGGGAGGGTCGGGCCGACGAGGTCGACGCGCCCAAGGCGTTCCTTCTGAAGGTCGTCACGCGCCTCTGCCTCAACGAGATGGGATCGGCCCGCGCGCGCCGCGAGGAGAGCCGCGGCGATCGCCTGCCCGAGCCGATCGATCTGCACGACGGCGCCATCGGGCGGATGGAGATGGTCGACCAGATCTCGATGGCGTTCCTGGTCGTGCTCCAGCGCCTGACGCCGGCCGAGCGCGCCACGCTGCTGCTGCACGACGTGTTCGACCTCGGCCACGCCGAGATCGCGGCACTGATCGGGAAGACCGAGGCCGCGTGCCGGCAGCTCCTGAGCCGGGCGCGGGCGAACGTGGCCGAGGAGAAGCGCGCGATGGCGACCTCCCC
>Ga0066903_100002035_pt1 | contig 15458 bp, 12 predicted proteins | sample PanSoiMetaGPlot1_FD_67491 | JGI IMG/M metagenome (GOLD analysis project Ga0066903, IMG submission 67491) | Tropical forest soil microbial communities from Panama analyzed to predict greenhouse gas emissions - Panama Soil - Plot 1 (version 2) | ecosystem: Environmental > Terrestrial > Soil >...
CGTGTCCTGCACCGAGTTGATGAAGCACGCCGAGCACTGCGGCGCCTTCTCGAAGCCGACGTTGAACCACACCGGCGAGTTGAACGCCGCCTTCTGGTAGACGAGCAGGTGCTTCAGGTCGGCCGAAAACGCGTGCAGGTCCTCGTCGGTCGCGAAGTACTCCTGCTTGGCGGCCCAGGCCGTGATCGTGTCGACGACGCGGCCGATCAGCTGTTTGACGCTGCGCTCGCGCTCCGGCGTGCCGATCTGGCCGCGGAAATACTTGGAGACGACGATGTTGGTCGCCTGCTGCGACCAGAATTTCGGGATCTCGACGTCGCGCTGCTCGAACACGACCTCGCCTCTTTCGCTGCCGATGACGGCGGATCGGAGGTCCCATTCGATCTCGTCGAACGGGTCGACGGCTTCGCTGGAAAAGAAACGTTCGTAGTCGAGACCCGCCGCGCGCCCCACCGGGGCCATCGCAGGCGAGGGGGACGTCCCAGTCTGCTCGCTTCTCTGATCCGCTCGTGCCATCTTCAACCCTCCGCCCAAATGCAGTGGCCTACACCCGTCCCCACGGGTCGGCCCCGATGAAACTTTGATCTGGAACAGCTCAACGCCGGCGCTTCGCGGGGGCTGGGAGGCCCCGTCTCCGGCTTCGCGCTGGCGGACAAATATGGACCCCGTTTACGCCGTTGTCAAGCCAAGATCTACAAGATATTGTGCGCCTTTCTTAGGGCAGGCGCAAGTAATTGACAACTGGCCGAATGTTCTTCCGGATGACCTATTTACGAATTTTCTACTGCCGGGCCAGCTCTTTCGCCAGCGTCTCGGCCTTCCCCGCCACGCCCAGCGCGAACACCACGTTGCCCTGCTTCAACGCCTCGTCCGCCTGATCGGCGAACTTCTTGGCGTCGTCGTAGGCCTTGCGGCGCAGCGCCGGCAGTTTGCGGTAGTCGACCGTCGCGAGGATCTGCCGCGCGCGATCGATGCTCGACCGCACGGCGCCTTCGGAGCCGGCGCTCTCGACCGGACGAAGCTGCGGCGGGGGCACGGTGGGCGCCGGGGGCGGCGGAGGTTCGGCGACCGGAGGAGGCGTTGCGGTGGTCTCTCCGGGCTTTGGCTCGGTCCTGCTATCGGTGCCCGACGGCCTGGGCTGAGGATCGCGGGTCCCGCGGTTGGCGCGGGCCGACGGCGTCCCGGCCGTCGTGGGCGTCGGGATCTCGCCGACGGGCTCGAGGACGGGCTCCGTCGTGATCGGGACGACATGCGGCGGCGGCGGCGGGATGACGAGCCCCGGCTGATCCGCAGCCCTGCCGGTGGCAGACGCCGACGCACACCCCCCGAGCAGCGGGATGAGCACGACCAGTGGGGTGGCTATCAGCAACTTCCTCATTCGATCAGCTTCCATCTGCGCCCGACCCGGGACTCGGGAACCTGGTCCCGCGTCCCCAGTACCTTCTTCCAGTTTACGCCTGCGGGAAGACGAGTCTGAATCGCGTCCCGCTGCCGGGGGTCGACTGGACCTCGATCTCGCCGTCGTGGAGCTGAACAATGCGGTAGACCATCGAGAGGCCGATACCCGTGCCCCGCTCCTTGGTCGTGAAGTAGAGGTCGAAGATCTTCTCGAGGTTCTCGGGCGGAATGCCGATGCCGGTGTCTTCGACGTCGACCTCCACGCGGTCGCGCGCGGCGCGGCAGACGATCCGCAGCGCGCCGCCGTCGGGCATCGCCTGACACGAGTTCAGCGCGAGATTCAGGAGCGCCTGCCGCAGCATCGCCTGGTCGGCGTTGATCGCCGGCAGGCCGGGCGGGCACTCGTGTTTGACGGTGACATGCATCCGGTCGGCCTCGGGCGCGACGGTGGTAATCACGTCGGACACCACCGCCGCGAGCTGCGTCGGCTGGAGCTTCAGCTCGTCGGGCCGCGCGAAACGGAGGAACCCGTTCAGCACCTGATCCAGGCGCCGAATCTCCTTCGCGATGATGTCGACGTGCTTGCTCACGTCCGCCGAGGAAGACGGCGGATGGAGGACGGAGGACGGCGCGGACGATCCCAGTGAGGACGCGGAGACCGACGCGACCACGGGCGCGTCGGCGCGCGAGAGTTTGTTCTTCAGCAGCTCGAGGTGAATCGTCATCGCGTTCAGCGGGTTCTTCACCTCGTGCGCGACGCCGGCCATCAGGCGGCCGAGCGCGGCGAGCTTGCGCGAATAGTTGAGCGTCGAGTGGACCTGCGTCATGAACCCGAGGTTGCGGGCGACGAGCATGGCGCCCATGAACTTGCCGTGCCCGTCGTCGATCGGATGCGTGATGAGCATCAGCTCGCCGCGCGCTTCCGGGCTCTGCAGCGTCATCGGGCCTTCGGGCTTTCGCGAGGCCAGCGTGCGCGCCACCATGTCGCGCACGGTGTCGTTCGTCTCGAACCCGCCCAGTACGGTGTTCATCGCGGGATTGCAGAACAGCGGCTGCCCCTCGGGGCTGAAGAGGGCGACGGCGTCCTCGAGGTTGTCGACGATCGATTCGAAGTCGGTGGACGGCGTGATCGCCTTCGCGCGCGACTCCGACAGCTGCGCGCTCACGGCGGCGAACGAGCTCCCGAGATCCTTGAACTCCGACTCCGGCAGGTCGAGCCGGACGTCGAGCTCGCCGCGTCCGAGGCGCGTCAGGCCGCTCTGGATCACGTGGATCGGCCGTACGATCCATTGCGCCATCACCATTGCGACGATCGTCGAGAGAATCAGCGCGATGATCACGCTCTGCAGCGCGTACCAGAAGGCCGTCCGCAGCTCCCCCTTGACGAGAATCGTCGAGACGCCGATGCGGATGGTCCCGAACTGCTGATCGCCGAAGAGGAGCGGCTGGCGGACTTCGTACGTCCGATCCGAGATCGCCGCGCGCAGCAGCGCGATGGGATTCTGATCGACGAGGGCCTGCAGGTCGTCCTGCTCGGGGAGGAGCCTGCCCTCCTCCGACACGAAGTTGTGCGCGACGGCGATGCCGTCCTTGTTGGTGATGGCGGCGTAGGTGACGTTGGCCGAGTACGCGACGCTCGAGTCGAGGAGCGACCGGATCCCGCCGTCCTGCTGGAGTGCGGCGTACGGATCCTGCGCCGTTGGCACGACCTCGCGCGCGCGCTGGTAGATCGCCTGCTTGAGCAGCTCGCCGCGCGAGGCGCTTTCCTTCAGGCTGAGACGTGCGAGGGTGGACAGATGGTAGGCGGACAGTGCCGCCACGATCAGCACCACCAGTGTCGTCACGCCCGCCACCTGGCGTGACTTGATGCTCAACCGCCGGTCTCCTCTTTCATGCGGTTCAGCTTGTTGTGGAGCGTCTTGAGCGAGATCCCGAGAATTTCCGCGGCGCGCGTCTTGTTGTTGCGCGTGTGATCGAGCGTCAGCAGGATCAGCCGCCGCTCCGCTTCGTCGACCGTCGTCCCCGGCGTCAGCGTCATCGTCGGCAGCGTTTCCTCGCCGCGCGAGACGAGCAGCGGCGGCAGGTGCCGCACGCCGATGAAGTCCCCTTCGGCCAGGATCGTGGCGCGCTCGATCACGTTCCGCAGCTCGCGGATGTTGCCGGGCCACGGATACTGCTCGAGGATCTGCATCGCCTCGGCGTCGACGGCCTTCACGGTCTTGTTGTTGATGCCGTTGAACTCGTTGAGGAAGCGCTGGATCAGGAGCGGCACGTCCTCGCGGCGGTCGCGCAGCGGCGGCAGCTCGATCGCAAACACGTTGAGGCGATAGAAGAGGTCCTCCCGCAGCTTGCCGGAACGCACCGCGTCGACCGGGTTCACGTTCGTCGCCGCGATCACCCGCACGTCCACCGACTGCTCCTGCCGTCCGCCGAGCCGCCGGAAGCTGCGTTCCTGCAGCACGCGCAGCAGCTTGACCTGCGTGGCGGGCTGCATTTCGGCGATCTCGTCGAGGAACAGCGTCCCCCGGTGCGCGAGCTCGAACACGCCCGTCCGGCGATCGTGCGCGCCCGTGAACGCGCCTTTCTCGTGGCCGAAGATCTCGCTCTCGAGCAGCGTCTCGGGGATCGCGGCGCAGTTGATCGCGACGAACGGAAACGCGGACCGCGGGCTCAGCTCGTGAATCGTCTGCGCGACGAGCTCTTTGCCGGTGCCGGATTCACCCCAGATCAGGACCGACGCCGCGGTGGGCGACGCCTGTTCGATGGTGCGATACACGGTGCGGATCGTCGGGCTGCTGCCGATGATGCGGCCGAAGCTGCCCTGCTCGCGCAGCTGCCGCCGGAGCTGCTTGACCTCGCGCAGCGTCTCCTGCCGCTCGACCGCTTTCTGCAGCAGGATCCGCAGGCGCGCGGGATCCACCGGCTTGCTCAAATAGTCGTAGGCGCCTTCCTTGATCGCTTCGACCGCGGATTCGACGGTGCCCTGCGCCGTGAGCAGGATGATCGTCAGATCGGACAGCTGATCCTTGAGCCCGCGCAGGAGCTCCAGGCCGCCCATGCGCGGCATGACGAGATCCGACACGATGATCGCCGGACGGAAGGACGTGAACTTCTGCATCGCCTCTTCGCCGTTCGCGGCTTCGTCGGTCTGGTAGCCCCAGGCGCCGACGAGCTCGGTCAGGCCCACGCGGGTCGCGGGATCGTCCTCGACGATCAGGACACGTTCGGCGACGGCGGGAGGCGATTGTGTGACGGTCGGCACAGCGTTGAGTGTAACAGGTAGAGGACGGAAAGACGGCGGATGCAGGACGGAGAGTAGCGCGGGAAGTCTATGAAAACAGGGGGTCCCCAGCACGGCCGTAAGCTGGCAGAAGGGTTGCAATCTGGGTGGGCATGGAGGCGCCCGCTGTTGAGCTGACGTTCCGCGGGCGATCATGATCGATGAAGCGATTGATTGTCTTCGCAGGCAGCCTCGCGCTCGTCATCGCGTCTTCGCAGCCGTCAGCGAGCGCGGCTGGAAACAGTCTCGTGTCTCCAAGTGTCGCCGAGCGTCCAACGCCTGTCGCGGCGGGCACACCGCTCGTCCGCGAAGTGACGCTGCCGGCCGGCACCGTGTTGCCGGTCGATCTCGAAACGGCGGTCGGCTCCGACATCAGCCGCGTCGAACAGCCCGTGCACGCGCGGCTGCGCCGCGCCGTGTTCGCGCACGGCGTGCAGGTGCTGCCGGCCGGAACGGGGTTGAGCGGCTACGTGACGTCGGCGCGGCGCCCGGGCAAGGTGAAGGGCCGCGGCTACGTCGCGATGCGGTTCACCGAGCTCGACACGCCGGGCAGGGGCACGGAGCGCATCAGTACGGCAACCATCGGACGCCTCGCGCCGGCGACGAAGCAGCAGGACGCCCTCAAGATTCTCGCGCCGGCGGTCGGCGGCGCCGTCATCGGCCGCGTGGTGGGCGGCAAGAGCGGCGCGGCCAAGGGCGCCCTCATCGGCGGCGGCGCGGGCACGGGCTGGGTGCTGACGACGCGCGGCAAGGAAGTCCGCATCGGCCGCGGCGCGGACCTCTCGGTCCGGCTGACCGCGCCCGTGACGGTTCGCGTCAACGAGTAGCAATGGTACAGTCTGCGGGTGGATCTCGATCCGCCGCAGACGATGGAGCCGCCGGTGGCGCTGCCACCGGCGGTGCTGCCGATCGATCGTGTGACGGCGGCGTTCGAAGTGCTCCTCTGTTCGGGCTTCCCGACCCAGTTGATCATCGTCACCCTGCTGGCGTCGCTCGGCATGCGCTCGAGGACGCCCGCGGGCGATCTGTCGGCGCCCTTCATCTTCTCGCTCACGCTGCTCGACACGGTACTCGTGGTGGGCCTCGTCGCGTTCTTCTTCCGCGCGCGAGGCGAGTCGCTGCGCGCCGAGCTGTTCGGATCGCAGCGGCCCTGGCGCGAGGTCCTGTTCGGGATCGCGCTCGTGCCCACGTCGTTCTTCATCGTCGTCTTCGTGCTGATCCTGGTCCAGCTCGTGGCGCCGTCGCTGCGCAACGTGCCGCACAATCCGCTCGCAGGCCTCGTCAAGACGCGCACCCAGGCGGTGATCTTCGCGTTCGTGGTCATGATCGCGGGCGGCGTGCGCGAGGAAATCCAGCGGGGATTCGTGCTGCGGCGGTTCGAGCAGTTCCTCGGCGGCGGCCTCGTCGGTCTCGGCCTCTTCAGCGTCGTCTTCGGCCTCGGGCACCTCGAGCAGGGATACGACGTCGCGCTCAGCACCGCCGTGCTCGGCGCCTTCTGGGGCGCCATCTTCCTCGCGCGCCGCACGGTGCTCGCGCCGATGATCGGCCACGCCGGATTCAATCTCGCGCAGGTAGCCAAGTTCGTGCTGATGGGATCGTGAGGAGGGTGGAGGGTGGAGGACGGAGGGCGGAAGGCGGACGGAGGCACGTTAAGATAAGCGGATAGCTGTGATCGCACGGCCCACCGACGCTGGCCCGTCCCGACGCCAGTGGGTGTTCCTCGTCTGCCTCTTCCTGCTTTCATTGCCGGCGGTGACGCCGCGGATCTATTCGTCCGACGAGATCCAGTACTTCGCCTACCTGCGGTCGATGTGGTTCGACCGCGACGTGTCGTTCGAGAACGAGTATCTCTACTTCTACGAACGCGGCGTCGGGCGGTCCGACGGATTCCACGAGACGTTTCTCGAACGGACGACCGAGACCGGCAGGCGCCTCAACTTCGGGACGATCGGCTGCGCGATCCTGTGGACGCCGTTCTATGCGGCGGGCCATGCGGCCGCCGTGATTTCCGGCGCGCCGCAGGACGGGTACTCGAAGCCGTACGTCGCCGCGGTCGCCTACGGATCGGCGGTCTACGGTTTCCTCGCGCTGGTCCTGGCGATCCGATGCGCGTCGCAGCTCGGCCGGAACGGCGTTGGCGGGGGGCTGGCGGTCTGGTTCGGCACGCCGCTCCTCTTCTACATGTACGTCGCGCCGCCGTTCTCGCACGCCTGCTCGGCGTTCACGGTGGCGCTCTTCACCTACGTGTGGCTCCGCGTGCGCGGCGACTGGAGCGCCACCGGCCTCGCGGCGCTCGGCGCCGCGGGCGCGCTGATGGCGATGACGCGCGAACAGGACGTCTTTTTCATCGCCGCGCCGGCGCTGGACTGGGTGGTGTCACAGGTTCGGGGTTCGAGGCTCGGGGTTCGGGGGGTTCTCGTCGCGGCAGGCTGTTTCATCGGGGCGTACACGCCGCAGCTCGTCGCATACAAGATCCTCAACGGTCACTTCGGACCGCATGCGTCGGTGGCGAACAAGATGAAGTGGTATGCCCCGCACGCGCTGGAGGTGCTGTTCTCGCCCGAGCACGGCTACTTCGTCTGGACGCCGCTCGCGGTGCTGGCGATCGCCGGCGTGATCGGGGAGTTGGTTCCGCCCAAAGGCGGGATCGTTCCGCCTGAAGGCGGACGCTACGGGAACCGTCCCGTCTGGATCGGTCTGCTGCTGATGACCGTCCTCCAGATCTACATCAGCGGGAGCGTCGACTCGTGGACCGTCGCGGGCGGCTTCGGGCAGCGGCGGTTCGTGGCGTTGACGACGGTGCTCGTGATCGGCACCAGCGCGCTGCTGTCGTACGCGCGGCCGCGGAAACTGTGGATCGCCGCGATCGCGCTGTGCGCCTACTGGAACGTCGCGCTCACTGCGGAGTTCGCGACCGGGCTCATGGATCGCCAGCAGCTCGACCCGGCGGCGAACGCCTACGCCGCGTTCGTGACGCTGCCGCGGATGGCGCCCGGGCTCGCGTATCGTTACCTGTTCGATCGGCAATCGTTCTATCGTGCGCATCCTGTATCTCGCTGACATTCGCTTTCCGCTCGAGCGCGCGAACGGGATCCAGTCGATGGAGACCTGCCACGCGCTGGCATCGCGCGGCCACGCCGTGACGATGGCGGTGCGGCCCGATACGCAGACGCCGGCGCGCGATCCGTTCGCGTTCTACGGCCTGCCTCGAGTCGACGGGTTGCGGATCGACGTGGTGCCGGTCGGCGGCCCGCCGGCGGCGCGGCGGGCCGGCTACGTCGCCGCGTCGCTCGGCCGGGCGCTCGGGCGCGTACGGCAGGACCTGATCGTCACGCGCGATCTGTCGCTGGCCTCGCTGCTGCTCCGCGTGCCGCGCGGCTCGCGCGCCCCGGCCGTGTACGAAGCGCACGGCCTCGCCGCCGAATCGGCCGCCGCGATGCCGGAACTGCTGAGCGGCGCGGCGCCGGCCTCGGCCGCGAAACTCCATCGACTCGCCGCCAGGGAATCGCGCGTGTGGACGCGCGCGGACGGCTACGTCACTATCACCGCGGGATTGAAGAACGCACTCGAACGCCGCTTCGGCCCGCGCCCGCACGTCGCCGTCGTCCCGGACGGCGTGCGGCTGCCGGACGCCGGCGCCCGGCATGCTCCGCCCGACAGGCCGTTCACCGTCGGCTATGCAGGACATTTGTATCCGTGGAAAGGCGTCGATCTGGTCGTCGAAGCGGTCGCGGCGCTGCCGGATACGCGCGGGCTCATCGTCGGCGGCCACGCGAAGGAACCGGACCTGGCGCGCGTGAAGGATCTCGCCGTGCGGCTCTCCTGCGCGGATCGCGTCACGTTCACCGGCCTGCTGCCGCCCGGCGACGTCCCGTCGCGGCTCGGCGACGCCGACGTGCTCGTGCTGCCGAATCCCGCGTCCGCGATCGCGAGCGAGTTCACGTCGCCGCTGAAGCTGTTCGAATACATGGCGTCGGGACGGCCGATCGTCGCCAGCGATCTCCCGTCGTTCCGCGAGATCCTGACCGACGGTTCCAACGCCGTCCTGGTCGAAGCCGGCAACGCCCGGGCGTTGACCGCGGGGATCCGGCGCGTCAAGGAGGACGCGGCACTGGGCGACCGGATCGCGCGCCAGGCGATCCACGACGTCCGCGACTACACGTGGGCGCGCCGCGCGGAACGGCTCGAAGCGCTCTTCGGCGAGGTGCTCGCGTCGTGATCTCGGCAGCGCTGCTCGCGCTCGTGCGGTGTCCGGCCTGCCACGGCACGCTGACGGGCGATCCCGCGTCGCTGACGTGCGCCTCGTGCGGCGCGCGCTACGACGGATCGCCGCGCGACTTCCTCGACCTGCGTCCGCACGAGGCCTTCGAGGAGAAGACGAAGTACCTGGACGAAGCGCTGCACGCCGACGCGCGGTACGAGCGCGTGTCGCCGCCGTTGCTCGGCTCGAAGATCCGCAACGACATGCTGCGCGCGTTCCTCGCGCCGGGCGCCGCCGATCGCGTCGTCGATCTGGGCTGCGGGAGCGGACGCGCGCTGCTGTGGAACCGCGACTGGGACGCGCGCACGATCGGCGTCGACATCGCGCCGTTCTTTGCGACCGAAGCGCGCGGCCAGGTGGATCTGCTGCTCGGCGATCTGCGCCGGCTGCCCTTCGCCGGCGGCACGTTCACGAAGGCGTACTCGCTCGACGTGCTCGAACACCTGTCGCCCGAGGCGCTGCGCGGCATGCTGACCGAGGCCGCGCGCGTCATGGCGCCGGGCGGGCAGCTCTTCGTCTACACCCACGTCCGAAAGAACGCCTCCGTTGCAGCCGGCCTGCGCTGGATCAACGCGCTCGCCCGCCGCCTCGAGCGCGCGGGGCTCATCGACATGCGGCAGGAACGGCTGCGCAAGTCGGACCACCTCAACCCGCTCGCCGACATCCCCGAGCTGCGGCGGGTCGCCGCCGACGCCGGCTTCCGGATCGCGCGGATCCGCTACTACACGCCGATTGTCGGCGGCTTCGTCGAAAACATCCTCATGAGGCTCGCTGAGAAGCGACTCGCGGATCGGGCTAAAGGTGCTAAAGGTGCTAAGGGTGCTACGGGTGCTGGCGGTGCGAACGGTGCCGCTGGTGCTCTGAGCGACGAGGAGGCGCTGAAGGCGGCGCGCGCCGAGGGGAAGCGGCGGGTTGCGGAGAGCGCGAGCACGCGCGCGGTGCTGAGGGCGTTGACGGTCGCGATGAAGCTCGACCTGCTGCTGTTCGGCCGCATCGAATCGGGCCCGTTCTTCGCGCTGCTGGAGAAGACGGGCGCGTGAAGATCCTCTACTCCGCGATCGATCAGACTGTGCCCGGCACCAAGGGCGGTTCCGTGCACGTCGCGGCGGTCGCCGAAGGGCTCGCGTCGCTGGGACACGACGTGACGGCGCTCGTCACGCCCGGCGACGGCACGCCCGCGGGCTCGCGCGTGCGGTGGGTGCCGATGGCGCCCCCGCTCGGGTCGCCGCACCTGCGCCTGCTCAGATCCGGCGCGATCGCGACGCTCGCGCACGGCATCAGGCCCGACGCGATCGTCGAGCGCTACCACAACTTCGGCGGCGAAGCGATCCGCCTCGCGCGTCCGCTCCGCGCGGTGGGCGTGCTCGAGGTGAACGCGCCGGTGATCGATCATCCGGGATCGACGAAGGCGCTGATCGACCGCGCGCTCCTCGCCGAACCGATGCGGCGATGGCGCGAGCGGCTGTGCGCGAGCGCCGACGTGATCGTGACGCCGAACGCGGCGATCCTGCCGCCGTCCGTGCCGCCGAACCGCATCCGCGTGCTCGAGTGGGGCGCGGACACCGATCGCTTCCGGCCGGACGCGCCAGGGCAGATCCCCTTCGTGTCGCCGGGCGCAACGACGATGGCGGTGTTCGCCGGCGCGTTCCGGTCGTGGCACGGCGCGATCCATCTCGTCGAGGCCATCAGACTCCTCCGCGCGCGCGGACGCCGGGACATCGGCGCCGTGATGCTCGGCGACGGCCCCGAGCGGGCGCGGGTCCGGCAGGCCGCGGACGGCATCGACACGATCCTCTTTCCGGGCGCGCTCCCGCACGAGCGCATGCCGGCCGCGCTCGCGGCCGCCCACATCGGCGTGGCGCCGTTCGACGTCGGCGCGCACGCACCGCTCGCGCTGGGGTTCTACTGGTCGCCGCTCAAGGTGTTCGAATACATGGCGTCGGGTCTGCCGGTCGTCGCCCCCGCGGTCGACCGGATTCCGTCGCTGGTGGACGACGGACGGGAAGGCGTTCTGTACGTTCCGGGCGCCCGCCACGCCGAGGCGCTGGCCGACGCGCTGGCGGCATTGGCGGACCCGGCCGTGCGACGGCCGATGGGAGCCGCCGCGCGGGCGCGTGCCGTCCGTGACTACAGCTGGGCGGCGCACTGCCGTGCGCTGGAAACGGCGATCGCGGATGCGCGGAGTGTGTAGGTGCGCATACTGATCCCGACCGACGCGTTTCCGCCGGTCTGCGGAGGCAGCGGGTGGAGCACGTACGAGCTCGCCCGCGGACTGCGCGCGCGGGGACACGAGGTCGCGATCGTTCAGCCGGCTCCCGGCACGCCCACCGGCGTGACCGAGACGACCTACGACGGCTTCACGGTGCGGCGGTTCGGCGCGCCCGCACCCGGCATCCCGTACGTGCGCAACTACTACAAGAGCGAACGTCTCACGCGCGCGCTCGGGAGCTATCTCTCCACGCTGCTGCACGAAGAACATCACGAGCTCGTCCACGCGCAGCACGTCATGACGACGATCGCCGCGATCGCCGCGGCGACGAAGGCTCGCGTGCCGGTCGTCGCGACCGTGCGCGACTACTGGCCCGTCTGCTACTGGTCCGATCTGCTCCATACGAGCAGCGGCCTCGATCTCTGTCCGGCGTGCACGCCCGGAAACATGCAGCAGTGCATCCGGCCGCGCGCGGGCGCGCTGTGGCCGCTCGCGCTGCCGATGATTCCGTACATGCGCGCCAACCTCGCCGCGAAGCGGACGGGACTCGCGCGCGCCGACGCGGTGATCGCCGTCAGCGGACGGATCGCCGCCGATCTCCGCGCGCGGGCGCCCGAGATGGCGCACACGCGCCTCGAGATCATCCCGAATCCGGTCAACGTCTCCGCGCTGCGCGCAGCGTCCGCCGGCATGCGGGGGCCGGCGTCCGATCCGTACGCGCTGTACTTGGGCAAGCTCGCGCCGAACAAAGGCACGAGCGTACTGATCGACGTCGTCACGCGCGCGGCACTGTCGTGGAAGCTGATCGTGGCCGGCGACGGTCCGGATCGCGCCGCGCTCGAGCGCGAGGCGCGCGCGGCCGGCAGGAACGTCGAGTTCACCGGTTGGATCGGCCAGGACGCCGCCGCCAGGTTCCTCGCCGGCGCCTCGATGCTGATCTTCCCGTCGCGCGGCCCCGAATCGCTGAGCCGCGTGCTCATCGAGGCGAGCGCGCTCGGCGTGCCGATCGCCGCAATGGACACCGGGGGCACGCGTGACATCATCGATGCGGACGTCACGGGACTGCTCTCGACGTCGCCGGAGGGACTGGCGGCCGACGTCCGCCGGCTCGCGGCGGATCCGCCGTTGCGCGCGCGGCTCGGCGACGCGGCCCGGCGCAAAGTCGAACGCGACTTCGACGCGCCTGCCGTCGTCGAACGCATCGAACGTCTCTATCGGGAGCTCAGCAACGCATGAACGTCGCGGTGGTGGCGCGCGCGGTGTACCCGCTGCACGGCGTCGGCGGCCTCGAACGATCGGTCTACGATCTGATCCGCGCGCTCGCCGAACGCCAGATCGGCGTGACGTTGATCGCGCCGCCGCCGTCGAACGAGGATGACGAAGCGCGCGTGCCGGACCTGATCCATCCCTCACTCGCGGCCGAGTTCGTCCCGTACCACACGTTCCCGCTCGCGGGACGGCGAGGGACGACGGTGCTGGATCGCAGTACGGCGTATCCGCTGTGGGGGCTGCGCGCGGGACGCCGGGCGGCCGAGCTCGTCCGGGCGGGACGCGCCGACATCGTCCACGGATTCGGCGCCAGCGTGCTGGGCTATGCCCGCCTTCGCGGCTCCGCCGCTTCGGCGCGGCAGGCCCGCGTGCCGGAACGCGCGCGCGCGCCGCTCGTGCTGAATCCGCAGGGACTGGAGGAGTTCGGCGCGACCGATCCGTCGAGAGCGCCGCTCAAGGTCGCCGCGTACCTGCCGCTGCGCCGCGCGGTGCTGCGCTGCGCGCGCGCGGCCGACGCCGTCATCGCGACCGACCGCGCGCTCGAGCCCGTCGTGCTCGGCCACCTCGGGATCCCGCGCGAGAAGATGCACACGATCCCCAACGCGCTCGATCTCCGGCAGGTCGACTCGTACGTGAACCCCGCGACGCTCGGCGATCTCCGTCTGTTCAACAACCTCGTCCCCGGCGAACGCGTGCTGCTGACCGCCGGACGGCTCGAAGCGAGCAAGGGGTTTCACATCCTGATGCGCGCGCTGGCCGCCGTCCGCGATCACGGGTCGCTCGACGGCAAGGTCTGGCGGTGGGTGGCGCTCGGCGACGGGCCGTACCGGCCGATGCTCGAAATGCTCGCGGGCGAGCTCGGGCTCGACGCGCACGTGCAGTTTGCGGGCCGCGTGTCCGACGCCGAGCTGCACGCGTGGCACGAGCTCTCGACGCTCTTCATCCACCCGACGCTGTACGAAGGCAGCTCGCTCGTGACGCTCGAGGCGATGGCCCACCGGCGCGCGGTCGTGGCGTCCGCGGCGGGCGGCATCCCCGACAAGGTGCGCCCGGGCACCAACGGCTGGCTCGTGCCGCCGGGCGATCCCTCCGCGCTCGCGGCGGCGATCAGCGGCGCGTTGTCGGATCCCGCGCGGCTGGCCTACTACGGGCTGGCGGGACGAGACATCGTCGAGCGCGAATTCTCGTGGACGGCGGCCGGAGACGCGACGGTGGCGCTCTACCGGTCGCTGCTCGGATAGACTTTGCCGCGTAGCATGCGAACGAGCGGAGCGAGCGAGCCCACGCGATCGGAGCGAGCCGGCGACGCGGCGCGCGAGAGCGCGTGTCGGGGAGTCCGTGGGGCGACGCCCCTCGGGAAATAATGCTGCACGAGCCGGTCAACGCGAGACGCGCGCGCCTGGGGCTGAGCCTCGCGCTGCTCGCGGGACTCCTGCTGCGCTTCTGGGCCCTCACGCAGGGCATCGGGTTCAACCCCGGCCCCGACGAACCCGAAGTGATGGAGCGCGCGGTACGGATGATGAAGACGGGCGATCTCAACCCGCACTTCTTCGACTATCCCGGACTCTACATGTACGTGGAGGGGAGCGTGTCGGTGCTCCGCTTCATGACCGGCGCGATGCAGGGCAGGTGGCCGGCGCTCGCGCAGGCGCCGACCGAGGATTTCTATCTGTGGGCGCGCGCGATGACGGCGATTCTCGGCACGGCGACGGTGTGGGTCGTCTACCGCGCGGGACTGCGATGGGGACCGCAGACGGCGCTGCTGGCGGCCGTGCTCATCGCCGTCATGCCGCTCCACGTCCGTGAATCGCACTACGCGCTGACCGACGTGCCCACGACGTTTGCCGTGATGGTGACGTTCCTCCTCTCGCTGCGGGCGCACGAGCGCGAGCGCGTCACGGCCTTCGCGCTCGCGGGCGCGGCCGCGGGACTCGCGGGCGCGCTGAAATACAACGGCATCCTCGCGGTCGCGATGCCGCTCATCTCGTGCGCGCTCACGCCGCGCCTGCGCGGCTCGCGCCTCGTCTGCGCGATGTGGATCGCGGCGGCGACCGTGGCGGCGTTCCTCGCCGGCGCGCCCTACACGCTGCTCGATCTGCCGAACTTCCTGAATCAATTCGCACGGCTCTCCTCCGAGTACCGCATGCCTCCGGCGGTCAGCGAACCGGTCTGGCTGATCTATCTGAAGCATCTGCGCATCGCGCTGCAGTGGCCCGGGAGCCTGATGGTCCTCGGCGGCTTCGCGGTCGGGGCCTGGCGGATCGCGCGGGATCCCGATCGCCTCCGGTGGGTGATGGCGCTGGGCTTCCCGCTTCTCTACTTCTATTTCGTGTCGCACCAGAACATCATCTACGCGCGCTATCTGCTCCCGATCGTTCCGTTCCTGTCGCTGCTGGCGGCGGCGGCGGTCGTGGCGTTCGTCGGCTGGATGCGCCGCGCGGGCGTGCCGATACGTGTGCGCCACGCGGTGACGATCGCGCTCACCGTCATCGCGATCGCGCCGCCGGCCTACTCCGCCATCAACTACAACGCCGACGCCGCGAAGACGTGGACGCAGCGGCTGGCGTACGAATGGATCTGCCGCGAGCTGCCGCACGGCACGTCGATCAGGATCGAGGGATCGGTCTCCCCGAAGCTGCCGGCGACCTACAAGGTCAGCTACGCCAAGCAGCTGCGGATGGACGGCACGAGCGACTACGCCGGCCGGGGCATCCAGTACGTCGTCGCGTCGGGACAGGTCTACGGCGCCTTCTTCCAGAATCCGGCGGCGTTTCCGCGTGAGTTCCAGGACTATGAGCGCCTCTTCGGGGGCACCGACGAGGTCGCCCGTTTCACGCCGTCCCTCGACCACCCGGGTCCCGAGCTGCGCGTCCTGAAAGTGAGACAGCCCTGAGCGCCACCCTGATCCGCCGCGTCGCCTGGGGCGCCGCCGTCGTGCTCGCGGTCGAGCTCGCGTTCCGCGAGATCGCGCGCCGCTCGCTGCTGCACGCGCTGATCGGCGGCAGCGCCTCGGTCGCGTCGCTCGTCGCCGCGACGATCGT
>Ga0066903_100002036_pt1 | contig 15458 bp, 14 predicted proteins | sample PanSoiMetaGPlot1_FD_67491 | JGI IMG/M metagenome (GOLD analysis project Ga0066903, IMG submission 67491) | Tropical forest soil microbial communities from Panama analyzed to predict greenhouse gas emissions - Panama Soil - Plot 1 (version 2) | ecosystem: Environmental > Terrestrial > Soil >...
TCGAGATAGCGCTCCGCCCAGGCGGCGATGACGTTCGCCACATAGGCCGCGTCACTGCCGCGGCTGAGCAGGTGATCGGCGCCGGCGAGCGACACGAAGCTCTTGGGGTGCTTCGCCGCCGAGAAGATCATGCTGGCGTTGTCGATGCCGACCACCTCGTCCGTCGGTGACTGAAAGATCAACAGCGCCTTGCGCAGAGTGGCGACCTTCTGCTTGAGGTTCTGCTCGGCGATGTCGTCGACGAATGCGCGACTGATGCGAAATGGCCGCCCCGCCAGCGTCACTTCTACCTCGCCGCGCTCGCCGATCTCGTCGAGCCGATCCCGGAATAGACCAGTGACGTGGCGGGGATCGGCGGGGGCCGCAATCGTCACCACCGCGCGCGCCTCCGGCACTTCGCTCGCAGCGGCGAGCACGGCTGCGCCGCCGAGACTGTGGCCGATGAGGATTGCCGGGGCGCGTCTGTCGCGGCGCAAGGCTGCGGCCGCTGCGACAACGTCGGCGACGTTGGACGAAAACGTGGTGTTGGCAAATTCGCCCTCGCTCGCGCCTAGACCCGTGAAGTCGAAGCGCAGCACGCCAATGCCAACCGCGGTCAGTCCCTCCGCAATGCGGCTTGCCGCGTGCACGTCCTTGCCGCAGGTGAAGCAATGCGCGAACAGGGCATAGGCACGCGCCTCAGTCGGTGGAACGTCGAGCAGCGCCGCCAGCCGATTTCCCTGCGCATTGACGAAATCGAACCGTTCCGCCGGCATGGGCCTTCTCCTCTGCTGCGTATCTCCGGAACGGCAACGCTGTGGCCGCATACCGGGGCATTTGGCCCGCGATTACTCCTGATGAAACTGCTTCTTAGTCAAAAAGAGCATCAACGGTCTTTGAACCTATTTGTGCCATAAAGCGACAGAGGGGCGGGCGCGGGATCTTCGATCCGCACGTTTTTCGGTGGTCCCGCTAAGCGATGATCGGCTGAAGCCGGCATGAACACAGGATGAGGCTCATGACCAAGGTCCAGAAGAATCTGTGGAATTTTGCCCTCGGCGCAGGCGTTCTGATGGCGGCGGCGTTCGCCGTGGTCGCTCCGGCCGGCTCGGCGCCCAGTTATGACGGCGTCTGGAGCGTGGTGATTGTGACCGAGAAAGGGTCCTGCGACCGCGCTTATCGCTATCCGATCCGTATCCACAACGGCGCCGTGGTCGCCGAGGGATCGAGCCCCGCCACCATCACCGGCAAGGTCGCCGGCAACGGTCAGGTCACCGTGACCGTGAGCGCCGGCAACAAGAGCGCGACCGGCTCCGGCCGGCTTTCTGGGACCGTCGGCACCGGCTCCTGGAAGGGCGGGGAATGCTCGGGCACCTGGGAGGCCGAGCGCCGCGGCGCCTGACCTACCCTATCAGTGAGTTTTGAGTCGGCCTCTCCGCACGCGGAGGGGCCGACATGCTTTGCGGTTTGCGGCACGAACCCACTTGCCAGGGGCGAAGCGGCGGCTCTAAACAGGACGACATTCTCCGGCCCCCCAATGAAGACGCCGATCCGAGAGCTGCCGCGCGTCGAGCTGCCCCGCTCGCTGGTCTATGTGACCAGCATCACCTGTGGTGTGCTCGCCGCGATCGCCGTCCAGATCCTGCTCGGCCGCGCGGGAGTTGAACTCGCCGACACCTGGCGCACCGTCATGTCGACGCAGGCGCTGCAGCTGCGCTCGGCTGGTCCCTGGTGGCTGATCATCGGATCGGCGTTCCTGGCCAGCGCGATCGTGGCGGCAGCCCTAAGCAGGCTGCCTCTGCCCTGGAATCGGTTCCGCACCGTGCGCTGGGTGATCGCCGCCGTAATCGTTTACGCCCTGGCCGAAGTCGGACACATGGCGTCGGCTGCCGTCAGCCACTCGGCTGACGGAGCCCACAATGGCGGCACCCACGCGGCCGCGACGCTGGCGACGCTTGGCGCGGCCGCGCTAGTGGCCTTGTTCGGCAGCTATTTTGCGTTCAAGCGATAAGCGCGGTCCTCAAGGACATACGCGAATCGGTCCAACCCAGAAGCAAGGACCGGGCCCGTAGGGGCCGTTAGGCCCGTAGGGACCGTAGTCTGGCGGCGGCACGTCAACACGTCGGCAATTATGCCGGTGGTAGTGCCAGCCATAACGATCAAGCAGCACCTCGCGATGGCAGCCGTGGACCGGCACGATCAGATCGCTGCCCGTTAGCCCGTTCAAGGCCCGGCCGGCGAACGGCGCTGCCGTCGTTGACGCAAATGCACAGACTGCGGCGGATGCCGCCAGCAAGCCCAATATCCTCATCAAGCCCTCCTGTAAGTACCCCCTGCGGCTAAAGCCGCAATTGCGGACTATAGCAGCGGACGGCCGGTCCCGACTCCGTCGTCTGCCACAAAATTTGGCACCCGGATGCGCCTCCAGTCGCAATGCGAGTGGCTTCCTCGGGTCATCCCCGTCATCCCAGCGCGGAACGAACTAGATGTAGCTCAGCCACCATTCCTGGCGGCCCTGCTTGAACGCTGCAAACCATCGGCACAACGGATAGAGCGCGAGTACGACCCCGAACCAGATCGCGTAGATGCCGACGAGACTGAGACCATAGCCGGCAGGCTTGTGATGCGGCAGGACGCCGACAAGCCACGCCACATTGCCCGACGTCAGCAAGGCAAACAGCAACGCGAGCGCATGGAGCAGGTAGATATGCGCCACGTAATACAGGAACGGCACGCGTCCGAAGGTCGTGATGAAACCTGCGATCCGCCCGCGCACCTGCTCGAAGACGCCGAGCAGCAGCAGCCCCGGCCCAAGTGTCATCATGAGATAGAGCAGCGATGGGGGGTACTTTTCGCAATTGATGAACGAGAGAACCGTGGCCGACACGCTCTCGTGGAGCGCCCATCGACTTGGATCGCCGTAGCGGTTGGTCGCCCGGATGAAGACGAAGCCCACGGTGACGGCGGCGCCAAGCAGAATGAGCCGCTGTGCCCGCACGCTCTGCTCGCGCTGGAACAGCGGACCAAGTGCATAGCCCGCCGCCATCACACCGATCCAGGGGATGAGCGGGTAGCGGACGAAGACCTGGATGCCGGAACCGAACTCGAGCGCGCCGGGCTGATGCGCGACGTGCCAGACCCAGGCAAAGGCCCCGAGTTGATCGGCCTTGATGCCGTCGAACAGGTTGTGCCCGGCAATCATGAGTATGCCGATCGTGGCTATGGCCCGGCGCGGAAGATAGACAAAGCCGGCCAGCGCGACCATCGACGCGCCGATCGCGAAGATCACCTGGAGGACGAAGACGCGGAGATCGAGACTGAAGCTCCAGCCAGCACGCACGACCGTGAGCTCGATCACGATCAGCCAGAGGCCGCGCGTCAACAGAAAGCGGCTGAGCTCGCCGATCGAGCGCCCGCGCGAGCCATAGAGCCAGGCCGAGATGCCCGCCAGGAAGATGAAGACCGGGGCGCAGAAGTGGGTCACCCAACGTGTCATGAACAGGGCAGGATCGCCGACGTCGCGCGGGTTCAGACCGCTCCCGCCAAAGAAGTCGCGCGTGTGGTCGAGCGCCATAATGACCATGACCAAGCCGCGCAACAGGTCGATGGAGTCAAAGCGCGGCCGCGCCGTGGCGACGAAACCGGTTGGAAGGACCCCTGCGGCCGGCAACGGCCCGGCCTCGGCGTATTCAAGCGACCTCATTCGCAGCCTTTCCTGCAAGCGTTTTTGAACGCCGGCAGGAACTGGCGGCGCGGATGTCCGCCTTCGTCGCTCGTTCAGGGAAGAAGGTTCAGAGGTCGCGCGGAATGGCCCACATGCGAGACGCGCAGGTCAATTGAAAGTGATCACCGCACCAATTCCCGCATGGCGCGGTCGAGTCCCTCGAGGGTGAGCGGATACATCCGCTCGCCGACGAGCTGGCGCATCATGCTGATCGACTGGGTGTGTCCCCATTCGCGTTCCGGCACCGGATTGAGCCACACGCAGGCTGGATAGGTGCGGGTGACGCGCGCGATCCAGCGCTCGCCCGCCTCCTCGTTGAAGTGCTCGACCGAGCCGCCCGGCGCCACAAGCTCGTAGGGCGACATCGAGGCGTCGCCGACGAAGATCACCTTGTAGTCGTGCGGATAGGTATGCAGCACGTCCCAGGTCGGCGTCGTCTCGTTCCAGCGCCGGCGGTTCTCCTTCCACACCCGCTCGTAGAGGCAGTTGTGGAAGTAGAAATGCTGCATGTGCTTGAATTCGCTGCGCGCCGCCGAGAACAGCTCCTCGGTCGCCTTGATATGCCAGTCCATCGAGCCGCCGATGTCGAAGAACAGCAGCACCTTCACGGCATTGTGGCGCTCCGGCCGCATCAGGATGTCGAGATAGCCCTTGTGCGCGGTGCCCTTGATGGTGCCATCGAGATCGAGCTCCTCAGGGGCGCCGGTACGCGCGAACTTGCGCAACCGCCGCAACGCGATCTTGATGTTGCGGGTGCCGAGCTCGACCTGGTCGTCGAGATCCCTGAACTCGCGTCGGTCCCACACCTTGACCGCGCGCCGGTTGCGGCTCTCGTCCTGGCCGATGCGCACGCCCTCCGGATTGTAGCCATAGGCGCCGTATGGCGAGGTGCCGGCGGTGCCGATCCACTTGCTGCCGCCTTGGTGGCGGCCCTTCTGCTCGGCGAGCCGCTTGCGCAAGGTCTCGAGCAGCTTGTCGAGACCGCCCATGGCCTCGACCATCTTCTTCTCCTCGTCGGTGAGGTACTTCTCGGCGAGCTTTTTGAGCCACTCGGTCGGGATCTCGACCATGAGCGCGTCGCTGAGGAGTTCGAGCCCCTTGAACACGTGACCGAACACGCGGTCGAACCGGTCGAGATGGCGCTCGTCCTTGATCAGCGCCGCACGCGAGAGGTAGTAGAAGTCCTCGACTCGCCGCGACGCCAGGTCCTGCTCCATCGCCTCCATCAGCGTGAGATATTCGCGCAGCGTCACCGGCACCCCGGCGGATTTGAGTTCGTGGAAGAAGGTGACGAACATGGCCTCGTTATAGCATAAGGGCACGTCCATGATGTGCCAGGAGCCGGGCTGACCCGTGAGAACCATCCTCCGCACCGCCGGCTCCTTTGCGGCGACACTCATGCTCATGCTGCCGGCGCTGTGGAACGGGTTCCCGCTCCTCCAGTTCGACACCGGCGGCTATTTCGTGCGCTGGTACGAGGGCACGCTGGAGGAGAGTCGTTCGACCGTCTACGGTCTTTTCCTCAACCTGTTTCAATGGCCCGACTTCTGGCCCGCGGTTGTGGTGCAGGCCGGCGCCACCGCCTGGGTCCTGTCGCTGGTGCTGCGCGTGCACGGCTTCGAGCGCATGCGCGTGCTGCTTGCCACTATCGCGGCGCTTGTGATCATCACCGCCCTGCCCTGGCTCGCAAGCCAGCTCATCACTGACATTTTTGCCGGCCTTGCGGTGCTGGCGCTCTACCTGGTCGTCGCGCGCGCCGAGATGCTCGGGCCGTGGGAGCGCGTGATGCTGGTCGCATTTGTCGCGTTCGCGGCCGCGACCCACAATGCCACGCTGGCGGTGCTGCTCATGCTGCTTGCCGCCGGACTGCTCATCAACCTATTCGTCCGCCGCGCGGTGCCGCTGCGCGGCATTGCCCGCGGCGCGCTGGCGCTCGCACTCGGCGCCGCGCTCCTCGTTGCCGCCAACTATGCTGTCGCGAGGCGGATCGCGTGGACGCCGGGCGGGGTCGCGCTCCTGTTCGGCCGCATGCTCAATGACGGCATCGTCAAGCGCTATCTCAACGAACATTGCCCCGACCCGCGCTTCAAGCTGTGCGATCACCTGAGCGAATTGCCCGACGACGCCGATGTCTTCTTCTGGGGCGAAAGTGTGTTCGACCGGCTTGGCCGCTTTGCGGGCATGAACGAGGAGATGCGCACCATCGTGCTCGAAAGCTTCGCCGCCTACCCCTGGCTGCAGCTGCAAGGCGCCGTGCTCGCGACCGTGCGGCAACTGGTGAAGGTCGCGACCGGCTACGGCGTGAACACCGAAATCTGGCACACCTACGGCATGATCGAGAACTTTGCGCCGCAGATGGTGCCGGCCATGAAAGCGGCACGCCAGCAGCAGGGCGAGCTCGACTTCACGACGATCAACCGTGTGCACGTGCCGGTGGCGCTCGTCTCGATGCTGCTCCTGCTCGGCGTGATCGGGCTTGGCCTGCGGCGCGCGCGCTATGCCGATCTAGGGCGGCTTGCCAGCGCCGTCGTGCTCGCGATCCTGGCCAACGCCTTCGTGTGCGGCGCGCTGTCGAACCCGCACGACCGTTACGGCGCCCGCATGGCGTGGCTTGCGCCCTTCGTCCTGCTGTCCATTCTCTGCCGTGCGCTTGCGCGTGCGCATTTACCGTCGAGTGGCACGAAAGCCACACCTGATGGAAATCTTCCCCCCCAGCCCATTTAAAAAATTGCCAGCCGACCCAAGCCGGGCATAGGCTTTCACCGTTGATAGATCGGGGGGTTGGAAAGCCCCGGGCTCGGCCCGGGGCTTTTCTCTTTTTTGGCGCTCGCAGCCACCTGCCGAGCCTTCAAAAAAGCCCATTTGACGGGCCTCTGCCTAAAAGATATTATCTTTGCTATCTTTTGTGGGTCAGCGTGACGAACGTCCGATCTGGAGCGAATCTATGCGCCTGCACCCCGCGATCAAACGCGCCGAGGTCCTCGCTTTTCGCGGCCCGACCCTGTCGACCCGGATCGTGGCGCAGGTGCGCGAGGCGCTGTTCGCCAAGCAGATGCGGCCCGGCGATTTCCTCGGCACCGAAAAGGATCTGGCGGACCGGTTCGGGGTCAGCCGCATCGTCGCGCGCGATGCGCTGCGCACGCTCGAGGCCCAGGGCATCGTCGAGATCAAGGTCGGTTCCGGCGGCGGGGCGCGGATCGCGCAGGGCAACGCGCGCCTGTTCGCCGAGGCACTGGCGGTGCAGCTCGATCTCGTCGGCGTTTCAGTCGCCGAGATCATGGACGCCCAGCGGGCCATTGAGAGCCTTGCGGCCGAGCTTGCCGCCGTCAACAGCACGCCCGACGACCACGCGCGGCTCAACGAGCTCAATGCCGAGACCGAGCGCCGGATCAGCGACGTTCCCGCCTTCACGCGGCTCGGGCGCGAATTCCATCTCGCGGTCGCCGAGGCCTCGCACAACCGCGTTCTGGTGGTTCAGCTAATCTCGCTGCAACACGTCTCCTGGCCGGCGCAGAATCCGACGCTCACCCCGCAGGTCGCGCGCCGCATCCTCGACGTACACAAGGAGCTCGCCGCGCTCATCGAGATGCGCGACGCCGCCGGGGCACGGCGGTTGATGGATGACCACGTCAAGATGATCCGGGCACGCCGCGTCGCCGAGCATCGGGCGCCGCAACGGGACTGCTGCTGAACCAACCGAGGCAAGAACCAACGACAGGAGTTTCGCATGGCCAAGCAAAAATTCGTCATCGAACCGCACTTCCGGCTGCAGGAATGGGTGGCCGAGGAGAAGGGCTACTTCAAGGAGGCAGGACTCGACTACGACTTCCAGGAATTGATCCAGTCGACCGACGGGCAGCACCACTACAAGGGCGACAAGGTCGGCGCGATGCAGAGCTTCGAGCGCGGCCGGACCTCGGACGTGAGCTGCGCCTGTCACTGGACCGTCGGCGTCGCCGCCTCCAAGGGCAAGGGGCACCTCTATGCCGACGTCTATTCGGTCGCGCCGTCCGGGGTATTCGTGCCGCCGGATTCGCCGATAAAGAAGCCTGAGGATCTTGCCGGCGTGCCGATCGCGGTCGGCTACCAGTCCGGCAGCCACTACTCGACCGTACAGGCGCTCGAGCAATACCTGCCGGCTGACAAGATCAATCTTACTTTTGCCGACGGCATGCTGTTCCACCGCATGGACCAGCTCATCGAGGGCAAGGCGCAAGCCTCGGCGCTGTTCTCGGGTCCCTACTACTTCGCGGAGCAGCTCGGCTTCCGCAAGATCATCGACAGCACCTTCATGATCGCCACGATGATCACCGGCACGCCTGACGTCGAGGATCTGCGCAAATTCTTCCGCGCGTTGCGGCGGGCGCAACGCGACATCGATCTGCGCCCCGATCTCTACACCCACTATTACAAGCGCGAGTTCCCGGTGCGCTACCACGCCATGATGGATACACGGCGCTGGGGCCCGGGCGAACGGCTGGTGTTCGAGCCCTATACCAAGGAGGTCTACGAGGAGACCTTCAAGTGGATCGCCGAGCACGGCATGTTCGCCGACACCGGCATGGGCTCCGGCAAGTACGAAGAAGCCGTCATCAGCACCGCTCGCTAACACCGACCCCGGATTTCAAACAGCCGCAGGTACCAGCCTGCGGCTGTTTTTGCGGCGGCTAGTTGATCACCGGCTGGGCCGCGATCACGCCGCCGAACAGGAGCCAGGCGAGCAGCAAGGTCCAGAACACATTGAAGGTCTGCGCGCCGACGAAGGCGATCGCCGGACGGCCCTGCTCGTAGGTCGCAAGCTCGACGAAACGCGTCTCCAGGCCGATGCAGACGAAGGCGAGCGCGAACCACCAAGTCCTGATCTCGGTCAGCGCCGAGCGCGTGCCATTCACGAGCTCGGGCGACAGGGCGAACGAGAACACCGCCGAGGCCAGTACAAAACCGATGACGAATTTGGGGAAGCGCTCCCAAATCACGGCGGCGCTCGGCCGCTCGCCGGTCGTGGCGCGCTGCTTGAACGCCCACCAGATCGCCAGCATGAAGGCCGCGACGCCGATCAGCGCATTCTGCGAGAACTTGACGATGACGCCCGTCTTCATCGCAGCATCGCTGACCAGCGCGCCGGCGGCCACCACCGAGGCCGAGGTGTCAAGCGTGCCGCCAAGCCAGGCGCCCGCGACCAGATCGTCCATCCCGGTCGCCTTCGCGATCCAGGGCATGACGATCATCATCGGCACCGCCACGATCAGCACCAGCGAGGTGACGTAGGAGAGCTTCTTCTTATCGCCCTGGATCGCGCCGCAGGCGGCGATCGCGGCGGAGACGCCGCAGATCGATACCGCGGTCGAAAGCATGGCGCCGAATTCGTCGTCGACGCGCAGCTTGCGGGCGAGCCAGAAGCACGCGTACCAGACGGGGAACACGACCAGCACCGCCTGAACGATGCCGAGCGCCCCAGCCTGCAGCACCTCCATGAAGATGAGGCCGGCGCCGAGGATCACGAGCCCGGTCTTGATGAAGAACTCGGTCTGCGCCGCTGGCCTCAGCCACTCCGGAACACCGATCGTGTTGCTGATCAGGAGGCCGAGCAGCAGGGCAAAGATCACATATTCGATGCCCCAATTGATGAACAGTCCGTTGCCTGCAAGCAGGCGCGCCACGAACGCGAGCCCGAAGATCACCGGCAAGCCGATCAGGAACGGTCCGACGCGCGCGCCGAGAAGGCCGATGCCGATCGCCCCGACGATGAGGAATCCGATCGCGACATAGAGCACCTTCAACAGGTTCTCGGACGCGAACAATTTGTCTATTGTCGCCGCCGCGTGGCCGCGAATTTCCGCTCCCAGCGTGCCCGCGAGAGTCTTGCCGCCGAGCGCCGCCAGACGGCCGGCGGCCGCCTCGATTGCATTACGGTCCTTGCTCGCGAGCGCATCCTTGAGGCTCTTGGTCAGTTCGACGACGTTCTGCTGGCCCTTGCCCTGCGCTTCCCTGGCAATCGCATCGAGGGCATCGATCCAGCCCGGGGTCTGTGAGGCGATCTGGCCGTCGGTCGTCCAGCGCAAGTTCGGTACGACATGGCGCAGGTCCGCCACCTTCCACTGGAACACCACCAGCACCGTCGTGATCACCAGGAAGCCGAGCACGACGGCGATCCAGTCTTCGGTGCGCCAGCGTCGCGTCGTAGTCGTCGCCGCACTGCTGACGGTTTTGGCAGCCGTTGGATGGAGCGTGTCGGTCATGGCACCCTCTTGCCCCTGGCGGGTTCAGTGGAGCGCCGCTATAGAATTCTTTTCTGTTTCAAGGCAATAGCAAGTGCCAAAAAAGAAAATCATTTCTACTGTGCTCGAAATCGCAAGCACGAATTCTATTTTGGTCAAACCTGCGGGAGAAGGAAAATGAGCCGACCGACCCGTTAGCGCGATACCGCGTAATGCGCGAGCGCGACGAGATCGGCGTCACTCAGGCCGGCGACCACCGTGCTCATGAGCGTATCGGCGGCTGAGCGTGTGTTGTCGCGAAATTCCTTTAGCGCCTTGATCAGGTAGTCGAGGCGCTGCTTCGCGAGCCGCGGCATCTGGTCCTGCCCTGCGAGGGTCGGCAAGTGGCAGGAGCCGCAGCGCAGCTTGGCCGCAAGCTCGACCCCGCGCGTCACCAGCGCCGGATCGATGGCCGCTTCGCTCGCACGTGGCGCGAGCGCCGAAAAGTGCTTGGCCAAGCCTTGCAGCTCGTCATCGCTGAGGTCCTTGACCAGCGGCATCATCGCCTCAATGCGACGCACGCCCTCGCGCATAATGAACAACTGATTCATCACGAAGAATTCGGGCTGGCCGGCAAGCGAAGGGATGTTCGGCATGCGCGAATTGCCGTCCTCGCCGTGACAGGCGGCGCATTGCTTGACGCGCTCGGCGAGCGGCGTGCTCTGCGCTGATGCGACATCTGCGTAACCTGCGGCGGCCGCCAGCGCCACGACGATCATCGAGGCCAGCGACCGCCACCATCCGGAGAGCGCGCCCATCACGCCCTGCTGCGCGCAAACGTCAACGCGATGCACCAGCCGAGATGCGATAGACCGCGCCATTCTGCTCGTCGGACACCAGCATCGCACCGTCCGGCATCTGGAAGACGTAGGTTGGCCTGCCATAGAACTCGTTCTTTGCCGTATCGAGAAGACCGGTCATGAACGGCTCGATCGTGGCGGTGCCGTCCGCCTGCGGTCTCGCCAAGACAACGTCGTAACCGAACTTCTGCTCCCGATTCCACGAACCGCGCCGGGCAATGAAGCCAACGTTGCGATAGGTCTGCGGGAACATGGAGCCGGTGTAGAACTTGATGCCGAGGCCCGCGGCATGCGGCCCGGTGAGTGCAGCCGGCAGGATGACGCCGGCGCACGGATCGGGGACCTTGATGTCCGGATCGGGGATGCCGTTGGCGTGGCAATACGGGAAGCCGAAACGGGCGCCCTCCCGCCCCTTCGGAATCCGGTTGAGCTCATCCTGTGGACCGTCGTTGCCGGCCCAGTCGCGGCCGTTGTCGGTGAACCACAATTCCTGCGTCTCCGGGTGCCAGTCGAACCCGACCGTATTTCTCACCCCACGCGCCACGATTTCCATGCCGGACCCGTCCGCGTTGTAGCGGCGGATCTGGCCGTGGGTGCCAGGGTTGACCTCGCAGATGTTGCAGTTGGATCCGACCTGCACGTACAGCTTTCCGTCGGGTCCGAACGCCACGTATTTCCAATTGTGGTGCACCGTGTCCGGCAGATTGAACTTCTCGGTCAACTCGACCGGCTCGCCGGGATTGTCGAGCTTGTCCTCGATGTTGTCGTAACGGAACACGCGATTGATTGCGAATACGTAGAGGGCGCCGTTGCGGAACTCGAGACCATTGGGCTGGTTCAATCCCTGCAACAACACTTTTGGCTCGCGCCTGCCATCCTTATCAACGATCGCATAGACGCGGCCGATCTGCCGCGTGCCCATGAAGATCGTCCCTTTGTCGCCGCGCACCATCGTGCGCGCTCCCGGATGACCGTGCGACCAGACCTCGGACTTGAAGCCCGCCGGCAGCTTGAGCTTGTCGAGCGGCAACTTGTCGAGCGGCGTCGCCGTCGGCGGCGTCGGATAGGGCCGCATGTTGGTGTCCTGGCCGCTCTTCTCCGGATTGCTCTGGTCGATCGGGCTGAAGCCGGGCTGCGCCATCGCTGCCGTGAGCCCGGCGGCGAGCAGCGCCGCCAGCGTCACCGTGGCCAGCGCGTGCCGCTTGGTCGTAGTCAATGTCATGTGGATGTCCTCCCTGTCCTGGCGAAATTCTGATCGCGCCGACGGTATTCCGTTCGGCGGCGTGTCATTGCAGACGAAACCTTGAACGAATTCGCGGCACCAGAAAGGCGGTCCTGCTCAGGAGGCAGAAAGGCGGTCCCGCTCAAGGGGCGGCGTTGGCTTCTGCAACGCGCAGACCAACGAAACGGTCGAGCGTGACCGGATCGCGCAGCAGGTCGGAAGAGCGCGCGCGGTGCACCATGCGGCCGCGCTCGAGCACGATCGCCTGCTCGGTCAGCGCCAGCGCGATCCCTGCATGCTGCTCCACGAGGATGAAGGCGGTGCCCTCTTCGGCAGTCATGCGCTGGATTGCTGCCGTCAGCTCCTCGACCACAATGGGGGCGAGTCCCTCCAGCGGCTCGTCGAGCAGAAGCAGCGCCGGGTTGGTCATCAGCGCCCGCGCGACCGCCAGCATCTGCTGCTCGCCGCCCGAAAGCTGATTGCCGTTGCTCGCCCGCCGTTCGGAAAGGCGCGGAAACAGGCCATAGACGGCGGCGAGGTCCCAGCGCCCTGGCCTTGCCGCGACTGTCAGGTTTTCCGCGACCGTAAGCGAGGGGAAGATTTCGCGCTCCTGCGCGACCCAGCCGAGCCCCACGCGCGCACGGCGATGCGGCGCCATACGCGTGAGGTCGGTGCCGCGCCACACGATCCGGCCCTGACTGATGCGCGTGAAGCCCATGACGGTGAGAAGAAGCGTGGTCTTGCCGACGCCGTTCCGGCCGAGCACAGCGAGACTGCCCTGCTCCGCGATTTCGAGCGAAACGTCGTCGAGCGCGACCGCCGAGCCATATCCCGCGCGCACGTGGTCGAGCACGAGCAGCGACTCAGCCATGGCGCCCGCTCCCGAGATAGACTTCGCGCACGCGCGCGTCGGCGGCAATCTCCGCGGGCGTGCCTTCGAGCAGGATGCGGCCGGCGACCATCACGATAATCCGGCTGGCGAAACGAAACACGACGTTCATATCGTGCTCGATGAACAGCACCGCGATCTCCTCCGACAGGCCGGCAATCGCCGTGAACAGCTGTGCGCTCTCATCCTTGGGCACGCCGGCCGCGGGCTCGTCGAGCAGCAGCACCTTCGGCCTGGTCGCGAGCGCCAGGGCGATCTCGATGAGGCGCTGCTGGCCGTAAGCCAGTTCATGGGTCGGTCGATGGCTGCTCTCGCTCATGTTGAGCGAAGTCAGGATGCCGTGGGCCTCATCGATCGCCTCGGGATAATCGGTCAATTGCCGCCACCAGGCGCCGGCGCAGCCGCGCCGCTCGCAGACCGCGAGCGTCACCGCCTCCAGCGCTGTCAGATTCGGGAACAGCGTATTGATCTGGAATGTGCGGACGAGCCCGCGTTTGACGCGCGCGTCGGGCTTGAGCGCGGTGACGTCGTCTTCGCCGAGCAGAATGCTGCCCGCATCGGGCCGCAGCATCCCGGTCACCAGATTGATCAGCGTCGTCTTGCCGGCGCCGTTCGGACCGATCAGCGCGTGGCGCGCGCCATGCGGCAGGTCGACAGCGATATCCTTGGCGACAACGAGCGAGCCGAAACTTTTGTCGAGCCCGCGGATGGAAAGCGCGGCCGCGCTCACGACGCACTCGCCCGGGACGCGCTGAGCCGCGCCAATCCGCCGAGAATGCCGTTCGGTAGGAAGATCACCACGGCGACCAGGAGGAGACCGATCCAGAAATACCAGTATTGCGGATTGATGCCAGAGAACTGGTCGCGCGCGATCATGTAGACGATCGCGCCGACGATGCCGCCGTAGAGGCGTCCGGCACCGCCGAGAATGAGGATCACGAGCACGTCGGCCGAGCGCTGGAAGCTCAGCGTCTCGAGCGACACCGTCTCCGTCGTCTGCGCGAGCAGGGCGCCGGCGATGCCCGCCATCACGGCGGCGATGGTGTAGGCCTTGCGGATATGCGACTGGCTGGGCGCCCCGATCGCGGGCATGCGCACCGCATTTTCGCGGATGCCGCGCAACGCCAGGCCGAACGGCGATGCGATCAGGCGCCGCATGACCAGGAACGCCAGGAACAACGCGGTGAGCGCATAGGCGTAGGCGACATAACCCCACAGATCGAATGCGAAATACCCAAGGAGGGACCACATGCGCACACCCTGCAGCCCGTCAGCCCCGCCGGTCAGCCAAGTCGCGCTGTTCGCGGCCTCGGCGAGCAGGAGGCCCAGGCCAAGCGTGATCATGATCAGCGCGAGATGGCGAAAGCGCGCGATGATGAAGCTCGTGAGATAACCAAGGAGGCCTGCCGCCGCACCGGCGATCAAGAGGCCAGTCAGCGGCTCGCCCCACCCCCACTTCGCGATCAGGCCGGCAGTATAGGAGCCAAACCCGAAAAACGCGGCATGGCCGAGCGAAACAATTCCCGCATAGCCGAGAATGAGGTCGAGCGAGAGCGCGAACATCGCCGTGATGGCGATCTGGCTCGCTAGTTGCAGATAGCTCGGGGCGAGCCAGAACGGAAGGAGGGTGGCGAGCCAGAACACGATTTCAGCCGCCCGCCATCGCGTCCGCGCGGCGAGATGCTGATGCGGGTCGGCGACCGCCGGCAGCGACATCGCCTTATCGCCTCCCGAACAGCCCGGCCGGCCGCCACATCAACAACGTCACCATGACCAGATAGATCAGAAAGGCGCCGACCTCGGGGACGTAATACTTGCCGGCCTGGTCGCTGATGCCGAGCAGGATCGCGGCAAGGAGCGAGCCGCCGATCGAGCCGAGCCCGCCGACGGCAACGACGATGAGCACGTAAACCAGGTAGCTCAGCGCAAACGCATGATCGAGCCCAAAGGTCGAGATCGCGAGCGCGCCGCCAAGCCCAGCAAGGCCGCTGCCGAGCGCAAAGGTGCCGGCGAAAACGCGGTCGACATCGATCCCGAGCCCGCGGGCCATGCGCTGGTTATCGACGGCGGCGCGCACCTGCGCACCGAAGCGCGTATATTCGAGACCTGCAACAAGAACGAGCGTGATCGCCAGCGATATTGCGATCACGAAGAGCCGATACACGCCGAACTCCTTGCCGAGCAGCGGAACCGTGCCGCTCAGGTAGGGCGGCAATTCCACGTACTGCTGCACGGTACCGAACACGTAGGCGGCCGCCGCCACCGCCATGAACACGATGCCGATGGTGAGCAGGCACTGGTCAAGCTCGCTTGCCCGATAGAGCCGCCGATAGAGCCCACGCTCGAACACGACGCTCACCGCTGCCGCCGCCAGGAACGCCACTGGCAGCGTGGCGAGAAACGGCCAGGAATACCGGTTCATCAACGTCACGGCGACATAGCCGCCGAGCATCGCAAAAGCCGTGTGCGCGAGGTTGACGAAATTCATCATCCCCAGCGTCACCGACAGGCCGACCGACAGCAGGAAGAGGAGCATGCCGTAGGCCAGCCCGTCGAACAGGACGCCGAGCACCGCCCCCATGATGAT
>Ga0066903_100002037_pt1 | contig 15456 bp, 19 predicted proteins | sample PanSoiMetaGPlot1_FD_67491 | JGI IMG/M metagenome (GOLD analysis project Ga0066903, IMG submission 67491) | Tropical forest soil microbial communities from Panama analyzed to predict greenhouse gas emissions - Panama Soil - Plot 1 (version 2) | ecosystem: Environmental > Terrestrial > Soil >...
CCGTTCGCGGCCGGCGGCGTCGCCGACGTGACCGCGCGGCTTGCCGCCGACAAGCTCGGCGAGAAGCTCGGGCAGCGGTTCGTGGTCGAGAACCAGCCCGGACCGGGCGGCATCGCCGCCGGTCGTCTGATCGCGAGTGCGGCGTCTGACGGCTACACGATTGGGCTCCTCACTAATGGCACCGCCATCAGCGCCGCGATCTACAAGTCGCTGCCCTACGATCCGGTCAAGGATTTTGCGCCGATCTCGGCGCTGGGCAATTTCGAGCTGGTGTTCGCGACCCACGCCGAGTCGCAGTACAAGAGCATGGCGGACGTGCTCAAGGCGGCGCGCGAGCAGCCGGGCAAGCTCAATATCGGTACGATTGCGGTCGGCAGCACCCAGCATCTGGGCGCCGAGCTGCTCAAGGCGCAGGCGAACGTGAACATCCAGATCGTGCCGTTCCGCACCACGCCCGATGTGATCGTGGCGCTGCTGCGCGACGACATCCACCTGATGACTGATTTCTATGCCGCAATGAAGGCGCAGCTCACCGAGCAGAAGTTGCGCGGCGTCGGCACGTCGAGCCTGACGCGCACGGCATTCCTTCCCGATGTGCCGCCGGTCGCCGACGTCGTGCCCGGCTACGAGGTCACGTCATGGAACGGCGTATGCGCGCCGACCGGCACGCCCGCGGAGATCGTCAATCTGCTCAACCGGACGCTGCGGGACATCCTGGTGGTCCCCGAGGTCAAGACCAAGTACGGCGACTTCGGGATCGAGGCCAAGGCGAGCTCGCCCGAGGAGCTCAAGGCGCGTCTGATCGCGGACATCAAGAAGTGGAACGATCTGATCGAGAAGGCCGGCATCGCGAAGCTCTGAGCCCGCCATGCCTGCGATCCTGCGCCTTTATGAAGATGTGCTGGCGAACGATTCGCCCGAGATCGGCCTGCCGCCGGCACCGCGCATGATCTTCGTCGTGCACGGCTCGGCCACGTTCGAGGGCCGCGCGGTGGGCGATGGGGAGGCTTGGCACGGGGAGGGCGAGCTGATGCTCGAGCCGGGAGCGGCGGGCGTGACCTGCTGGCGCTTCGAGCTGGTTGGGGGCGACGCCGGCGACGGAGCGCTGCGCGGCGTTTCGCGCCTGAAACTTTCCGCACCGCTCGCGACGCTGCCCGAGGGCGACCTCCTGCTGCGCGGCGACAGCGTGGCGTTCCCGCCGGGCGGCTGCGCCTACCTGCACCGGCACCAGGGCCCAGGCATCCGCTGCCTGATCGAGGGCGGTATCCGCATCGACAGCGAGGGGCGCTCGACCAGCTTCGGTCCGGGCGCGGCCTGGTACGAGAGCGGGCCCGAGCCGGTGTTCGCGCAGGCGGCGATCGACCGTCCGACGCGTTTCATCCGCGTGATGATCCTGCCGCGCGACCTCATCGGGAAGAGCTCGCTGCAACTGCTCAAAGAGGAGGACAAGGCAAAGCCGCGGTCGCAGCAGTACAAGGTATTCGCCGACGCGCCGATCACGTTCAGGCTGCGCTAGGAGCTACTGCAAGAACTCGCAGAACTCGCGCGCCGTGCGCACGCGCGCAGAAAATATCTGCAACAGAATTGTGGACAGCGATCTTGCCAAGCAAGAAATCGCTTTCCGCCGCCCGTCACTCGTCGGTGAATACAGGCTCCATCGCAATAAATACCATCCGCGAAGACTTTGACGATCCTGACGCCGTATCTTTTTTCGAATGACATGGACCGCAACAGCACTCTGCTAGACTATCGGCGGGCTGACCGATTCGGCTAGGGCCAATCATGGAGGGGTCCATGAATGCGGCAGTGCTCGCGGGTCTCGTCGAGCAATGGCTGTGGCGCTGCGAGCTGGTCGCAACCGAGTATCAGCTGCGGCCATCGATCGACATCAAGCTCGAAGTCGAAAAGCTTGTCGGCGAGGCCGAGGCACAGGCCGAACTGCTGCAGGCGATGGGTGCGACGTTCCTCGCCCGCATCGAATGCCGGCTTGCGCTGATGGCCCACATTGCAGCGATCGCTGATCCGTTCCCGTCCGAGCCGCCGGCCGACCCCGCGCTCAATGCCTCCGGCCGCATCGAGGCGTTGCATGCGCTCAACGAGGCTTTCGCTCACGCGGTCGAGCGGCGCGAGGCTCGGGCCGCGTAACATCCTGCGCAACGACGCCAACGCCGTTCGAATTTGCCGTTAGGCCGTGAACCGGACACCGATTCTCTGTCCTTTGCGCCAGACGACCTTGCAGCGCCGGCCGCGTCGCTCGCGCGAGAACGACAGCACGAAGGCGTCGGGTACCGGCTCGCTCGATTGAATCTGCGCGCCACCTGCGGAGAAATCCAGCACGCGACATTCGCGCAGGCCGAAGGTGCCATCGATCGAAATCCATGCGGTCTCGTCAAAGCGACGCCGGACCTCGCGTGGCTTCTTGCCTCCGAAGAGACGCATGCCGCTGAAACGCCCATCCGCGATCGCAGTTGCGGTTAAGCGCAACTCGAGCGTTCCCGTTCATGCGCAGGTAACCTGCGGGGCGAGCGAGAGGCGTGCGTGAAGCTTACATTTGTCAGATCAGCGTGTGCCCCATTCTGAAATGAGTCGTTGGGCTGTGCTGTGTGGATGCGCACCGATTTTCCTTGACAGGCGGGAACAAAACAGGAACTATCGATCCTTTCCCGAATCGAGGAGGAGGGCCGATCATGAATGAAGAGTCGATCATGGATGAAGACCAGAGGAGCGAATGGCTGCGCAAACTGGACGAGGAATGCCCGTATCAAATCGTGCTCCCGCGCCAGCAGCTCATCGAGGATCATAAAATTGTGGAATTCCTGGCGCGTTACGTCGGGAAGTTCGACATGTATGTGGAGGACGAATATGCAATGTTCGTCCGCTACTGTTTCGCCGACCCGCTCGACGCAGCGGTCTTCCGCTCACGTTTCGAATCGAAAGAACGCTTCAAGCTTGCCAGCTGATCCGATCGGTTGCGGCGCACGTACTGCACTGCAGCGCGGCGTGGCGTCACGGCGCGAGGAACCCAAGCGGGCCCTGCGCATTGTGAGGCGCAGACGGGGCGCGGAGATTAGCGATGGGACCAGACAGCGAAACGGCCTGGCAAAAGGCCGCGGCGTGCGACGCCCAAGCCAAGCAGACGAGCGACGCGGTATTGCGAGCCAAGTTCGAACGATTGCGCGATTCCTGGATCCGCATCGCCAACGCGGCGCAACTCGCGTCGGCCGAGCAGAAATGAGGGGGGTGTAGTTCGGTCAGAATGCTCGAGGATGCCGGCTTAGTCGGTCACGCGGACGAGGCTTGCAGGACGGTGCCGATCATCTGGAGCAATGTGCCGACTGCTACGAGGCCGAGCCCAATCGCGGCCGCTCTGCTCTGTTGGAGGATCGCCCGTCGCAGTGCTTCATTGAAATCCCATCGCGTGGATGCGAGCGCAGTTGCTGTCTGTTCGCTGACGATGACGGCCAAGGCCGCAAGGCCGGAGCCCACAAAGGCCAGGACCATTCCAGCCACCGATAGCACGATTGCCATTGTCGTTCCTCCACTCGGACACCTAAGGGAATTCCGCAACGGTATCTTGGCGCGGTGTATGCGAGCGACGAGTGTAACGGCGCGGCCGCGGTGGTAATCGCTCGTCCGGTCATAATTTCGCTCGCTGGCAATTATCAGACTCAATCCTCGGGATTGGGGGAATGAATTCATGACAACTGCACTCTTGAGGGACCGGCTGCATTGGCTGGCCCGTGCGGCCGAAGCGTACGGCTTGGCCGAGGCATTGCACGATCGTGAAGCAAAGCAAGCGATGTTCGCGATCGCGCTGATGTATGAGCACATCGCGGCGCGAACTGATGCGGTACTCGCGATGAGTGCGGCTCACGGCGCGGATGACCATTTCCGGAATAGCACGAACCCGCGCGCGCTTGGCCTGTGCTCCGCACAGGAGGAGACCCGCCGATGACACTCTCCGCCGAACGGAATACCCACGTCGAGGAGTTTGCTGCCATCACCTTCGAACCATGGCAGGGTAATTCGGAGATCGAGGGCCAGTCTGTTCTCGGCAAGCAAGCCGTAGAGCGCCTAGGCCAGAACGCGCGTGTTGCTCACACCGTCATGTTCCTGAACAAGGAAAACCTGGTCGAGTTCATGCGCAACCCTCGCGGCACCAAAGCAGCGGTTAACCGCCGGGCCGGAGCGACTTGAGTTGTTCTTTAATCGGAGAGTGCGGTTGCCAGCCTCCAGATGCGGGAGATGCCGCGCTGGCCTCATGAAAAGTCTTCAACCCTTCAAGCTGCTTGACGCGAACGTCGTATGCCTCCCGAAGACAGGTCACTACGTCCCGATCGCCATTGGGACCGATGACGTTCGCACATGAGTTCCGGTATTCTCTCCAGCGATCCTGATCCTGCTTCAAGCTCGTTACGACGTTTTGTTTCAGAAGCCATTGATACGCCGCCGACATGCGCCGGTCCGCGTCGGCGAGCACAAGATGATCGCATACCATACTTTCGACAGCTGTGAGCTTTGGCAGGCCGCAGTTGAAACTTGTTTTCATGCGCTGGCTCGGACGAGAGGCAATCGTGATCACATGCCAATCCGCCAGCATGACATCTGACACGAGTCTGATTTCGGATGCGGGAATGGCGAGCATGCCAGTGATCAAACGGGAGTCGCCAACGAGAGGCTGCGCAACGGTGATCAACGTCCCGGATAGAAATTGAACGTCATCAAGGTCATTTCCTTGGGCGTGGGCTCCGCGGCCCATCGACATTGCGTGGATCCCGAATTTACCCAGCACCATGCGCCTCGTGCCGCCTAAAAAGGCGATGGTACAGGCGCTATAATACCCTGCCTCGGGAGCGACGTGCGTCATCAGTTGGCGCTCGCGAATAGCGTTGGCCAACTCGATTGCCCCGACGACTGATCCTCCGGGGGAATTGAGATGCAGCGTGGCACCGGATCGCACGAGGCCATGCTGCTGGAGATACGTCAAAGTGACGAGGGAGCGCAGCCTTTCGGCGTCGCCGGGCTCTATCCGCCCCTCCGCCCTGATAATCTCCCCATTTGTAGTCGGTGTGAATGTCATCGCGGCGGACGTTGAACTATCCAGTTCCAATAGGACTGCGGCCACCGCAAAAATGAGCAGAGCACGTGTCCGGAATGCCATTTCGTCTCCTCCCACACACACCAAACGGCCCCGCGAATTGGCTTTAGCGATGGTGACTCATCGTATCTCATAGCACTGTGCCCAGCGGAAATGGTCCGTTGATGCCCCGCACCACGACGCCGCGGCGGCCTTGTTTCAGCGTAGCCTCGTGATTGGCCAAACCAGGTGAGGTCCTGGTTTCGCCGCGCTGACGGTCAGATTTCTCTCACGTGTTGCAGTCTTCGCACAGGCTTCCCAGGCCAGTTTTCTGGGTAGATTGATCTGGGAAAAGTTCTCCTAAGTCTTTGAAATAACTGGTGCCGGATGAGAGATTTGAACTCCCGACCAACGGTTTACAAAACCGCTGCTCTACCGCTGAGCTAATCCGGCAAGTCACGGGGGTGCCCTCGAAATAGCACCTGAACGCACGGCTGGCCACACCCTCGCTCGCTCTGCCCCTTGGCCCACATGATTTAATGCCAGTCGCCCAATCGGCTTCCGGTCAGCCGGAGTAATCCGTAACCCAGTTCAATAGCGCTGAAAGGCTGGGGCCTGCCTCCTTGGTGACGATCCGTGATGGATGTCAGGTTCCCGTAAGGGCCAGCTTGCTGATCCCCCGGGGATACGGTAACCCTAACCCTTGGGGCGAGGGGGTTTACGCCATCGGTAGCGCGGTTGTGACTCGCCCGGGGAAGCGCGAGTCGAGTCCATGGCGATTCTGGCCACTGCGGCTTTGGCCGCCTGTGCGGCGATATCGGTTGGCGCACTGGCATATCTTTTACTCGCGATCTGGTGCGTTGCGCGTTTGCCGCTGAACGCGTGGCGTGAAACGCCTTACGTGCCGGCGACGACGGTTTTGAAGCCGCTTTGCGGGGACGAACCGCACCTGCGCGAGGCGCTGCTGACCTTCTGCACGCAGCGATTCTCGGGTCCGCTGCAGCTCATCTTTGGCGTCCGCTCGCCGGCGGACCCGGCAATCGCGATCGTCAGCGGGCTCAAGGCGGAATTCCCTGACCTCGACATCGAGCTCGTCATCGATCCGACCGTGCATGGCGCCAACCTTAAGGTCAGCAACCTGGTCAACATGATGCGGTTCGCCAAGCATGACGTGATCATGGTGTCGGACAGCGACGTCTTCATCCAGCCGGATTGCCTGCAAAGCGTTGCGGCGCGGCTCGCCGTTTCCTCCGCCGCCGGCATCACCTGCGCATTCCGCGGCGCGCCGGTGCACCGCGACAGTTGGGTGAGCCAGCTCGGCGCGCTCTATATCGACGCGTGGACGATCCCGGCGGTGGTGGTGGACGCAACTTTGTTTGGCGTGAAAGCCTGTTATGGCCCGCTGATCGCGCTTCGCCGCGAGTTCGTTGCTGAGCTCGACAACTTCCGTTCGGTTGCGTCGCTGCTCGTCGACGACGCCGAGATCGCCGTGCTGGCCGAGCGTCATGGGCACAGCATCGAGCTTGCACCGTTCGCGGTCGATACTACGGTTCCGGAGACGCGCTTTGATCAGCTTCTCGTTCATGAGCTCCGTTGGGCGCGCACGACGCGGGCGGTGCGACCGGGGCAGTTCGTGGCTTCTCTCGTCACGCATGCCTTGCCGATCGCGTCGATCATGGTGGCGCTGCACCCTTCGCCGGCAAGCGCGCTGCTGTTCGGATCGATCGCCGGCTTGCGCACCTTGCTGCTGGGTGTGGTCGAGGCGCGGCTCGGCCGCGCGCCGACGGCCACGGCGCCGACACCCTGGTTCCTGATATTTGGAGAATTCGTCTATCTCGGCGTCTGGCTGTGGGCCTTCACCGGCCGAACGATCGTGTGGCGCGGACACCGGCTGCGCATCCTGCCGGGCGGGCGCATCGTTTTCGACGACTCGCTGCCCGCCGCCCTGCCTTCCGGCGACAGGAAAGCGGCGACATGAGCGATCGGCAAGTCATCATCACCGCCGACGATTTCGGCATGTCGATCGAGGTGAACGAAGCCGTCGAAGAGGCCCATCGCCGCGGTGTGCTCACGTCGACGAGCCTCGTCGTCACCGGGGATGCGGCCGCCGATGCCGTTGCTCGCGCGCGCCGGATGCCGCAGCTTGGCGTGGGCCTCCACGTCGCGCTCTTGGATGCGCCCGCCGCGCTGGCGAAGGATCAGATCCCAGAGCTGATGAACGCGGACGGTCGCGGACTCGGGCGCAGCACCTGGAAAACCGGCTCGAAGATCGCGCTCTTTCCCAAGGTGCGCAGCCAGGCGCTGGCGGAAATCAGGGCCCAATTCGAATTGTTCCGCAAGACCGGGCTCGCGCTCGATCACGTGGATGGTCATTGGCATTTTCATCAGCATCCGACCTTGCTCGGCGCAATGATTGCGCTCGCTCCTGAATACCGCCTGCGCGCCGTTCGCATTCCTTATGAACCCGCATTCGAATCCTGGCAGGCGGCGGGACGCGTCGGCCTCGGCCGCCGGGTAATGAGCGCGCTGGCACATTGGCCGCTCATTACTTCCATGCGGCGCATGCTGCGGTCGGCGGGGATAGCGTCGAACGACTGGTTCTTTGGCAGGAATGATGGCGGCGCGATCGGACGCAACTGGCTGCTCCGATTGCTTGCACATCTGCCCAGCGGCGTCACCGAAATCGGACTTCATCCGGCAAGCCGGGCGTGGTCCAGCCCCTATTCTCCTCCGGCGCATTGGCGTGTAGCCGAGGAGTTGGCGGCGCTCATCGACCCGGATGTCATTGCTGCCTGCCGGAATGCCGGATTGCGCCTTTCAAGATTTGCCGACCTCAAAGTAGCGAGTGCCGCATGCTAGCATCGACGAGATTGGGGCTCGCGATCGTCGCCGCGCTGGGCGTCGGCGTAACGGCCGTGCTTGCGACTCACGCCGGCCTCGGGGCGATCTACGCTGCGCTTGATGACGTGGGCTGGCTCGGCCTCGCCTGGGTGTGCATGCTGCAGCTGGGTTCGCTCATGCTGTGCGCGGCCGCCTGGAAAGTTGTCGCCGATCACACGAACTTCCTGTCGTGCCTCACCGCACGGTGCATTCGCGACGGCGTTTCAAACCTCGCCGGCATCATCCCGGTGGCGGGCGAGGTCGCGGGGGCGCGCGCGCTCGCGCTGCTCGGCGCGAGCGCGGGGGTTGCGGCAGCCAGCACGGTGGTCGACCTGGCGATCGAATCGTTGTCGCAGGCGATCTACACGATCATCGGATTGCTGCCCTTTCTTTTTCTCGTCGGGCGCGACGAGGTAACGCAGTGGCTCATTGCCATCGCCGTTGCGATCATGCCGATCTGCGCCGCCTTCATCGTGACGCGACGGCGCAGCGCGCTCGAAGCCGCCGAACGAATCATCATCCGAATCGCGCGTGCGATGGGACTGGCACAGGCAGGATCGCAGTTGGGGCTCGCCGGGAGAGTCCTCGATCTGTATCAGCGGCGCCGCCGCATCTGGCTCGCGGTGTTACTGCACCTCGCCGGATGGTTCATGGGTGCGGTCCAGGTCTGGGCCGCGGCCCAGGCGATGGATCGGCCATTGACGCCGGGCGAAGCGCTCGCGATTGAAAGTCTGGCCTACGCGGCCCGCGGCGCGTTCTTTTTCGTGCCGTGGGGCGCGGGCGTTCAGGAAGGCGCGTTTGTCCTCGTCGGCGCCGTGCTCGGGATCGATGCCGCCGGGGCCATCGCGTTATCCCTAGTTTTGCGCGCGCGCGACATTCTGATTGGTGTACCGGCGATCATTGTTTGGTATACTGCTGAAGGCTGGCAACGCTGGCTGAAACGGGTTCGGATTCCGACCCGCAAACCATAACGGGGGCTCAAACAGAGCCTAGCTTTAAGATGAGAGTCTTTGCACGAGGACTCTGGGTACTTGCTGGCCTGCTCAGTGCCAGCACCTTGACTGTTTCAGGATGGGGCGCTGACAACTCGTCTCCCGCAGCCGATAGTGGGTTGGCACAGCCGGTCGTGCCTCCGGCGCTGCTTGATCCACATCTCCTCGACTATAATCGGCTGGATTTTTCCCGCACGCCCCGCAAATTCGCTCCCGCGACGGAATCGAGCGGGATCAATTTCGATTTCAAAACCGATTATGACGTCGATATCGAGAAGTTCCTGCCGACCGACCAGTTTCCGCAACGCTCGCTCATGCCGGTTGGCAAACTTCAGAACAACAACCTGCAGAAGAGAACCGTCCCGTATCTGGGACTCTCGATCAGCAAGCCGCTGAACTGACGAATCGGGCCATTGGGCGGCACGCCGACGTCTGGCGACGACGCGGCATGCGACGACGGCACACTCGGCGACGCGAATAACCCGCAATTGTTGGTAGACTAACGCGCGTTCGTGCGGCGGCCCGGTCTGCTGCGCCTCGGAGGTTTCGCATGCGCCTTGGCCGCGCGTCGAGTGTGACGAGTCTCGGCATAGCGGCGCTGGTTGCGTTTGCGGCGGGCGCGGCCACCGCCGATCCGGTCGAAGACTTCTACAAGGGCAGACAGATCCGGATCGTTATCCGAGCCACGCCCGGCGGCAACTACGACCTCTACTCGCGGCTCCTCGCCCGCCACATCGCGCGTTTCATCCCCGGCCATCCGATCGCGATTCCGGTGAACATGCCGGGTGGCAGCGGGCTCACGGCGCTCAATTACGTCGCCGACGTGCATCCACGCGACGGCACCGTGCTCACCATGGTGACGCAGACCTTTCCGCTCGAGCAGGCGCTCGGCCTGAATGACAAGCTCAAGGTCGACATGCGCCGACTCAACTGGATCGGCAACATGAGCGATTCGACGAGCTTTCTGCTCACGTCGCGCGCGTCAGCGACGAAGACGATCGAGGACGCCAAGCGGCGCGAGACCATCATCGGGGTGCCCTCGTTCGCCGATGCGTCGGCGTGGCTCACGCTGGTGACGAATGGCACGCTCGGGACGCGCTTCAAGCTCGTGCCGGGCTACACCAGCGGCCCCGACATGAACCTCGCCATGGAGCGCGGCGAGATCGACGGCCGCGGCACCAGCAATCCGAATGCGATGTTCGCGGGCGGACCGCATCGGGCGCCCGACGGGCGTCCGCTGTTCAATCTCATCTTCCAGTGGGGCTTGAAGAAGAACCTGGACTATCCGGACACGCCGCTGCTTGGCGACCTTGCCGGCAACGCGGAGCAGCAGGTCGTGTTCGACTTCGTGGGCCGGGTGGCCTCGCTGGCGCGGCCCATCGCGACCAATGCCGGCGTGCCGGCCGAGCGGGTGGCGGCGCTGCGGGGCGCCTTCGATGCCACCATGCGGGACCGCGAATTCCTGGCCGAGGCGGACCGGCAGATCATGGAGATCGCGCCGATGGCAGGCGAAGATCTGCAGCAGCTCGTCACCGACATCGTCAACGCGCCGCCGGCAGTGGTGGAGCAGGTACGGCAGGCGGTGCGGTGATTTCCTGCTGGGATGTGAGAGTGAAGCGGCAACGCGGTGCCACCCTCGCCCCGCAACTGCCTGCGCCGCTCGCGCCTCAGGATGACGGGGTGAGAATGGTGTTGAGTGGAGAGAAAAATGATCCGGGTTGCATTCGTGATCGGGGACTATTCGCCGGACCAGCGCCGGCTGCGCGAGGAGGCGGCGAGGAGCTACGCGTCAGCCGAGGTCGAGGTCGGAGTCCTGTCGGTGTCGGCGCGGCCTTTCGATGGGCTCACGCCGGCGGAGATCCAGGCGGCGGCGCCGCTCTTCCACGAGGCGTTCCGGCAGGCCGAGCGCCAGGGCTATGACGCGGTGGTGCCGCTCGGCATGCTCGACATCGGAGTCGAAGGTGGCCGCTCGGCGGTCGACATTCCGGTGGTAGGGCCGCTGCAGGCGACTCTCCATGTCGCGGCGCAAGTGGGCGAGCATTTCGGCGTGGTCTGCTATCACCCGGCGTCGATCTACCGCCACCGTGCGCAGTGCATCGCCTATGGCATGGAGCAGTTCATCGCCGGGCGTCGCGCATCGGGCTTCTACGTGCAGCACATCGCCGAAAACCGGGACAAGATGATCGAGTCATTCCTGATGGCTGCGCGCGCGTTGATCGAGGAGGACCGCGCCGATGTGATCATTCCGCAGGGAATTACCCAATGTCCGGTGCAGATGAAGCCGGACTGGCTGAGCAAGGAGCTTGGCGTGCCGGTGGTGGAGGGGATCGGCGCGCCGATCAGGCTCGCGGCCACGCTGGTGTCGCTTGGCCTCAAGCAGAGCCGCCTGCGCTGGCAGAAGCAAGGCTCGCAGCCGCGGTGACGATATTCAGACTGTCATTGGGTTACTCTGATCCAACGGACACAATCGCAGGGCAAGCCAGCTCGCATGTTGAGCTCACGGACGCAGAGCGCTCAACGGAGGCGAAAAGAAAGAGCCCCTCGGTCGTCCGACCGAGGGGCTCTGGAACAATGTGCGGGGCGAATGGCCGCGCACTGACCTGCTCTATTCCGCGGGAGCTGGTGCTGCGCGCCGCCGGCGATCACCGGTAACAGCGAAGAGGAGGCACGCGAGGTTGAGAACCGTGGCGATCAGCCACCACGACAGCGTGTGGGTCGCTGGCACGAGGCCAAAGTACGTTGTCCCGATCGGCACGAGGAGACTAATGACCATTCCAAGCAGCGGAAGGGTTACCAGCCAGCCTCGCTCGATCATGATTCCGTGCGTGAATGTAAAGCCGATCAGCAAAGCCCAGGCCGACAGCTGGACCGCGATGACGAGATAACCCGTAATCGCTGAATCCGGGTTCCACGCGGCCGGCAACGGATATAACGGCGCGTACGTCAGCGCCATCATGATCACGAACAGAACGACAAACGTGCCAGTGTTCCCAATGACGCTGGCCATCGGGCTCATCGCCGGATAGCCGGCTTCGGCCGGCTGCCAGATGCTGTTGCGTCGGGTCTCGGGCATCAGCAGGAAGCCCAGCACGAGGCAGACGAGGGGAACGACGATCGGATAGATCAGCGCGGCAAAAACGCTGCCCGTCGCCGCGAACGCCGCCGAGGTGACGAGCGGCACCAGTCCGCCGCCCCAGCCGTTGCCGATGTGGTAGGGAACCGACACCGACGTGTAGCGGATACGTCCAGGGAAGTATTCCGCCAGGAAGGCGCCGATCGGCCCGTACACCATTCCGACGTAATTCACGAGGATCGCGATGATCAAGACTGCGGTCCAGAAATCGATATTGCCCGGCTGCGTCACCTGTCCGAGCCAGATATACAGCGGATAGTAGGTGACCGCCGCCAGCAGGAAGCCGCCGAGGATCACCACCTTGCGGCCGATCAGGTCCGATATCCAGCCCCAGAAGATCAAGGTGAGCGAGCCGATAATCAGCGCGGTCATCACGATGTAGCTCGACGTGAACAGGTCTACCTTCGAGACCTGCTGCAGGAAGTACAGGGCCCAGAACTGACCGCTGTACCAGACCACGCCCTCGCCGATCACGATGATGCTCGCGACCACGACCCACTTGATGTTGGAACTGAGAAAGGCCTCGCTCCACGGATTCCTGGTCGTCTGCCCTTTGGCCTTGATCTCCTGAAAGACCGGCGTCTCTCCGAGTTGCAGGCGGATGTAGATCGCGATTGCCACCAGCAGGAAAGAAACCAGGAACGGGATGCGCCAGGCTCCCCAAGACGCATTGAACCATTCGTCGCCGAAAGCGGCGCGGGTCCCGAGCACGACCGCCAACGCCACCACGATGCCCAGTGTCGGGGAGGTTTGCAGCCAGCCGGTGTAGTAGCCGCGGCGTTTGTCCGAGACATGCTCGGCGACATAGGTGATGGCACCGCCATATTCGCCGCCCAGGCACAGGCCCTGGATCATGCGCAGCCCGAACAGGATGACCGCCGCAGCCAAGCCGATCGATTCGTAGGTCGGGATCAATCCGATTACGCCGGTGCCCAGTCCCATGCCGCTCAGCGTGATCAGGAACGTGTACTTGCGCCCGACCTTGTCGCCCAGCCATCCGAACAGAAACGCTCCCAATGGACGGATCAGAAATCCGGCGGTGAAAAGTGCGATCGTGCTCAGCAGCGCCGCAACCGGATGGCTCTTCTCGAAGAATTTGACAGCGAGCACCGTGGCCAAGCTGCCGAAGATATAGAAGTCATACCATTCGATGACATTGCCGACGGCGGCGGCAATGATCACGCGTCGAAAGTCCCTCGGAACTTCACCGGCCATAGCGCCCTCCTTCGTTGCGGCATCCTCCGCGAACGCCGCTCGTTGTGCCCGGTCTTAAGGCCGGGTCTACACCATAAAAAATTATCACTGCTGTGGCGTCCGTCTTTATAAGACTTTGGGCTAAGAGAGACGCCGCTGTGGAACGTTTGAGTGCTTGGCAGCGGAAGGTGCGCCGAGCGGTCGCACCCGTAGGCTCTCATTAACAATACCGGGCGAATTCCTTCTCTCGTTGAGCTGGCATTTCAGCCTTCCGCCCAAAATGTTGCGCCGCACGACAGGTGCTGGGGCTTTTTGCCATGCGGGCAGTTGTGTTCGTATTGATCGGCGTCGCAGGCTCGCTCTTCGACAGTCGTCTGCCGGCCCACGCCTATGATGCGCCCGCCATCGTCATCCCCGGCAAAATCGGCGTACCGGTCGTTATTGACGGCGCTGACGCGTCCTTCTGTGAGGTCGAGGGCGATTGGGGGCTGGCGCGTCCCGGTCACGGGGCGCGCACCATTGTGGCTTGTCCCCCCATCGTCAACGTCCCTGAGGACAGCGGCCGCTACTATTACCCGTTCCTCGGGCAGCGGCCCGGCTATGGCCGCTTCGAAGTCGAGCCGCCGCCGAACCGGCGGTTGCCGCGGCCGGCGCCGAGCTACTACCGCGAATGGGGCACGCAGTCGGATTCGGTGCCGGCCAGCACCGATCCACCGGCCAATCTCGAGTTGAACGTCGACGTCGACTGGCGCCGCCGCCGATACCGCCGTCAGTATTGATCCCGAAGGAGGAAACCCAATGGTCGCACGTTCGCTTCTGCCGTTCGTGCTCGGCGCGCTCGCTTGGATCAGCCCGCTGGCGGCGGCCGGCTCCTGCGGCCCGCCTTGCGTGGCGCCGGTCCCGGTCGTGGAGGCGATCCCGGTCGTCGTGCAGCCGGCGTCCTATGTCACGCCGATCTACATCGTGAATCAGGGACCGGTTATGGCGGACCTGGCATCGTCACCGGACCGAAGTTCAAGCGGTTCAACGTGCCACCTGCCGGCTATCCTTATGTGAGCCGCGTCGTCTATGCCGGCGCCTACTTCTACTACTACCCGACCTATGACGCGGCGGTGGCGCCGATCTGGCCTCGCGCACGGCGCTGGTGGCACCGCTGATCAGGCTGTGCCGAGCCGCCGGCTCGCCACATAAAGCGCGAGCGCGGCGGCGTTCGAGACGTTGAGGCTCTTGATCTTGCCGGGAAGGTCGAGCCGCGCGAGCCGATCGCAGGTCGCGCGGGTCAATTGCCGCAAGCCCTTGCCTTCGGCACCGAGCACCAGCGCAAGCGGGGCGGAGAGCGCAACGTCGCTGAGGTCGGCATCGCCTGTGCTGTCGAGCCCGACCACGAGATAACCGCGCGCCTTGAACTCGCCGAGCGCGCGCGCGAGGTTCTGCACGACCACGATCGGCACGTATTCGAGCGCGCCAGAGGCCGCTTTCGCGAGCACGCCGGTCGCCTCCGGACTGTGGCGCGCCGTCGTCACGATCGCCGCCACGTCGAAGCCTGCAGCCGTGCGCAGGATCGCGCCGACATTGTGCGGATCGGTGATCTGGTCGAGCACCAGCACGATGCCGTGCGCGGCAAGGTCGTCGAGATCGGGCGAGGGCAGGGGATCCGCTTCGGCAAGCAGGCCCTGGTGGACCGCGTCGGCGCCGAGGCGGGCAGCGATCGCATCCGGGCGTACGAGTTCCGGCGTCACCGGCAAGGCGACGCCGTCATCGGCGAGTCGGCGCGCGGCGTTCTCGGTGACGTAAAGCCGACGGATGCGGCGTTGCGGGTTTTCGAGCGCCGCCTTCACGGTATGCCAGCCATAAAGGATCGCCGGGCCGGTGTGGGCGGCGGCGGGCCGCTCGCCAAACCGCGCCGGACTGGCGGCGCGGCCGCCGCGGGCCGACGGCGGTCTCCCGCCACGTCTGGCTGGCTTGCGCGGGGTCCATTCGCGGTTGCGCATGGCATCACCGTTAATGCCAAATCAGCGCAGGAACCAGAGCGCCTCCGGCGCGTATCCCCGCGGAGCGGGACCGCGCTTGAGTCGTTAACCGGTAAGCCTATATAACGCGGCCGAGCGGACGGGTGCCCGAGCGGCTAAAGGGGACGCGCTGTAAACGCGTTGGCTCACGCCTACGGTGGTTCGAATCCA
>Ga0066903_100002038_pt1 | contig 15455 bp, 12 predicted proteins | sample PanSoiMetaGPlot1_FD_67491 | JGI IMG/M metagenome (GOLD analysis project Ga0066903, IMG submission 67491) | Tropical forest soil microbial communities from Panama analyzed to predict greenhouse gas emissions - Panama Soil - Plot 1 (version 2) | ecosystem: Environmental > Terrestrial > Soil >...
CTGGGCCAGGCGCGGCAGGATTTCGGAAAACTGCAGGCCCGCAGTGCGCGTCGGGATCGGCCGGAAGGTGCTCCGCACGCGTTCGGGTGCATCCGGCTTGGGGTCCCACAAATCCAGATGGCTGGGCCCGCCCTGCAGATAGAGCAGGATCACGCTATTGGCCCGGCCGAAACCGGGGCCGCGATTGGCACTCGGCGTGGGCACGGCCCTGGCCTGCTGCTGGAAGCCGAGGATGTCCGCCAGGGTCAAGCCCAGGATGCTCGAGCCGCCGACACGCAACAGATCGCGCCTGGTGACGCCGTCACACGTGTCTTTCCCTGATTGGCCAGGAATCACCAGCATTGAATTTCCTCCAGGTAGGTACGTACGGGCAGAGTATTTCGGGCCGGATATGGAAATCTTAATCAAATTCCCGGCCAGGGTCAAACAAGAAAGCAAAAAAGTTGGCGGAAATTGCCCGGCGGCTACCGGACCGCCATCTCCGCGGATTCCGGGCGTATAATGATTTCGACCACTGGACATGTGATGACTTGCTCGTAGCCGAATTCGTGAGAATTCGGATGAAAGCACCCGAATTCTCACGAATTCGGCTACGTTCGCATTTTTCTTCCATTCGAGGTGCGTTGATGCGATTCAAAGTTTCTTGCGCTCTATTGTTGTGTCTGCTCTGTCTGAACGCCGTGCCCGCGCAGGATAAAAAACCGCCGGCCCCCACCAAGCTGGAAAACCTCAAGGAAGTCCTTTCCGACACCTGGCACAGCATCAACCTCGGCGGCAAGAAACTGGATTATCAGGCCACCGCCGACAACCTGCTTCTCAAGGAAGAAAACGGCAAGGTCAAGGCCAGCGTGTTCTTCATCGCCTATACCAAGAGCGTCAAGGACCCGAGCAAACGGCCCATCATGTTCACCTTCAACGGCGGGCCGGGCTCCTCTTCCGTCTGGCTGCACCTCGGCGCCTTCGGGCCGAAGAAGGTGCTCATGACCGACAAGGGCGATCCGTTGCCGCCGCCCTACAAGCTGGTGGATAACGAATACACCCTGCTCGATCAGACCGATCTGGTGTTCATCGATCCGGTGTCAACGGGCTACAGCCGACCGGCGCCGGGGCAGGACAAGAAGCAATTCCACGGCGTGAACGAAGATGTGCAGACCGTGGGCGAGTTCATCCGCCTGTATACAACGCGCTTCAAGCGCTGGGATTCGCCGAAGTACCTGGCCGGGGAAAGTTACGGCACCACCCGCGCCGCCGCCCTGTCCAACTATTTGCAAGATGCTCTCGGCATGAACCTGAACGGCGTCATCCTGGTATCGTCGATCCTCAATTTCCAGACCGCCCGCTTCGACGACGGCAACGATTTGCCTTACATCCTGTTCCTGCCCACGTACACGGCCACGGCCTGGTATCACAAGAAGCTGTCGGCCGAATTGCAGGGCGATTTACGGCAAACCTTGAAGGAGGCGGAGAAATTCGCGCAAACGGATTACGCGCTGGCCCTCCTGAAGGGCAACAAGCTGGGGGCGGACAAGGCCAGGGAGATCGCCGGCCGGCTGGCACGCTACACCGGACTTTCCGAGGATTACATCCTCCGCTCCAACCTGCGCGTGCCGATCGGGCGCTTCACCCGCGAGCTGCTCCGCGGCGAGCGCCGCAGCGTGGGCCGTTACGATAGCCGCTACATCGGCATCGACAAGGACGGCGTGGGCGATTCCCCCGAATACGATCCCAGCTACGCCGCCGTCCAGGGCGCCTACACCGCCACCCTCAACACCTACCTCCGCAACGAGCTGAAATACGAAACCGATCTGCCCTACGAAATCCTCACCGGCAAGGTGCAGCCCTGGGACTTCAAGGCCAAAAACAGCTACCTGAACGTGTCCGGCAGCCTGCGCCAGGCCATGACCAAGAACCCGCACCTGCGGGTGTTCGTGGCCAACGGCTATTACGACCTGGCCACTCCGTATTTCGCCACCGAACACACCTTCAACCACCTCGGCCTGGACAAAACCCTGACCGGCAACGTCACCATGGCCTACTACGAAGCCGGCCACATGATGTACCTGCACAAGGATTCGCACCGGAAATTGAAGCAGGATTTGGGGAAGTTTCTGCGGAACGGCGAGCGGTAGTTTGAAACATGAGCCAACTGAAATACCACAGCGCCGCCGTCGCGCTTTTGCCGAAACCGCCGAGGTTTTCGGAATCCGCTGCCCATGCTGTTCGGGAGCGAGAAAGACAACTCGGGATTGCCCTCCCTGATTCCGTTCGCGAGTGGTATTCGTTGGAGGACGCGGCTGGACTTCTCGGCAGCTACAGCAACGATGATTGGCCGATTAATGCTTCTCAGCTTGGCGAGCCATTCGAGAATTGGTTCGGTCAAGGGGAAAGAGATTTTCTGTCCCAAAACTTGCTGATTTTCATGCATGAAAATCAGGGTGTATGTAATTGGGCCATTAAACTGACCGGTGATCCCGATCCCCCGGTTGTGAATGAGGAGACTTCTGCGCCAGGTGCAGTATGGCTTCCCTGTGCAGATGCGTTTTCTACTTTCATTTGGTCCCAGATTTGGGATCGCGTTGGACCAGAAACGGTTGGTGTTGATGCCAACGGTGTGGAATTGTTGCCAAACGACTTGGAGTTCTTGAAATCATGCTTTGATCAACGGCCAACAACATGGGGCTGGCCTGGCAGGTCGAACTATCGCTTCGAAAACAACGACGGGAGGATAATAGTTTATGACGGAGAGGATCGAGGTCGAGGAGGTGCCGATTGGCATGTTTACGCTCGAACAATACCGGGTTTGAAAAGACTCTTGGAGAAGATCTGGCATTGCAGCCAGCTCGCGGAATCTTTGTATGGTGACCGGGAAAGTGAAGGTGTATTAAAGCAGTTGCGTGGGTCCCTTGGAAATGAGTGAAGAGGCCATCACGCAGACTTCGAAAGACAAATGCTTCCCGTAAGTATTCCTTCCGTCCATTAGCTAATTATCGAGTGGAAGCGCCGGAGCGCAGGAGCGCGGGAGCGCCCGACGAGGTGGTGGATTCGTCGATGGGTTGGTTGTGTTCGTCGATGATGGTGGTCGAGGTCATGACCGGATCCTTTCAAAAATGGGAATCACACAGGTATTTACCCCGAAGGGGTTGCATTCCAAAGCCCAGGGTCGCGCAGCGCACCCTGGGCGGCGGAGCGGCAGAGAGCGACCGTATTTCCTACCCTGAAAGGGTTGAATGCGCCACCTTATGTAACCCCTTCGGGGTAAATCAAATCCGCTTATCGTACCCAGGGTGCGCTTCGCGACGCTGGGCTATGGAATACAACCCCTTCGGGGTAGAACTTGAATTTCCCAGATCCATACCCCAGGGTGCGCCGAAGCGGCGACCCTGGGCTTTGGAATACAACCCCTTCGGGGTAAATCAAATTCCGTGTATTCCAACCCAGGTGCGCCGAAGGATTTCCAGTTTCTTTTCGCCGGCTTCATTGCCGTAACAGTACAGGCCGGCCTCGGCCAGCAGGTTCGGGCAGGCGTCTTCCATGATCTTCAGCCGGCCTGTCTTGATTCGCGCCCTCACTTTGGCGATGCCGGTGCGGATGTCGTTGTCCCCCTTGTTGATTTAATGCGGTTACAATTTGGTGAGTGGCCACGGCCGAAAAACTCGTCTTGCATCAAAACCGAAATCTGGTTATGAACTCTCCCCCTGCTTTTCTCGCGATTTTTTGGATTGGCTCCGGAAAGTTCTGTTCCGGGGGAACAAGGTGGAAAGCCATATGCCTCGGAAAATCTGGAAGCATGTCGCGCCCAAATACCTGTGTGTCTTCCTTGCCCTGCAGACTGCGGCCTGTGGCACGATTCTGTACCCGGAGCGCAGAGGCCAACCGGCAGGGCGACTTGATGCGGGCGTGGTGGCCCTGGATGCCGTTGGACTACTCTTGTTTCTTATTCCCGGCGTCATTGCCTTTGCAGTGGATTTCTCCACTGGCACCATATATCTTCCACCCGAGCCATACTCGCAAGTTCCGCCGGATTGCCGACACTGGCAAGCACTCCATCTCGACCCGGCCGATTTGACCCCGCAACGATTGGAAGCGGTCCTCGGTGCGCGAACCGGCCAGTCCGTCCGCCTGGAACCCGGCACGTATCGAGCCGCCCGTATCAGCCAAATTCAGGACTGGACTCCCGTGGCCATCGACCGTTTGCAATCCGCGCCTGGAGCCATGACGGTGCAATTTCGTGGCACCTCCGAATGAGCGTGGACTGCTTGGTTCATGCAATCGCAATCTCCTCGACAGGATTTCGAGTTGGCGCCATCCGTTCCGTAATAGTGCCATCGCGGTTTCAATGTGCTTTTTCCCTCCCGGCGCTCAATCCCGCGGCTACCGTCGTACGTCGTTGTTGTAACAAGGCGAATTCCTGATAGGGTTCGCCGCCGAAACATGGTAAGCTAGAAGCCGCGCCCCAATCTTCTGCGGAGGATCCCACAATGGTTCCCAAATCGATCCTTTGTACACTTTTACTCGGCTCTTTGGTTTTCGGTTATCAGGGGCCGGCGCAGGAAGCCGGCAAAAAGGCCGATCCGGCGAAACCGGCGGCCGCCGTTCTGGGAAAGGATCTCGGCTTCACCGAGGCCTTCGAGGCGGAAGTGAAGAAGGTCGGCCAGATTTCCCCGGATGAGTTTGCACGCCGCCATGCCGGCAAGGCCAATTATTTGAAGAAGATCTCCTGGGACCCGACCACGGCCAAGTTCTGGGACCAGTTCGCACTCGATCCCAATGCGAAGGGGGCGGAGATCAATGCCCGCGGATATGAAGCCTGGTCGCTGCTCATCCAGCGCGAGCCCGGCAAATACAACAACGTCGGCCGCAATGAAATGAACTCGCTCAAGGCCAAGAAGCCGGCCAAGGGCGCTTTCGATTTGCGACTGAAGGGCAAGGAGCTGGAGCTGTTCAAGCAGAACGGGTTCGTCGTCAGCGAGCGGCTGGGCGCTCACAGTTTCACCGATCTGTATCATCGCATCTTTGTGCGCGATTTGCCGGTGTTCATCACCAGCGATTCGATGCTGCACGCCTGGCACCGCATGTTCGATCGCATGCTGGAAGGCCTGGAAATGGATTATTTCATGCCGTCCATTGCAAAAATGCTGGGTGAAATGCAGGCGCAGATTCCGGCAGCCAAGCAGGCGTACGGCAACAATCCACTGGCCGGCAGCCTGGCGGATGTGGATTTCTTTCTGGGCGTAGCCTGGGGTTTGCTTACCGGGAACCAGGGGCGCACTGTCCTGAATCAGGAGAAGCGGATCGAGATGGCCCTCCAGGCCTGTGCCAGCGAAAAGATGCTGAAATATCCTCTTTTCGGACGCTTGCGGGAAATCGATTTTTCGCAGTTCAAGCCGCGTGGCCGTTACGATCAACATGACTGGTCGAAAAACTATTTCCGGGCCATGATGTGGCTGGGACGGATCGATTTCCGCATTGCCGGCGGAGTTTCGAAGGATCAGGACCTGCGCGAGCTGGGAGCGGCCATCGTCCTCAACGATTTGCTTCAGCGGGCCAAGCAGCAAGAAACCTGGCAGCAATTCGACAAGCTGTTGCAGCATTTTGTGGGCCGGCCCGATTCGCTGACCTTCAGCCAGCTCGGGCAAGTGCTGGCCGGTTTCGGGGCGCCCAAGGCCGCCAACATCACACCGCCAACCCTCTCCGGCCTCTACACTCACATTCAAACCGGCAAGATCGGCGAACAGCACATTCGCGGTGAATGGTTCTGCGTCGATCCCGACGATCCCAACAAGTTTGTGCTGCCGCGCTCTTTCACCTTCATGGGCCAGCGTTTCATCCTGGACAGCTGGGTGCTCTCCAAGGTGGTGTATGACGACATCATCTGGGACAAGGAGAAGATTCAGCGGCGGATTCCTTCCTGCCTGGACATGAGCTTCGCGGTGCTGGGCAACGATCATGTGGTGCCGCTTCTGCAAGCACGCATGAAGGACAGGTCCGGCAGAGAATTCCGCGACGGCTTGCCGTATCAGCATAATCTGTCCGCGACCCGCAACCTGGTGGACCGCCTGCCTCCGGCTAGCTGGAAGGACAGCATCTACACGGAATGGCTGTCCTGCTTGCGCGAGCTGTCAAAACCGACTACCGACGCCCGCTATCCCGAATCGGTGCGTACTTCCGCCTGGGCCATGAAGGCGACCACCACGCAGCTTGCCTCCTGGACCCAGTTGCGGCACGATACGATCCTGTATGCCAAGCCGTCGTATACATCCGGCAATTCGTGCTTCTATCCGGCCGGGTTTGTCGAGCCCGTGCCACATTTCTGGAAGCGTTTCGAGCAGATGGTATTGAGCACCAAGAACTTCGTGGAAAAAACGCCGTTCCCCAATGGCAAGGGTCACCAGGCGGTGCACCTCGCGACGCTCGATCGCTTTGCCAAGGCGGCGAGCATGCTTCGATCGATTGCCGACAAGCAGCACGCGCAAAAGGACTTGAGCAAGGAAGAGACGAGATTCATGGAAGATGTCGTGGTGCTGGGCGGCGTATGCGGCGGGCCGCGCCTGAACGGCTGGTATCCCAATCTCTTCTCGAATCGCAGTGACCAAGAGAAAGAAGACGACGCCCACAAATGGGTGGCCCTGGTCACAGATGTGCACACCGATCCGCCATCGCCGATTGTCGGTGATCCCGGCTGCGTGATTCACCAGGCGGTGGGCAACATCGATCTGCTGGTCATCGCGGTGGACAACGGCAAGGACAAGATGGTGTATGCCGGCCCGGTGTTCAGCCATTACGAATTTGAAACGCCCAACGCCGTCCGCAAGACGAATGGGGATTGGCACGCGATGCTGCGAAGCGGGAAGATGCCGTCGCGGCCGGAATGGACGCGCGGCTACGTGGCGCCGGGTGTCAATCCGCAGGCAGCGAGTTACGGCAAGTGATCAGGGAACTTGTTTGGCGACACATTCTCCGGCCTCGCCATTCTGCTGCTTGGCTTGCTGGCGTGAAATGATCATGCGCTCCCGGATAATTTCCACCGCGATGGGGCCGAGGATGGAAGTGAAGACCGCCCCGAAAATCGTCAAGATGGCATACCAAACATCCCTGGGAATTCCGGAAAGTGAAACATTTGCCGGCGGCGTTGCGGCAATGGTTTTTTCGCCAGGGTCCTTCTTCGGAGTTCCTGCCGGCTTGGTTTTACTTGCTGCCCCTGCCGGCCGGCGCTTGTCCGCATCCGTTTTTGAACCGGGCGTCGAACTTTGCTCCGCGGGCCGGGGCGGCTCACTCCAGGAAGTCTTCTTACTTCTCCAGGCGATGGTTTCCGGGTGATCTGTCGGCTTCGGAATTGAGGATGGGGGCGGTTGCGGTTCGACCAGTTCCACCGGGGCGAGATTCTTGCATCCCAACATGCCTGTCGCCGCCATGAATAACAAGATCGTGGATTTGTTCATGGCCACTCCTTTATTACTCTGCCAGTCCGGTTTGGAAAAGGAGGGATGTCTTGGACATGAGGCTTCTCCTCCGTGAAACCCGAGGTTTCCGAGATCATCATTTTTCGCCGGGTCGCTGATAAAAGACAAGGAGATGGGGAAAGAATTCGGCCGACCGCACTGTTAATTTGGGAAAACCTTTCCGAAGACGCAGAACAGAAAAAAGCCAATAGAATACCGCCGGATCAATTGGAAGTGAGAGGAAACCAGTCTTGTTCTTTTCCCTGATAATATGCGGGCTTTGCGCCGAACTTGACAAGGATGACGCAGGCAAAATGGATTGGATCCGCGTTGCCAAGGGCCAGCGCTCCTTTGTCCTGGAACCTTCCGGCAAGAAGTTCATTCCCTGGGGCTTCAATTACGATCACGACGACGAAGGCCGGCTCTTGGAAGATTACTGGGAGGGAGAATGGGACAAGGTGGCGGCCCACTTCGGGCAGATGAAAAAGCTCGGGGCCAATGTCGTCCGCATTCATCTTCAATTCGGCAAGTTCATGGACGGGCCGGCGCGGGCCAATGACAAGGCGCTCGCCCGGCTCGGCAAGCTCGTCCGACTGGCGGAGAAGGCCGGGCTGTATCTCGATCTCACCGGCCTGGGTTGCTATCACAAGAAGGATGTTCCCGCCTGGTACGATCGGCTTTCGGAAAAGGAGCGCTGGAATGCGCAGGCGAAGTTCTGGGAGACCATTGCCCGACGTTGCGCCTCCAGCCCGGCCATCTTCTGTTACGACCTGATGAACGAGCCGGTGGTTCCCGGCGGCAAGCGGAAAGAGGGTGACTGGCTCGGTCCACCGTTTGGAGGCAAACACTTTGTCCAGGTCATCACGCTGGATCAAAACAAGCGTCCCCGGCCGGATATCGCCCGGCAATGGGTGAAGCAACTCGCAAACGCCATTCGCAAGCACGATCAGCGGCACTTGATCACCGTCGGCCTGGTGGACTGGAGCCTGGATCGACCGGGGCTGACATCCGGTTTCGTACCGGAAAAGATTGCCGGCGATCTGGATTTCCTGTGCGTCCACATTTATCCGGAAAAAGGCAAGGTAGACGAAGCATTGAAAACCCTGGCCGGCTTTGCGATTGGCAAGCCGGTTGTCATCGAAGAGATGTTTCCCTTGCGCTGCTCGGTGCAAGAGCTGGATCAATTCATCGACAAATCCAGGAAGCACGCCACTGGCTGGATCGGGTTTTACTGGGGCAAGCCGCCGGAGGAATTGCGGAGATCGAAAGAAATTGTCCATGCCCTCATGCTGGGCTGGCTGGAGTTTTTCGAACGCAAAGGGAAAGCGCTGCTGGGAAAATAATCGGAGAACAAAGAGTGCCAGGTGTTCTGGGTCTGGATATCGGTGGCGCCAATTTGAAGGCGGCACACAGCGGCGGCAACGTGCGCGTGCAGCCGTTCCCTCTGTGGAAACAGCCGGGAGAATTAACTGAAGTTCTGCGGGAATTGGTTGACAGCATGCCGGCTGCCGATGTGCTGGCGGTCACCATGACCGGGGAACTGTGCGATTGCTTCGACAGCAAACGACAGGGGGTTCTTGCCATTCTGGATGCTGTCAGCGCGGTTGCGGGCAAGCGGTCGATTCGAGTCTGGACAATCAGCGATGGATTTGCCGATCTCGCCGCCGCCCGGGAAAAACCACTGCAGGTTGCGGCAGCCAACTGGCTGGCGCTGGCAACTTTCGCCGGCCGGTTGATTCCCGAAGGCACAGGACTGGTCATCGATGTCGGCTCAACGACGACGGACATCATCCCCATCGTCGGTGGCCGGCCGACGCCCAAAGGACGCACCGATTCAGAGCGGCTTCGCAGCCTGGAACTGGTCTACACCGGAGTGCGGCGAACTCCATTGTGCGCGGTGCTCGGCGCCGGGGTGGCGGCGGAGTTTTTCGCGACGACGCTGGATGTCAACTTGGTGCTGGAACAAATCGCGGAAGACCCGGCCGACAACAACACGGCTGACGGCCGGCCCGCGACCAGAGCCGCCGCCCACGCTCGTCTCGCCCGGATGGTGTGCGCTGATGCGGAAAGCATGAGCCCCCAGGAAACCGTCAAACTGGCCGAGCGGGCTTTGCTCCGACAGGTGTACCAGCTCACCATGGCCTTCGATCATGTCAGCCGGAGTCTGCTCGAGCCGCCGCGGACCGTGGTCCTGGCCGGCGAAGGCGAATTTCTCGCCCGCCTGGTCCTGGGCCAGCAGAACAGCTTTCGGATCGGCAGGGTGATATCACTCTCGGAAACGCTCGGGCCCGAGAAATCCAGGGCGGCATGTGCGTACGCCTTGACGGAATTAGCCGGGTCTGATTTCAAATGAGAATCGACGTCGTCGTCAAAGTGGGCGGCAGCCTGTTCGATTTGCCGGATTTGGGAACGCGCCTCGCCGACTGGCTCAGGGGCCTCAAAACTCCGAACGTTCTCTTGGTTCCCGGCGGCGGCCGGTCCGCGGACCTGGTTCGCGACTGGGATCGGCAACTCCAGCTCGGTGAGGAAACTTCCCACTGGCTGGCCTTGCGGGCTTTGACCTTCAACGCCCATTTTCTGGCTTCGCTGTTGTCCGGTTCGCGTGTGATCAAAAACCCGGATGATTCCGGTTCGGGATTGATCCCCATCCTGGACATGTGCGCCTGGGCAACGATGCTTGACCGTCTTCCTGACCAATTGCCGCATACCTGGGACGTGACCAGCGATTCGCTGGCGGCCCAGGTGGCGATCCTCGGCAAAGCCTCGCAATTGATTTTGCTGAAGTCGGTGCCGTTGCCGGAAGGAATCGATTGGCGCGAAGCAGCCCGCCAAGGGATTGTCGACCCTTTTTTTCCCCAGGCCATCAGCAAGGCACCGGCAAACTTGACGATTTGTGTCGTTTCGTTTCGGTAGACTTCACCAGCTCTGCCAATTCGCGGACCTTCCCGATTTGAACAGAAGAGTTGCGGTTGCCTTGCACACACACAGCCCCGCGAACGCCAAACCAATCGGGTTCCGCCGAAAAAAGAGCCCCGACTTGTTCCACGCCGAGCGAGCCGGCCAAGGCAACCGGCAGTTCCTCCCGTCGGCATTGCCGGCACAATTCCTCGATCTCCGTAATGGACAGCCAATCTAGAAGATTTACTCTCGGCTTCTTGGCAAACGTATCCACGAGCAGACCGCAGCGCCATTGTGTCGCCGCTGCGGCAATTTCGTCCACCGGCGGCGCATCGGCCTTTTCCCAGTCGGCATAGGCAACCAGGACCGGCCTGGGGGATTGACGCCGGCATGTCATTTCCTGGGCCATGGATTGCCGCCAATCCCGGCCGCGCCAGCCGGCCAAACCCCATTTGATGAAGGTCAGGTTCTCGTTCGGAATTGGCGCGGAGGGATCGGTCCATTCGCCCATGGCGGCGCTGACAGGCCGCCGTTTATCCACCAGGCGAACGATCTCGGCGATCGTTTGATCATCCGCCCGTCCCAGAGGCCCGCGTGAAGGTTCCTTGACATCGATAACGTCGGCCCCACCTTCCAGGGCAGCGGCTGCCTCGGTCACATTGCGCACGCTCACCAGCAGGCCTGTCCGAGGCTTCATCGTGCCGTTTTCCTCTTGAAACTCTCGTCGGTGACTGGAAAAAACCTCATCCAGCCGGGGTATTTGCGAAAAGGCAGGATGGCGGCATTGGCAAAGGTGAAACCATACAGGATCGAGCCCGTGAACCACTCCGGCTCATTGAGATGGCGTGGCTGGTCCTTCTTGAAAGCTTCCAGGGTGCGATACATCAGGCAGCCGGTCAAATCCGCCTCGCCGATAATTCCCCCGAGCAAGTGAGCGGCTTCCATCAGTTCTTTGGGCACGTGTTTCCAGGCTTCTGGTCTGGAATCCGGAATGCGCGCGGCATGAATCAGGATGTGCCCGCGCCGGGTGGTTGGCCAGCGGCGAACTTCAATCGACTTGTGACCATGAATCATGAGTGTGGCCCACGGCTGTTTGAGCGACAAGGCGTAGGTTGTTGTCTTGGTCATGGCTGCAATTGGGAAAAACAATGCATTTCAAGCGCAAATATAGTGATAAAGTGTACACTGTTTGCGCATGAAATCCACCATCTTTTTATTAAAACCGGGACAGGAATTTGCGGAGCATTCTTGTGAGAGCTAAGTTATTAATGCGGACCATGGCACCTCAATTTGCCCAGGAGCGATTGGCCGTCTGCCCTCGTTCCAGCAGAGGAACCCGTTCCAATGGCGTTGCGAATCGAAAGCCAGGCCGAACCCATCCCCGGATACAAGCTCCTGGAGCGACTCGGCGGCGGCGGTTTTGGCGAAGTCTGGAAAGCAGAAGCTCCCGGAGGCCTGTTCAAGGCCATCAAGTTCGTATACGGCGATTTGCAGGCGCCCGAAGACGAGGACGGTTCGCGGGCCATCCAGGAACTCAAGGGACTCAATCGCGTCAAGTCGGTCCATCATCCGTTCATTCTCTCCATCGAGCGCTATGACATCATCGACGGCCAGCTAATCATCATCATGGAGCTGGCGGACCGGACGCTGTGGGACCGCTTCCGCGAGTGCCGTGCACAGGGGTTGCCCGGCATTCCGCGCGATGAGCTTCTGGGCTACATGGAGGAAACGGCCGAAGCTCTCGACCTGATGTACCATCATTACAACCTGCAACACCTGGATATCAAGCCGCAAAACCTTTTCCTGGTTTTCAATCACGTGAAGGTGGCCGACTTTGGACTGGCCAAGGACCTCGAAGGCAAGGCGGTCATCACGGTCACCGGCGGTCTCACTCCGGTTTACGCCGCCCCGGAAACGTTTGACGGCTGGCTCAGTCCGTCCAGCGACCAGTACAGCCTGGCCATTGTCTATCAGGAATTGCTGACCGGCCAGCGGCCGTTCGCCGGCACCACCATTCGCCAGCTGGTCCTGCAACACGTGCAAGGGGCTCCGGATCTGACCTCGTTGCTGGTTGCGGAACGCCCCTCCATTTCAAAGGCGTTGTCCAAGAACCCTGACGATCGCTATCCAACCTGCCTGGATTTCATCAACGCTCTGCGCGCTTCGACAGCGAACCCGGTCGTCAAGCCGGTTGCGGAGGCGGACAAGAACAACCAGGCGGTGCCGCTGCCGGTGGATAGCAGGAAAGTCGCATCCACCCCGCGAGACAAGGACCCCACCAGCGAGACCACGCAAAATGCTCTGGGCCGGTTACCGAAGCCCAAGCGGGAGGGAATTGGCGAAGCAGTCCCGAGCGGAAGCCGGCTTCCCCGGTCCAAACCGGTCATCAAGGCGGAACCGGCCGTTGTTCCGAGCGGGTTTTCCAGCGGCCCGGAACTGATCAACACCTCGCTGAAGATCAATCCCACGCGGGCACTGTATGGCGCCGGAGTTTTGCGCCCCGCCATGGTCATCGGCCTGGGCCGAACTGGGCTGGCCATCCTCAAACATCTCCGCGCAGAGTTGAACGATCAGTTCGGCCATCCGGACAATTTGCCCAACATTCGCCTCTTGTATCTCGATACCGATCCGGAAGCCGCCCAGGCAGCGACCAAGGGGACAGCGGATGCGTTGCTGCCCCGTGAAGTCTTGCTGGCGCAGCTGGGGCGCGCCAGCCAGTACCTGAGGCCGCGTGAGGGAAAAGTACCCTTTGAGAACTGGCTCGACTCCAAGGTCCTGTATCGCATACCAAGGCAGCGGAATCATGCGGGCCTTCGTGCCCTGGGCCGGCTTGCCTTTGTGGACAACCAGGCCACGATCCAGCAGCGGCTGGAAACGGCCCTGGCCGTGTGCACCGCTCCGGAAACGCTGGAGGACGCGTCCAAGAAGACCGGCCTGGAAAAGCTCACCTCCGTGCCGCGCGTCTACATCGCCGGCAGCCTGGCCGGCGGCACCGGCAGCGGTATGTTTATCGATCTGGCTTACGTCATCCGTCAGCATCTCCGGAGCGAGGGGCACGCGAATGCCGAACTGGTCGGTGTGTTTCTCGTGCCGGAAGCGGGCCGCGACGGTCATGCCTCCGGTCTTGCAAATGCCGTGGCCGCACTTACCGAACTGAACCATTTCGCCGGCGCCGATGCCGTCTTCGCGGCCCGCTATGATTCCCGGGAGATGCGCGGCGCCACTCGCACGTTTCAGGAAAAAGGGCCGCCGTTCCAGCACTGTTATTTGCTTCCCTTCACCCCAACCAAGAACAACCAGGCGAGCCCGGACACGGCGCAGGCGGGGCATTTTCTCTTTTATAGCCTGGCAACTCCGCTGGGGCACATTGCCGACCATTGCCGGCGTCAGGCCGGCCGCGCGCTGAACAACGGCGAGCTCAGTTACCATACCTTCGGCAGCCATCGGATTGCCTGGCCGCGCCGCTATCTGCTCGAGCAAGGCGCGGGCCGGCTGTGCACGCGACTCGTGCAGCACTGGATGAGCAAGGACAGCAGGCACGTGCATGAGGAAATCAAGCACTGGGCCCAGGAACAGTGGGAAGCCCAGGAATTCCGGCCCGAAAAGCTCATCGCCCGGCATCAGGAATTGTGCGCAAAGAACTTGCAGCAATCCCCGGAGAAGATGTTCAATGATATCATGGCCCCGCTGGTGGAAATGCTCACGCCAAAGAATGGGATGAAACCCGCGGATATTACCATAAAGATCGCGCCGGTGGTGCAAGCCGTGGATCGCCTGGAAGCGTTGCTGGGCCTTCCCGATGAGTGCCGCCCCCAAGGCATGGAGCCGAGCATCCTGGAAAGTGCGTTGACGGGCGCTGCCGAGACCATTGCCGACGAATGCGATCAGAAACTGGCGGAGCTGGTGGTGCGTCTCTTCGAAGAGCCCCTGTATCGCCTGGCGGGCGCGGAGGAAGCCGTCCGTCAACTTACTAATTGCGTTGAGCTAGCCCTGGAAAGCCAGGAATCCCTGGTGCGCGAACTGCAAGATCGAACGATTTCGGTTCACCAGCGGTTGCACGCGCTCCTGGAGAGTCCGAGGCCCCAATCTCCAACCGCTTCCACACCGCGCTGGCGTTCTCCCTTCACGCGTCGCGTGAGCCCGGCGGTGAAGACCATCACTCCCACCGGGGCCGACTTCGTCGATCTGCTCAGCTCCTATGCCAAGTGCCGTTACCAGAGCCTGATCCTGATGACCATCAATTCCCTGTACGTTCGCCTGCGCGGCTACCTGTCCGATCAGATGCGTGAGGTCGGTTTTTGCCGCCATCGTCTCACCGAGCTGGCCGACCTGGTCAAGGATCGTAACGTTCCCGCACAGGCCACCCGGTCGGACGACCATGTTCTGGTTCCCGAGGGATGTGCCAACGTTCGCGATTTTCTGCAGCGCCTCGAAAACGATTTGAACCAGGACATTATTGTGGACTTTGACGAGCAGGTGCAAAAACTGGTGCGGCGGCAATTTCGCGCCCTGGTTCAAGTGTGCATGGCTTCGTCGCACGTCATTCGCACTCTGGCCCCGGCCCTTCTGCAAGAAGCGGAGAGCTTCCTGGAGCCGCGCTTGCAAGGGGCCAATGTGGCCGAGCTGTTGCTGGCACGTTACCCCGACGACGACGAGGGCCATTCGCAACTGGCCCATGAACTGCTCCAGGCGTATGACGAGGCGGCCCCGGAACTGGCTTCCCCCGCCCCCGACCAGGAAGTGTGTCTCATCACGGTGCCCCCCGGTCCGGCCGGCGATCGTTTTCGCACCCTGGCCCAGTCGTTATTCCCCAAGGCCATGCTGGTCAGCACCGATTGCAGCGACGAAATCCTCTTCTACCGGGGTTGCCTGCACATGAACCTGTCCGATCTGGAGCAGCTTGGTCCCGCAGGCCAGGCCGCCTACCGCTCGGCAACCGCCCAGGATCCAGCCCTCCTCCACAGCCGCGCCGACATCGCCGAATGGCGCTCGGCAGTCGCCGTTCATTCCTGACCAACCGGGGACAACAACGCCCTCTCCTCTCCGCGCCACGTTCGATACCGGCAAGAAGTTCCGCCAACCACGTGGCGGAACCTGCTGGGAACCGGAACCGATGAA
>Ga0066903_100002039_pt1 | contig 15453 bp, 11 predicted proteins | sample PanSoiMetaGPlot1_FD_67491 | JGI IMG/M metagenome (GOLD analysis project Ga0066903, IMG submission 67491) | Tropical forest soil microbial communities from Panama analyzed to predict greenhouse gas emissions - Panama Soil - Plot 1 (version 2) | ecosystem: Environmental > Terrestrial > Soil >...
GAGATTGTTTGCGGCATAGAGCGCAAGCAGCGCCATCCCGAGAGGCAACGGCAGCGCAATCAGCGCCGCCGGGATCTGAAAGATCGGCGTGCGCTCGCCCCAGCTCGACGCGATGAATTCGGTGGATGCGATGCCGGTCAGGCCAACGACAAACAGCACAATAATATCGGAAAGCGCGAGGCAGGTAAGCTCGACCGGTCGCGGGACGAGATTGAGCACGACGCGAACGAAGGCGTGATCGCGTCGGCGATAGGCGACCGCGCCGCCGACAAATGCCAAGGTCGACAGTGACAGCCGCGCGACCTCGTCTGCCCAAAGAAACGAGTGGTGGAAATAAGCGCGTGCGAAAACATTGCCGAGCACCAGACCCAACTCGCCGAGCAGCGCAGCGATGACCAGGGTTTCCGCGAACCCGTCGACGACGCGCATTGCGGCGGCTTGCGACAGTGATGATGGTTCGTTAGCCGGCTGTTCTAACGTCGGCGCTTCTACGGCAGCTGGGATTGCGGAAGCAAGCGGATCGATGGAGCTTTGGCTTTGCATCGTCTCCAATACTCGCTATCGGAAAATGCGCTCTATGGATCGACCAGTCGCGACTTTAGCAAAAAACGATCGTGACGGCATGGGCAGCGTTGTGCACCTTTTGAATTGTTTCCCGCATACGAACGTACTTAACAGCGCCATCGGGGATCCCGCGTGACTAAATCAATCGTTGTGTCCTTCTCTAGACCGGAGCTCGGCACGACACTGATTCGCGGACTGACAGGTTATGGGAAGCGGGGGAGGCGCGAGCGCAGCGGGCGTTGATCCCGTGGTTGGCGCCCATGCAATCACGGCCTGCAGCGAAAGTACCGCCTTTGAGCGTTCACCGACGGGCGCCGTGCTGCGTGTTTGCGTGCGGCGGAAATGCTATGCTTTGGAGTTAGCACGCGCGAAAGGCAGGCTTGTGTGCAGCTCAGGGCGCTAAGCGTTGCGGTTTCTCTGTCCCTGTTCGGGTCCGGCGCGGCATCGGCGGCCGAGTGCGCGGTGCAGGCGCCCGCGGGTCTCGTAAGTCCCGGCCGACTTATCATCGCCACCCACCTGACCACGCCGCCGCAGGCTTACCTCGACCAGGACAAGCCTGCGGGGTTTGCTGTGGAGATCGGTCAGGCGATTGCGCGGGAAACGTGTCTCACGGCGGAATTTGTAAACATCGCGTTTGCCGGCCTGTTTCCGGGCATCAATGCCCGAAAATTCGACACCATCATTGCCGGCGTCGGGATTACGCCGGAACGGCAGCAATCCTTCGACTTCGTTCCCTACTTCCAGGGCGGCGTTCGGCTGATTGTCCAGAAGAACTCCAACCTGTGGTTCGCATCCGAGGACGATCTGTGCGGGCGGCGGGTTGCGACACAGACCGGCTCCACCGAAGCGATCGGGCTCGAACGGGCCAACCGGGAGACCTGTCCGGAAGGCAAGAAGATCGAGATCATGGGCTATCCGAACTTCAACGAGGCCGTTCAGCAGCTGCGGAAAAAGGTCGTCGAAGTCGCGTTCGTCGATTGGCCGTTCGCCAACTACCTGGCGCAAACCGTCCCGGATCTCGCGCTCGGAAGTCCAATCCTCTCGGGGACGCCGGGAAGGCCGCGCAACAAGCAGGGGATGGTGGTGCGCAAGGGCGACACCGAAATGGCGAACGCACTTAAGGATGCGCTCAGGCGCATCCAGGCGAGCGGCGAATACGACAAGATCCTGGCGAAGTGGAACGTCAGCGAGGGCGACATCCGGCTCGTGCAGTGACAGCCGGCGCTCGTTGAGACCGACGCACCGCCCGACGCGACGCGAGGAGGCTTGCCTCGACTTCTGCCGTGTCGGGCAGAGGGACAGGAGGCCTCCGTGCATTTCGACGTCAACGTTTTCCTCGACACATTATTCTCGCGCCTGTTCTTCATTCCGGCGCTGACGACGGCCGGAGTTACGTTCGCCGCGATGGCGCTGGGTATCGTGCTCGGATTCATCGGCGCTTTCGCGGCGCTGTCGCGCTTCGCCTGGCTGCGCGCCTTCATGCGGCTCTATCTCGGCTTCTTCCGCGGCGTCCCTGTGCTGGTGCAGATCGTGTTTTGGTATGACGCGCTCGCCGAGATCACCGGCAATGCGATCAATCTGCCGGCGCTGGTTGCCGGCACCATCGCACTCGGAATCAATGAGGGCGCCTACATGACCGAGATCGTGCGCGCCGGTCTAATCTCGGTCGATCCGGGCCAGCGCGATGCGGCACGCGCGCTCGGCATGACCGAACCGATGACCATGCGGCGCATCATCATTCCGCAGGCACTGCGCGTCATCATTCCGCCGACCGGCAACCAGTTCATCTCGATGCTAAAAACCACATCGTTGCTCTTCACGATCGCGGTGCCGGAGATTTTCGGCCGCGGTACCGACATCTACAGCCAGAACTTCAAATATTTCGAAGTGCTGTGCGTGGTGAGCATCTGGTATCTGCTGCTCACTGCCCTCCTCGTCTTTGCGCAGCAGGGGATTGAACGCCGCTTCGGGGCGGAGCGCGGGAATCTTGCAGGGCCACGTGACACTGTGCTCTCACGCGTATTCGGTCTGCGTCTTCCGCAGGGAGGCGGCTGATGGCGCTCGTCGAAATTCGCGATGTCCACAAGCGCCTCGGTGCGGTCGATGTGCTCAGGGGCGTCACTCTGGATATCGCAACGGGCCAGGTGGTGTGCATTCTCGGCGCGAGTGGCAGCGGCAAGACCACGCTTTTGCGCTGCATCAATCACTTGGAGACGATCGACCGCGGCACGATCTGTGTCGACAGGGAGATGATCGGCTATCGCATCGGACGCGACGGCTCAATGCGCGAGGAGCCGGATCGCCTCGCGGCCGCCAAGCGGGCGCAGATCGGGATGGTGTTCCAGCGCTTCAACCTGTTCGCCCATCTCACTGCGATGGAGAACATCTGCGAGGCGCCGATCCAGGTCCGCGGCATTGCGCCGCCGGCAGCCCGCACCCGCGCGCTCGAGCTTTTGCAAACCGTGGGGCTCGCCCATAAGGCGGAGCAATACCCGCATCAGCTGTCGGGCGGACAACAGCAGCGGGTCGCGATCGTGCGAGCGCTTGCCATGGACCCGAAACTGATGCTTTTCGATGAGCCGACTTCGGCGCTCGATCCCGAGCTTGTCGGTGAGGTGCTGGAGACCATGCGTCGGCTCGCCACGGCCGGAATGACGATGATCGTCGTTACCCACGAATTAGGCTTTGCGCGCGAGGTTGCGGACCGAGTCGTCATGATGGACGGCGGCGTGCTTGTCGAGGATGCACCGCCGCAGCAGTTTTTCTCCGCTCCAAAGCACCCTCGCACGCAGGCGTTTCTAGCCCGGATGACGTGGGCGCATGGCGGACGAACCGACACAGCAGCGGCAAGGAAGCGGCCATGAAGATCGAACGGGTCAACATTTATCTCCTGGCGAGCGGAAAGCTGCATCCGGTCATTGTGGAGATCGTCACCGACGAGGGCGTCAGCGGCATCGGGGAAGCGGCCATTGCTTACGGGCTCGGCGGCACTGCCGCGGCCGGAATGGTCAAAGACTTGAGCGAGCGGATGCTGATCGGCCGCGATCCGTCCCGCATCGAGGAAATCTGGTCGGAGATGTACGACCACTCGTTTTGGGCGAAGGGCGGCGGACCGATCGTGTTCGCCGCCATCAGCGCGATCGGCCAGGCGCTGTGGGACATCAAGGGCAAGGCGCTCGGCGTCCCAGGATGCGCGACCACGTGCACGTCTACGCGAACGGCTGGTACGGCGCGGCTACGACGCCCACCGAGCTTGCCAAGGCGGCCGAACGCCCACTGCGCGTCTCATACCCTGACGCCAATGGACTGCGTCACGTGTCGCGCCGGATGGTCGATAAGGACTTCGCCAACCGTGCATTCGAGAAGATCAAGGCTTTGCGCGACGCAGTGGGTCCCGACATCGCCATCATGCTCGACCTAAGCGGCGGGCTCACGACCGATGAAACGATCCGGCTGTGCCGGCGGTTCGAGGAACTGAACATTCTGTGGATCGAGGAACCGGCCGACCCGTTCGATGTCGGCGCCTTAAAGAAGATTTCCGACCGGGTCGACATCCCGATTGCAGTCGGCGAGCGCATTTATACCCGTCACGGCTTTCGCAAGATTTTCGAGCCACACGCCGCCGACATCGTGCAGCCAGATGCGGGCAACACCGGCGGGATCATGGAGACCAAGAAGATCGCTGCAATGGCGGAGGCATACAACATGCGCGTCGCGCCGCATAATTGCGCGAGCGCGCTGTCCACCGCCGCCTCGCTGCAGGTGGCAGCCTGCATTGCAAATTTCATGATCCAGGAAATCTATCCGTATTTCCCCAACCAGCCCGGCTACGTCCAAGTGCTTGAAAACTCTCCCGAGGAGCTGATTCGCGACAGCTACGTGGAGGTCCCGACAGAACCGGGCCTGGGCGTGCGCCTCGCCTCAGAGCGCGTTGGGCCGTTTTTGTGGGCCCAATGCGGCCATTGAAGCTCGACGCCGGCACACTGGGCGTAGTGGCCCCAGGTGCGGGGGTTACCGGGCCTGGGGCCAGGCGGCCCCGGTGGCTGAAAGGGGCAACCTCAAAGCCCCGGAGGTCACCCAATTAGTTATCGCTTTGCCTCTCACAAAGTTCCATTAGGCTTGCTGCTTCCGATGTCGCCTCACGGGGCGAAATTCGGACACCAGGTAATCCGTTCGATGTGCGCGGGGGTTATTTGTTGGCCGCGATTTCCGCTGCACGCAGGCAGGCAACGGTTCTCCCCTCTCCGAACCGGCTCAACGTCGGCACAGTTTCACTGCAGGTCGTCGTCGCATAGGCGCAGCGGGTACGAAACACGCAGCCAGAGGGCCGCTTGATCGCGCTCGGCAGCTCGCCCGAGAGCACGATCTTGTTCCTGCGCGCTTGCGGCCGAATGGACGGCGTAGCAGCGATAAGGGCCCGCGTATAAGGATGAGCCGGCCCGCGGAACACATCCGCCGCCTTTCCCTCCTCGACGATGCAGCCAAGATACATCACCACCACACGCTCGCAGATATGCCGAACGACGTGGAGATCGTGGCTGATGAAGAGCAGCGCTAGGCCGAATTCGGCACGCAAGTCCGCCAGCAGGTTGAGCACCTGGGCCTGGACGGAGACGTCGAGCGATGACACCGGTTCATCAGCGACGACGAAATCGGGTCGCGTTGCCAGCGCTCGCGCAATTGCGATGCGCTGACGCTGACCGCCGGAGAACTCGTGCGGCAACCTGGACGCGTGAGAGGGATCGAGCCCCACGAGCTTGAGCAGCTCTGCCACCCGATCCACTATGTCCGAACGATCAGCGAGATTGTGAATGAGAATGCCATCGGCGATTTGCCGTCCGACCGGTCGGCGCGGATCGAGGCTCGCGAACGGATCCTGGAAGATCATCTGCATCCGTCGGCGCAGCCGACGCAGGTCCAAGCGGCCAAGGTCATCGAGATTCTGTCCGTCGAACATCACCCGCCCGCTGGTCGGTGCCAACAGGCGCAAGAGCATCCTGCCGAGCGTGGTCTTCCCGCACCCCGACTCACCGACGACGCCAATCGCTTCGCCGCGGTCAATGGCGAGATCAACGTCGCACACCGCCATCATCTCAGCCTTGCCGGCGAACAGACCTTGCCGCAAGCGAAAGCTACGCGAAAGTTTTTCGGCGCGGACCAGGGGAGCGCTCATGCGAGCTCGCGCCACTTGATGCATCGCGTGGCGCGCCCCGACGAGATCCGCTCGAGAACCGGCAAGTCCGCGGTGCACTCCGGCCCAGATCTTGGGCAGCGCGGCGCGAAGCAGCAACCGCGAGCAAGCGCGCCGGGCAGCGGAACCGTGCCCGGGATCGCCACAAGCCGCCCGCTGCCGCCTTCCGGAACGCTGGCAATTAGCGCCGCTGTGTAGGGGTGGCGAGGCCGCGCAAACACCTCGGAAACGGGTCCCTCTTCGACGATCTGGCCCGCATACATCACGCAAACCCGTTGCGCAATCTCGGCAACGACTGCAAGATTGTGGGTGACAAAGATCAAACCCATGCCCTGGCTTCGGACCTTGAGCGCGGCGAGCAAATCGAGGATCTGCGCCTGGATTGTGACGTCGAGCGCCGTGGTCGGCTCATCGGCAATGAGCAGGCGCGGGCCATTCGCGATCGCCATCGCGATCATGACGCGCTGAAGCTGACCGCCAGAGAGCTCATGTGGGAAGGCATATGCACGCCGTTCCGCATCTGGCAGCCCAACCTCCCGCAGCAGTCCGATGGCCTGAACCGCCACGGCTGACCGGTTCGCCGGTCGGTGCGCGCGGATAGTCTCCGCTAGTTGATGGTATATACGGTGAACCGGATTGAGGCTATTGCCCGGGTCCTGGAACACCATGGCGATCTCGTCGCCCCTGAGCTGGCGCAACTCGGGCTCGGCAAGCAGGTTGAGATCGCGTACCCGCCCATCACGGCCTGTGAATAACGCGGTGCCGCCGATGATCCGGGCCGCAGGCGGCAGCAGGCCGAGGAGTGCGAGCGCCGTCAAAGTCTTGCCCGACCCGCTCTCGCCGACCATGGCGAGCGTCTCGCCAGGAGCGACTGTCAGCGCGATGTCGCGCACCGGACGAAATCTTGCACCGGACGGCGTCGTGATCTCAATCGTTAGTCCCTCAACGCGCAGGAGGGATGGCTTTTGCGTCGAGCCAGCGACGCTAGGCAGAATGCGTGCAGCGCCCCGCGCGAGCCAGCTGGATTGGCGGCCTTGCGCGCGCGGATCGAGCACATCGCGCAGCCGATCGCATAGCATGTTCAGCGCGATGACGGTGCCGGTGAGTGCTAGGCATGGCCAGAGCAAGAGCCAGGGCGCCTGCTCCATAGTGCTGCGGGCACCCCGGATCATCAGTCCCCACGACGGCGCCGGTGGCACCACGCCCAGGCCGAGGAATGAGAGCCCACTCTCTAGCACTATCGCGGATGCCACGGTGAGAGAGAACTGCACGAGCAAGGCGGGCGCGACGTTCGGCAAAATAGTGCGGATCACGATGCGTTCCGGCCGAGCGCCCAGAGCTTCCTGTGCCGTTACATAATCGAGCGCCCGCACCATCAGTGTCTCGGCGAACGAAATCCGCGCAAATCCCGGTGCATAGAGGAACGCGAGCACTGTAATCAGCGTCCCTGCGCCAGGCCCCAGAAGAGTTACCACCAGCAGCGCCAGCAGCAACGGTGGGAAGCACAGGATAGCCTCGGCCGTTCGCACGGTGAGGAGTTCGACTAAGCCTCGGAAATAGCCACCGAACAGGCCAAGACATGTTCCGACGATCGCCGCGGCTGCTGCCGCCACGAATGCGACCACGAGCGAAGTGCGCGCACCCCACAAAATGCGGCTGAGCACGTCGCGGCCGTACTCATCCTGGCCAAGCAGATGGCCAACCGAAGGTGGCAAAAGCCGCGCCGGTATGTCCATGCGGATCGGATCCGGCAAAGGAAGCAACGGCACGACGAGCGCCACAGCGGTGATTGCACCGACAATGATGCCTGGGACGAGAAGGTGCCATGTCGCTCGGCGGGACATCAGGCGTGGCGCACCCGCGGGTCGAGCACTGCGTAGAGTAGGTCAACCAGCAGATTGAGCAGAACAAACAGGATCGAGATCACGAGCACGATCCCGGTGACCTCCGGATAGTCGCGCAGCTCAACGGCCCGAACGAGGTAGCCTGAAAGACCCGGCCAATTAAACACGTACTCGACGAGCACGGTGCCGCCGAGCAAGGATCCGAGATGCAGGCTAAGAACGGTGACGACGGGGGTGAGGGCGTTGCGCACCACATGGTGCATGATAATCCGCGCTGGCGCGATGCCCCTGGCACGGGCGGCGCGCACGTGATCACGGCCCAGTACTTCGAGCAACGAAGACCGCGTCATCCGGAAGACGATCGCCGCAAGCCCGACCGCAATGGTGCTCGCCGGCATGGCAAGGACGAGCAGGTGTTGGAGCGGGTCCCGTCCGAATTGCACGTACCCACCGGCCGGCACCCAGCGCAACTTCTGCGCAAACACCAGGATCGCGACAGTACCGAGGACGAACACCGGGATCGACAAGGCGATGCCGGCGAGGGCGGACAACGCCCGGTCGCTCGCAGTTCCCGCGCGCAGCGCCGCGAAGGTACCGGCTGGCAGCCCGACCGCAAGGGCGAGTAGGGCTGCGGTGCCAATCAGCTCGAGGGTACGGGGCAGTCGCAATGCTATCTCGCTCGCAACCGGATGGTCATCGAGTAGCGAGGTTCCGAGATCGCCCCGGACCAGTGCCGTTAGGTAGGCGGCATATTGGTGAAGCAAAGGCTGATCGAGACCAAGCCTTTCGCGCAAGTCTGTAACCGCAGCCGGATCGGGGGCGACGCCGCCCTGTGAGAGCAGGAGCTCGGCCGGATCGCCCGGCACTAGATGGATTGCCAGAAACACGAATGTGGCAACGAACCACACGAGCCCGACCGCAACACCCACGCGGCGAACCACATAGTAGAGCATCGTATCAACCTACGGCCGTTTCCTCCAAGGTGAGGCCCGAATTGAAGCTGAGCGCGCCCGGCAGATTCTTGAAGCCGGTCACATTCCTCTGCATGGCATACCCTTGGCTGCGCCACGCAAGGCCGACCACCGGCGCCTCGGCGATCGCGAGCGACTCCATCTCTTTGTAGATTGTCTTGCGCTTGGCAGGGTCGAACTCGGCCCGTCCCGCCTTGAGAAGCTCTTCGATCTTCGGCACCCGCACGCCGAAGCTACGCACGTAGGATGGCGAGAGGCTTCCGTCGATCAGGTTGGCGAGGCCATCCGGATCGTTGTTATCGGCGGCGGTTCCCCCCATCGCTAGGTCGTACTGGCCCCTGTTTCCGAGCGTCACGCGCGTTGCCCAGTCAGGTAGATTTAGTTCGGCCTTGATTCCAATGGCGGCGAGGTTTTGCTGCACCACCTCGGCCGAATCCTTGTGCATCCCGTATTGCGCCGTCGACAGGAAACTGCACCGGAAGCCTTCCGGGTATCCGGCATCCGCCAAGAGCTTTTTGGCCAATGTGAGATCGTACTTCCAGCCCTCCTTGAGCTCCGGGTTGAAGAACTCACTTGAATCCACGATCGGCAAGTGCGTCAACGGCGAGCCGCGACCGAAGAAGGCCGCTTTGACGATATCCTCGCGCTTGATGGCATGGGCGACCGCTTTGCGCGCGCGTGCATCGTTGAACGGCGGCTTGGTGCCGTTGAAAAGGAGATACATGAACGGCCCGTCAGTAGCGTCGAGCCTTAGCTTCGGATCGTTCGAGATCGTCTCCATGGATTGCCACGGCACGTATTCGATCAAATCCACATCGCCTGCTTGCAGCGCTGCGACTCGTAGATTTTCGTCTGCGTAGGCGATGGCCCGGATGCCTTTGAGCTTGGGCAGGCCCGGTCGGTAATACTTTGGGAACGCCTCCACCTCGAGGGCGACACCGCGCTCCTGCGACTTGAGCACGAAAGGTCCTGCGCCAATCGGCTGAGTGGCGTCCGATTTGCGTGAGATGATCGGCAGGTGGTAGCTCGCAAGCCACTGGGACAGGGTGGCAGTCGGCTGCTTCATGACGACCCGCACCGTGCGCTGATCCGGCGTCTCGATCCGGTCGATGCCCTGCATTTCGGAACGGAAGTAGGCGGTCGATTTCTCGGCGGCGATCTGTTCGAGCGTCCATTTTACGTCGGCGCTCGTGACGGCTTCGTCGTTGTGAAATACGGCATTGCGCAGCTTGAACAGCCAGGCAGTCGAGCCATCGCGCGCCCAAGTCTCGGCGAGCTCAGGGCGCAGCGCGCCCTTGGTGTCGTAGGAGAGAAGTCCGCGATGGATCATCAGCTTGACAGTGCCGGTGTTGGCCCAGGGCTGGATGCTTGGCGGATAGCTCGACAGGCCGAAGGTGAGAATGCCAGGGGTGCGCGCTTGAGCCTGTGCAATGCGCAGGAACGGTAGCGCTGCGGCGCCAGCGACGAATACGCGCCGGGAGATCGTCGGGAGCATGAGCATTCTCCTCATCATCAGCTTTCGTAACCGTAGACCTTGCGGGCGGTGTCGGCATCGATGACGCCTTCAGCGAGATCGCGGGTGACCGCGGCGCGGTCGCGTTGGGCGGGCGGACCATAACCGCCGGCGCCAGGTGTAATAACCTCGAACCACTGGCCAGCTTGCAGCGTCGCACTGTCCTTTTCGAACAGCACGCCCGGCCCACATATGACACGGCTGCGCTGGCCTGGAAGACCGCCGAGCAAGCCCCAGGACTCCGACCGCAGGCGCGATAGATCGAGCCGCACCTGGCACTCTGCGTTGGTGCGGTACGCCCGCCGCAACCCCATGCCGCCGCGGAACTTGCCGGGCCCCCCAGAGCCGCCGATCAGCTCGTACCGCATCACGGTCAAAGGATATTCCGGCTCGAGCGCCTCGACCGGAAGATTCGACGTGTTGGTGGTATGCACGTGCACGCCGTCGAGACCGTCCCGGTCGTGTCGGGCGCCGGAGCCGCCGCCCATGGTCTCGAGGTAGACCCAGAGCGTCCCATCATCCGGACGCTGGCCAACGAATGTCGCAACCGAGCAAGCGCTATTGGTGCACGCCATCACGCGCTCGGGCACCGCTAGGGCCAATGCGCCGAAGATCATGTCGGAGACGCGCTGGCAGGTCTGGACGCGGCCGTTCACCGCCGCCGGGTGCACGCACTTGAGCACGGTGCCCTCGGCCGCCGTCACCGTTAGCGGCCGGGCAAGGCCGGCATTCGGCAGAATGGTGGGGTCGACGACGGACTTGACTGCGTAATAGACGGTGGCAAGCAGCGCCGTGTAGGTCATGTTGATGCCGGCGCGGACCTGCGGTGGGCTGACGAAATGAAGCTTCATCGCGTCGCCAAAAACTGTGATCTCGACGCTCATCGGCAGCTCGCCGTCGATCTCCGCATTGTCGAACACATCGGTAAAGCGATAAATGCCGTCCGGCATAGCGGCGATTCCGGCCCGCATCTTGCGCTCGGCATAATCGAGCAGCGCGTCGCCGGCCGCGAGCACGGTGGCAACCCCGTACTTCGCGCACAGCGCCTGGAGGCGCTGCACGCCAACTCGGTTCGCGGCCATCTGGGCGCGTAGATCCGAGAGGCGCTCGCGCGGCACTTGGCAATTGAGCAGGACGAGGTCGAGCACGTCCTGCTGCAACTTGCCTGCGCAAAAGAGACGGATCGGCGGGATACGTAGACCCTCCTGGTAGATGTGGGCGTGGCCGCGATCGGCGAAATCAGCATGGTGGGCGAGATTGACCGTCCACCCGACGATCGTGCCGTCGACGAAGATCGGCTCGGCCATCACAATGTCAGGCAGGTGGGTTCCGCCGCCTGCATAGGGGTCATTGCCGATGAACACGTCGCCGGGATGCATGTCCGCGATCGGATGATCCTTAAGGACATGCGGCACGATGCCGATGAAGCTGCCGAGATGGATCGGGATGTGCTCCGCCTGGCACAGGGTGCGGCCTTGCACATCGAACAAAGCGGTCGAGCAATCCCGCCTCTCCTTGATATTTGTCGAGTAGGAGGCACGGATCAACGCCTCGCCAGTCTCCTCGACAATCGACGACAAGGCAGCGCCGATCACCTCGACGGTGATCGGATCAAGCGTGGGTGGGGGCGCAGCCACAACAGCGACGTTCATGCCGCCTCCAGGATCAGGTTCGAAAAAACGTCGACGCGCGCGATCATACCGGGAAGGATGAATGTGGTTGCGTCCATCTGCTCGACGATCGCGGGGCCGGAGAAGTTATTGCCGGCCTTGAGCCGATCGCGTTCGTAGACCGGACAGGGCACGCTGCGCTCTTCCTCGGCTATCCATACGTATCGATGCTCGCGGATCGCGTTCGTCGCGTCCTCGCTAGCGAGTGGTTCTGCCTTGAGCATTGCCTTCGGGACCAGGCCAATGGCTTCAACGCGGAACGTCACGAGCTGGACCGGTTCGCCCTCGGCGACGAAGCCGTACATACGCTCGTGCGCTTTCGCAAAACCTTGAGCGAGCAGATCCACCGTCGCGGCGGTGACCGGCCCTTCAGGCAGTGGTACCGCAAGCTCATAATTCTGGCCGGCGTAGCGCATGTCGACGGTGCGCACGAGGCGCCGCGCCTCGACACCAATATGTTCCTGAGCAAACCACGCCTCGGCGCGCCTGTCGAGCGCAGCGAATGCAGTCTCGATGTGACGCACTGTCTTGCGGTCGAGCGGCGTGAGTCGGGTCGCGGCAAAATCGGCGCGTAGATCCGTCAGCAACAGGCCCATCGCGCACAGGATGCCAGGACTGCGCGGCACGAGAATGCGACGGATGTCGAGCTCGCGGGCCAAACGCGCGGCGTGCAGTGGGCCGGCGCCACCGAACGCGATCAGGGTATAGTCGCGTGGGTCATGGCCGCGTTGGACAGAAATGACGCGGATGGCACGCGCCATATTGGCGGTGACCACCGACACGATCCCTTGCGCAGTCTGCATCATCGACAGGTCGAGCTTGTCGGCGAGCCTCCCGATCGCCTCCTCGGCGAGCTCCCGGCGCACGGCCATGCGGCCGCCGAGGAGATGCACGGGGTTGAGTGTCTGCAGCACAATATTGGCGTCGGTGACCGTCGGCTCACGATTGCCGCGGCCGTAGCACACCGGACCAGGATCGGCTCCAGCGCTGCGCGGTCCAACTTTCAGGAGCCCGCCTGTATCAACATACGCGATCGAACCACCGCCAGCACCGACCGTATGGATGCCGAGCATCGGCGCCTTCAGCGGATAACCGTGGACGGTCGCCTCGGAGGCAAGCCGCGGCTGACCATCCTTGAGCAACGCAACGTCGGTCGACGTGCCGCCCATGTCGAAGGTGATCAGATCGGTGAAGCCTGCCACCTTGCCGACAGCCTGGGCGCCGACGACGCCGGTCGACGGGCCGGACAGCACGGTCCGGACTGGCATGGCGGCGGCGGTCTCGAATCCGATGACACCGCCATTCGATTGGGTCATATGTGGGGTTGCGGCCATGCCTAGCGCCGCGAGGCGCGGCGCGAGACGCTTGATGTAGCCGCGCATCACTGGACCGAGATAGGCGTTCACCACCGCGGTCGAAAGCCGTTCGAACTCGCGGAACTCCGGCGCGATCTCGTGGCTCGCGCAGATGAAGGCATCGGGAAGCTCCTCCTCGAGGATACGCTTCGCTTCTTGCTCATGCTCGGGCCGCACGAAGCTGTAGAGAAAACAGATTGCAACCGCGCCGACGTCCGCCGAGCGGAGTTTGCGCGCGGCCTTGCGTACTGCGTCGACATCGAGCGCCTTCTCGACCTGTCCAGTATGATGCACACGCTCCGGGACTTCGATGCGCAAATCGCGCGGCACGAGAATGAGCGGCTTGTTCACAAAAAAATCGTACAGATCCGGGCGTTTCTGCCGTCCAATCTCGAGCAGATCGCGAAAGCCTTCCGTCGTGACGAGCCCCGTCCTAACCCCACGATGCTGGATCAGTGCATTGGTTGCCACGGTGGTACCATGGCCGAAGTAACTGACGGACGCGGCTGGTTGCGCGCCGGCATTTGATCCCACGCGACGCAAGCCCTCATCGACGCCTTGCACGATGCCGCGAGACGGGTCATCCGGCGTCGAAGGCACTTTCCAGACTTCGATGCGGCCTTCGCTCTCTTCGAACAGGCAGATGTCCGTAAACGTTCCGCCCGAGTCGACACCCACGCGCCAACGCGCCATCATTCCTTCATCCCTAGCCACCCTCACACCAGGGCAGCATTCTAGACCCAAAAGCGGCCTTGCATTGCGCCGAGAAGGCTTGTTCCGTGGAGAAACACGATCTCAAGCCACTGCCTCCCGTGAACTCCGCTGCGAACGATCTGAAGCAGACGCCCCTTTGGTGGGAGACCGCGCCGCGCGAGCGGGACTCGGGCATCACGCTGCCGCGGTCTGCGGATATTGTCATCATCGGCGCGGGCTATACCGGTCTTTCTTGCGCGCTTGCGCTCGCGCGGGCCGGGCGGTCGGTGATCGTGATCGACTCCAGCGCTCCCGGCTTCGGCGCATCGAGCCGGTCCGGCGGAATGGTCGGACACGGCCATCGGCTGTCTTACGCAAAGCTCGAAGCGCGTTATGGCACCCTGAAGGCCAAGGCCATTCTGCGCGAAGGGGTGGCCGCGTTCGATTTCACAATAGGTCTTATCGAGCGCGAGCGCATCGATGCAAAATTTGCCCGCGTCGGCCGCTTCCGCGGCTGCGCCACTGCATCCGATTATGAGGCGAGCGCGCGCGAGGCTGAGCCGGGCCCGCCGGTGGTGTCGATTTCGACCACACGCGAAACCCCCAAGGCATTGGGATTGCTGCACGAGGTTGGCATGGCGGCGGGCATCGGCGACCTCTCGGCGGCACTATCCGCAACCGTCACAACGGACCCGGGAGCCCGGCCCTCGGTGGGTGTTGCCTGGGGTGGCGCGGGCGCCGGCACCGGAAGGGAGGCTTTTTGTAAGAGAATGGCGCCAAAGACCGCCACACAAAGCACAATCGCCAGCGCGGACGCTATTGCTGCCAGACGCATGTCCGACCTCCAACCCTAAGACGCAGCAACTCCTTGGGTGGCATGGACCGAATTTCTTAATCTAACCTTAGTGGCCAATTCGGGGCGGGGGCAACAAGCCCCTGTAGCCCGGGGGCCTCGCGAACGGAGACGCTTCGCGATTTGTGGACGGCGTCGGGGCTTCAGTCACTCGAGACTCGCGAGATTGTGGTGCAACGGACGTTTGCGGATTTCGAGGATTACTGGGCCACGAGCACGATCACGGGGAGCGTGCGCCCGCCGCTCGACGCGATGACGCCCGGCGATCTCGCACGAGTGGGGACAGTACCGGCGAGTCTTATTGCACCCACTCTTTTCGTCAAAAGCGCTCGAGCATTTGATTGTAGCCAGGGCTACCACCGCCGGTGGCTGCGGGACTGTAGGAGTTGAAAAGCGGGGCGGTGCGCGAAACGACGGAGCGTTGCCGCATGGCCCAAGCGACCGCGCCCACCGATAAGCGCGGCCAGTTTGTCCTTCCGGTCAGCCGTCCTGACCAACGCCGATGCTCTATTTGAGCAAGCACAAGCGGCAGAGGAGACCGGGGACTTTGCCGAGGGCGAGCGCCTCTACCGCGGCCTGATGAAGTGCGATCCCAACGATGCGGCGACGCCGTTCGCCCCCCTGATATCGGCCCCGCCTTCGGCAGCGAGGCGCAGCGCCGCAATTTCGCCCTCCAGCCTGGCCGCCATCTCGTTGGTCGTGTTGGCGGTCACCTTGAGCAGCTCGCTGACCAAGCGATCGGCCCGGTCGCGCTCGCGCTCGTAGTCTGCCCGGTGACGGGCTGCGGTCGCTTCGAGCT
>Ga0066903_100002040_pt1 | contig 15449 bp, 12 predicted proteins | sample PanSoiMetaGPlot1_FD_67491 | JGI IMG/M metagenome (GOLD analysis project Ga0066903, IMG submission 67491) | Tropical forest soil microbial communities from Panama analyzed to predict greenhouse gas emissions - Panama Soil - Plot 1 (version 2) | ecosystem: Environmental > Terrestrial > Soil >...
CCGGCATCTTGCTCGTGCTGCTGGTCGAGCTGGTGGCCTACCTGGCCACGGGATCGGGGGACGACCTGCCGATCGCGATCCAGCTGGTTATCGGCGCCGGCGTCGGGGGCGCCGCCGTGGCCGGCATCGGGGCAGCAGTCGGCGTCGGGTCGAGCTTGGTCGGTCTCGGCGCGCTGCGGCGGCCGTCGCGCCTCGTCCTCCATCTCGACCGGTCATTCCTGCGGCGGTTTCTGATCGGCTCCGTCACCGGGTTACTCGTCGTGCTGCTGTCAGCGATCGCGCTCGGGCTGGCCGCGGCAGCGTTCTTCTTCGGTTTGGCGGCGATCACCGCCAGACGGGTCGATCTAGGGCAACTGGTCGCGCTTTGGGTGCAGACCGGCGCATGGCTCGCCCAGTTGTTCGGGCCCCCGGTAGGCCTCGGGGTCGGTCTCGTCTTCGGCCTGATGAGGCCGTCCGAGCAGCCCCCAACGCCCACCTCCAGCCTCAGCTCCAACCGGCTGGTGGGCATCAGCACGCTCCTCGTGGCCGGCCTGAGCTGCGTCCTGGTGGTCGGTGTCGCCGGCCTGACCAGTCGCGCCCCCCTCTCTGAGTGGTTCTTCGACAGCGCCAAACTCGGGCTCTTCGGAGGCGTGCCCATCGCGTTGGGGATGGCTGCCGTCCTCCCCTGGGGCGGGTATCAGCTCGCCCGCCTCTGGCTGGCCCTGCGCGGCCGCCTGCCCTGGCGCCTCTTCGCCTTCCTGGAGGACGCCCACCAGCGCGGCGTGCTCCGCCAGGTCGGCGCCGTCTATCAGTTCCGCCACGCGCGACTCCAGGACCGGCTCGCCGGCCCCTGATCCTTCCGCTGCGCTCCGGTCTCTGGTTCTACCGCGAGGCGCCAAACGCACGTCTGTTGGGTGCGGTAATGCCGATTTCCGTACGCAGTCCGGCCGTTCGTGTCAGCCCCCGTCCGTCGATTTGCTCGGGTCGCCGGCCTCGGCGACGCCCTCCAGCCTGGACGTCAGCTCGGGGGGCAGGTCATGCGTCCCGCCGAGGTGCGCCCCCTCCAGGTGCGTCCCCTCCAGGTGCGCCCCGGCGAGGTGCGCCCCGGCGAGGTGCGCCCCGGCGAGGTGCGCCCCCTCCAGGTGCGCCCCGGCGAGGCTCGCCCCCTCCAAGTGCGCCCCGGCGAGGCTCGCCCCCTCCAAGTGCGCCCCCTCCAAGTGCGCCCCCTTCAGGTGCGCCCCCTTCAGGTGCGCCCCCTTCAGGTGCGCCGCGACGAGGTTCGCTCCCGTCAGGTACGCCCCGTCGAGGCGCGCCCCGTCGAGGCACGCCGCCGCCAGCTGCGCCATGGAGAGCCTCGCCCCCTCAAGCTGCGCCTCGACGAGGTTCGCGCCGACCAGGTCCGCCACGAAGAGGGTCGCCCCTTTCAGGTTCGCCCGGGCCCACGTCACGCCGGGGAGACTGACCCCGAACAGGTTCAGCGGCTGGCCCGCTGGGTCGCGGTCCGCCCGCCGCCGGCCGATCACGGTGGCGATCGCCTGAAGGTCGGCCGGTCGCTTCTTCGGAGGGTCGAGAGCACTATCGTTTGGCGGGCTGGTCGCCGCGGGCGCAGGCTGGGCGGCCGCCGGCCGATCAAGCGATACCGAGGCGTGTTCACGCAGGTAGGCGGTGAGCACCTCCATGATCGGCCAGTGCAGCTCGGCCGAGTCCTGGGCGATCTGCTCCAGCGCGTAGGCGGCGCCGATGCGGACGTCGAGCTTGTCGTCCCCTCGCTGTCCGAGTTGCTCGATGGCTCGGGTGAAGCGCTCGGTGACCTGCCCCCGGCGCTGCAGCTCCAGCATGAGCCGGTTCTGGCGGCTGGTCTCGCGAAAGGTGAGGGCGGCCACGGCGGTGCCGGCGGCCACGGCCAAGCCGCCCAGCACCGCGACCAACGTGGTCCGGAGCGCGTTGACCTCGTCGAGGCGCTTGACCGGGTCCGCGATGCCGGAGGTGTCGATCAGCAGGGGTGGGACAACTACCACCGCCCAGAGCAGGAGCAAGATCAGGCCGAGGCCGGAGAGGGCGATCAGCAGGTAGCGGAGCCGGTGCAGCACAGCGCCGACATCATCGTCGAGCGAGCCGCGTAAAGATAACAACAATTTCCGTACGCGATTCGACCCGCCGCGCACATCTCATCCGGGCAAAGTGCAACTTCTGGGCCGGTCAGCGGAAAGTAGGAGTGTGGCGGCGACCGAGGAAGAGGAGGAGGCCATCGAGGCCATGCGGAGTGGCGACATCCGAGGCTTGGAGACGGTGGTCCGGCTGCACCAGACCCGCGCCCTGCGCATGGCGCTGGCACTGACCGGCAACCAGGCCACCGCCGAGGACGTGGTCTCCGACGCCTTCGTGATCGCCTACGAGCAGATCGCCAACCTCGGACCGGGACGGTCCTTTGAACCCTGGTTCAGGGGGATCGTCCGGAACCTGGCTCGGCGGATCCATCGGACGTCGGCCAGACTCGTGGCCGGTCCGGAGGTCGACGCGTTGATCGCGGGACGGCCGGCGGGCCCCGCGTCTTCCGATCCGGCCGAGAGCGTGGAGAACGCCGAGCTGCGGCGGGCACTGCTGGTGGCGCTCAACGAACTCTCGTATGCGCAACGCCACGCGCTCGTGCTCCGCTACTTCTGCGACCTCGACGTGAAGGCGGTGGCCGAGTACCTCGGACTCCCCCTGAACAGTGGGACGCCCTGCAGAGATCCGGCAGATCTGGCGCTCGCTCCAGATCAGGATGGTCTCCGCCCGCGTTCCGGGCCTGGTTCGCTAGTTTTCTGACTCCGGCGCGGACGCCTGGCTGCCGCCGGACGATGGTTTTGGCAGTACGACCCCCTCGATGAGCGCCGCCAGCCGCGACACCGCTCCGCTCCGCATCCGCGGCGTCACGTGGCCGTACGTCTCCAGCACGGTGTCTTCGCGGTCACCCAGCCGCTCGGCCACGTACTTGAGGCTCTCCCCGTTCTCCAGCAACAGCGTCGCGTGCGTGTGGCGCTGGTCGTGGAACCGGATGGTTTGGACCTCGGGGCACTCCCGCGCTCGGCGTTCGAAGCGGCGGGTGATCACGTCCGGGTCGTGTGGCAGCCCGTCCGGGCGGGGGAACACCAGGTCGAGCTCCGTGGGAACGCGGCGGCACTCGGGGCACCGCTCAGCCGACCGATTCGCGTACGACGGGCAGGCCCGGCCGTATGAGCGGCCCCATCCCCGCCGTTCGAACTCCTGGGCCTCCCGGTGCTAGCGCAGGGCGCTGGCCGTGTCGGGGTCAATGTCTATCGTTCGCCACGCTTTTGTGCCCGTCTTCAGGCCGAGCAGGCGCCGGCGGACGTCCCCATCCTTCGTCCACTGCTGCCGGACGTGGATCCGCGGCCGCGGCACTCCGTCGACAGTGCCGTCGAGGTCCAGATCCCGCCAGCGCAGGCCGAGCAGCTCCCCGCGGCGTGTGCCGGTCATCAGCGCGGTGCGGTAGAGCGCGAAGTCGCGGTCCTCGACCGCGAACGCCACGAACCGCTGCACCTCCTCGGCTGACCACGCCAGCATCTCGACACGGTCCTTCGTCCGGGAGTATGTGAAGGCGCCGGCGGCCGGGTTCCGGCGGAGGAGTGGGGGAGAGGTCTCCATGGCGTCGTTCAGGGCCGCGCGCAGGCAGATGTGGACGTTCTGAACGGACTTGCGGGCGAGTCGGGTCCGGCCGTCGTCGTCAGCCTTGCGGGACGCCTTCCCCTCGGTGAGGAGATAGCCGTACAGCGCCTCGACCTGAGCGCGGTTGAGTTCCTGCAGACGCACGTCGCCGAGTCGGCCCTTGATGTGGCCGACGCTGACCCGGTAGTCGCGCATCGTGTTGCCCTTCCAGCCGCGGGTCGGACCGCCGGCCAGCCAGTCGTCGAGGTAGCGGCCGAGCGTGAGCTTGGACGACTCCACGTGCGTGCCGTCCTTCCGCTCGGTCTGGAGCCGGGCCATCGCCTCGACCGCCTCCCGCTTGGTGGCGAATCCCGACTCCGATCGCAGCGACCGCTTCGCGCCCGGGGGAGCCACGTCGACCATATAGGCCCAGGTGACGCGTTCGCCGCCGCAGAGCGGGCAGCGTCGCGTCCGCGGATCTTTGACCGCCCGCCCGCACTTCCCGCAGCGGCGGTACGTGGTGCCCGTCCTCACCACTGGACGCCTCGTCGCCGGGCGCGCAGCCAGCACGACATGGGAGGAGGGTAAGGGGTGTTGTTGGGAATCCGCTTTCAGCGGAAGGGACTTCGGCGCCTGTCTGAGGCGCCCATCGTATTCGAAAGGTGGTCGGGGGCCCGGGATTCGAACCCGGGGCCTCACGGTCCCGAACCGTGCGCGCTGCCGGACTGCGCCAGCCCCCGCACAACCGAGATGCGAATTCTAGCGGGAGGTCGGGCTTCTCCGCAGGCCCCACCACGTCCGCCCCCTACCGCTCTCCCCGCGCCAGCTCGATCAGGTGGGCCAGGATCCGCTCCCCGTCCAGGCGCACGCCGTCGTGGTCGAGCTCGTTCGTCACCCACGTCCGCATTCCCCGGATCGCCCCGGCCGCCTCCAGCGAGAGCCCCGCGTCCACGTACATGTCGTCGTGGTACACGACCGCCGCGCACGGCACCTCGTTGCCCGCCAGCCGCTCCCGGTCGTACAGCGCCGGCCAGTCCTCCTGTTCCGCCAGCAGGTGGGCCACCTCGCGGAACGGGCGCAGCGCCGCGTACTCCTCCACCATCCACGGGTACATCATCTCGCCCGTGAACCGGACCCTCCCCGACGCCAGGTCGAACTCCGGGAACTCGGTCCGCAGCCGCTCGGCCGCCCACCGCGACGCCGTCCCCTGGCAGTAGCACGCCTCCTGCAGCACCACGTACAGCGGGTTGACGGAGTGTCCGGTCGCCGCCTCCACGCCCAGCAGGAAGCCGTCCGCCAGCTCCCGCCGAGAGCCGCCGCCGTCCGCGAACGCCTCGTCCAGCAGGTAGTGCACGCGTTCGAAGCCGTCGCTCATGCCGAACGCCGTCCCCAGGGTCTGGAACCGGTGGGGGGTGAGGGGGTCGCCGTCCGGCAGCCGTGGCCGCGCCGCCCGCAGCGCCTCCACCACCTCGGCGGCGCGCTCCTCGTCCGCCGGATAGCGCTCGAAGTGGCGGCGGTTGCGCTCCAGCACCCTGGGGTACGTCGCCCGGTACACGTCGTCCGCCGTCGCCGACAGCGAGGGCAGGCCGCCCGTCACGAACGCCTCGCGCAGCCCCTCCGGCGCCAGCGAGAGATAGGTGGTCACGCAGAACCCGCCGAAGCTCTGCCCCAGCACGCTCCACGTCGTCCCCTCGCCGGTCATTTCGCGGCGGATCCACTCCGCGTCGCGCACGATCGCGTCCGCCCGGTGCAGCGCGAGGTAGTCGGCCTGCGCCGGCGGTTCGCCGAGCCGCGCCAGCGTCTGCCGGTTGATCGGCGTCGACCGCCCGGTGCCCCGCTGGTCGAGCAGCAGGACGCGGTACTCGGTCAGCGCGCGCCCGACCCACGCCCCCCGGCCCGACGGCCGGAACGACTCGAACCCCGGGCCGCCCTGGAAGTAGACGAGCCACGGCAGGTCGTCGCGCGCACGTGACGGCGCCACCACCTCCCGCGCGAACACCGTGATGCGCTGGCCGTCCGGCCGGGCGTGGTCGAGCGGGACGCGGAACTCGTGGTCCGTGACGACCAGGCCCGGCAGGTGGCTTGTAGTCAGGCGCATCGTACGTACCATATCTGGCGCCCTATGAGCTCCATCGCATTCGACCAGGCCGCCGGATACTACGACGAGACGCGCCGGCTCGAGCCGGAGACGCAGTCCTCGGTCATCGCGCTCCTGGCCGGCGAGCTGCGAGGCCGCGGCCGCTGTCTGGAGATCGGCGTCGGCACCGGACGCATGGCCCTCGACCTCCATGCCGCGGGCGTGCCCATGGCCGGCGTCGACCTGGCGCGGCCCATGCTCGACCAGCTCGTCCGGAAGGCGGGCGGCTCGGCGCCGTTCCCGCTGGCGGTGGCCGACGCGACCGTCCTGCCGTGGGTCGACGGCGCGTTCGGCGCCGCCATGATCTGCCATGTCCTGCACCTGATCCCGACGTGGCGGGCGGCCGCCGAGGAGCTGGTCCGCGTCGTGCGGCCGGGCGGCGTGATCCTCAACGACATCGGCGGCGACTCGCCCGGCGTGGGCCGGGAGGTGTCCAGCCACTTCTTCGCCCAGACCCGCCTGGGGGCGCGGATCCGGCCCGGGCTCAACGACCCCGCCGAGCTCGACCAGGTGATGGCGGCCCACGGCATCACGGCGCGCACGCTGCCGCCGATCGTGCGCCGGATCGCGCCGCGAGTCGGCGACATCATCCGGCGGCTGGAAGACGGCGTGATGTCCGGCTGCTGGACCCTCGACGAGGGTGAGCGAATGGACGCCGCCGCCGCGACCCGCGCCTGGGCGCTCGAACGCTACGGCTCGCTGGACAGCGTGCACCCGCAGGAGTCGAGCATCAGGTGGCGCGCCTATGACGTTCCGGGTTAATTAACCCTTTACAAAACGACCGGGACCCCGCGCCGTGTCGCTATCGTGTGCCGATGGCCTCTCCATGGCACCTCGCGATCACCGGCACCTTCGTGGTGGTGGGCAAGGAACCCGACGGCGACTCCGCGCGCTTCCGCGCCGACGACGCCAGCCACTTCGAGCACCTGCGGAACGGCCACCGGGTCCGGCCGTCGCGCGACGGCACCGTGCAGCTGCGGGTGGAGGCCATCGACGCCACCGAGCTGCACTACATGAACCAGGCGCAGAACTTCGCCGCCGAGGGTCGCGACCACTTCCTGGCCGACCTCGGGTTCAGCAACGTGCGCGTCCAGGACGGCAGCACCATCGTGGACAGCGCGGACCCCGCCGACGGCGTGCGCGGGGCGATCCTCACGCGCGCGGCCGACGTGCACGGCCGGCCGATCTCATGGGTCCTCGTGGGCGACCGCGCCGCCGCCCTCCACGACGGCCGGTGGGCCCAGCTCACGGAGGACCTGCTGCGGGCCTCCGTCAACGCCGAGATGCTGTCGAGCGGCTTCGCGTACTACACGGTGTACACGTCGACGGCGCTGCGGCCGGTCCTGCGCCAGCTCGCGAGCGCCGCCCGCGCCGCCAACCTGGGCGTCTGGAACCTCGACCGCACGGGCGAGTTCCACCTCGTGGACCGCTCGTCCATCGGACCCGGCCCGGCCGGCCAGGTCATCCTGCCCAAGCTCTTCCGGCGCTGCACCGACTACCTGAGCGCCCTCGAGAAGGGGTTCCAGGGCACGCTGGCGGAGTGGATCCTCAGCGTCTCGACGAGCCCGGCGCGCGACGAGAACGACCGGGTCGTCCTCGCCGACGGCACCGAGGTCCCGCTCACCGCGCTCATCCTGGAGCAGAACACGATGGTGCGGTTCCAGCCCGACCTCCTGGACATCACGTTCGTGGAGAAGTAGCCGCCGCTCACGTCACGATCTCCACGACGTCGCCGTCGCGCACCTCGTGGTCGCGGCCGACGCGCTGGGCGTCGAATCGCGCCGACGGTCCCCACACCCGGGCGCCACGCAGCGTGGCGCCCAGCCGCCGGTGCACCCTCGCCGCCACGTCCGCGACCGTGGCGCCGGGCTCCAGCGCCAGCGGCTGGTCGTCCACCTCGTCCTCGTGCCGCAGGTGGACGCGGATCAGACCGGTGAGGTCCCAGATCGCCTCCTTCAGCACCTCCAGGCTGGCGTCGTCCACGATCGAGACGGGGACGACGGGCAGATCGGGCACGATCGCGCGGAGCGCGTCGACCGCGCCTTCGGCGGCGTCGTCCGCCTTGGTCGCCGCCAGCAGGGCGGGCATCGCGATGCCGGCGGCCGCCACCTCCGCCCGCACGTCCCGCAGCGGCTTCGGGGCGGCGCCCACGTCCTGGCAGTAGACGATCGCGTCCGCGCCGCGCAGCACGCCGAGCAGGGCTCGGCCGCCGCCGCGGTCCTCGTTGGCGCCCTCGATCAGGCCGGGGATCTCGACGAGCTGGACGAGCACGCCCCCGATCCGCGTCAGCGCCGGGACCGGCCGGAGCGTCGTGAACGCGTAGTCGCCGATCTTGATCTGGACGTGGGACAGCGCATGCAGCAGCGACGACTTGCCGGCGTTGGGCGGCCCCACCAGGGCGACCTGCGCGGCGCCCTCCCGGCGGACGGCGATGCTGTCGCGCTGGACGACGCGCGACCGCATGCGGGTCTCCTCGACCTCGCCCATGATCCACTTCCGGATGTCCGCGTACGGACCGTTCCGATAGTTGGGCAGGTCGGCCAGGATGGCCCGCAGCTCGCGGACCCGTTCGGCGCCCTCCTTGCCGACGAGGCGGCGCCTGATGATCTGCATCTGCGTGCGATGAGGGATGGGCACGGTATGGAACTCCTGCTCGACTGTTCGCTCTGGCAGCAGGAGGACACGCTTCACCGACCCGGGCCCGCGGGGCCGAGGGCGGGAGCGCGTCTCTACGAGCTGCTCACACCGACGCGCGGGTTGTGAGCAGCCGACTAGCCCGTCTGGCTACAGACCAGGCTTCGCCAATCGCGTTCCGGGAACCTGTCCATCAGGAAGACCTCGACGACCGATTGTATCCGCGGGCCCGGCGGGGTGGGGGTGGGGGTGGAGCGGTGGACCGGTGAAGGCCCACCGCACCGTGGTCAGGGAAAGGGATAGTCAAGCCCTGCTCGGAGGATTTGGGGACCACCCCCGCAGCACGCCTCGGAGCGTACCGCTCGGTACCCCCGCGAGAAACGGTGAAACTACCTGGGCGAGTACCTGAATTGTTGCGGAGCCCGATTGGTTAAGCTGCACTGACGCTTGGCCATGGGTATATCGGTGATGCGGCTGCCGGCACGGAGCACCAGCTTCGTCGGCAGGACGGCGGAGCTGGACGCGATCTGCGGGCTGCTGGGCTCGTCGCGCCTCGTCACCATCGCGGGCACGGCCGGCATGGGCAAGACCCGGCTCGCGATCGAGGTCGCGAGCCGGCTGGGAGGTGACGTCCGCTTCGTCGGCCTCGCCGCGCTCGACGACGGCGGGCTCGTGCCCAACGAGGTGGCCGCGCGGCTGGGCGTGGCGGAGCGGGTCGGCGTGCCGGTCCTGGACGTGCTGGCGGACCACGTCGGCGCCCGGCCCCTGCTGCTCCTGCTCGACAACTGCGAGCACCTCGTGGACGACTGCGCGCTGCTCGTGGAGGCCCTGCTCCGCGGCTGCGACGACCTGCGCGTGCTGGCCACCTCGCTCCAGCCGCTGCGCGTGCCGGGCGAGGTCGTGTGGCGGCTGGCGCCCCTGACCGGAGAGGCGGTCGGCCTCTTCGAGGCCAGGGCCCAGAGGGTCCGGCCCGACTTCGCCGTGGCGCCGGACAACGCGGAGGCGGTCGCCGCCGTGTGCCGGCTCCTGGACGGCATCCCGCTGGCCATCGAGCTGGCCGCCGCCCGCATGGGCCGGATGTCCGTCAGCGACATCCTGGAGCGCCTCGACGACCGCTTCCACGTGCTGGCCGACGACGGCGCGGACGAGCCCCGCCACCGGACGCTGCGCGCCGCGCTGGACTGGGGCCATCAGCTCCTGGACGAGCAGGAGCGGCGGCTCCTCCGCCGGCTCTCCGTCTTCGCCGGCACGTTCGACCTGGAGACCGCCGAGGGCGTGTGCGCGGGCGCCGGCCTGGCCCCGGGCGACGTCAGCGAGCTGGTCTTCCACCTGGTGGAGCGGTCGCTGGTCCAGGCCGAGACCGCTCGCCGCGGCCCCGATCGCTACCGCCTGCTGGAGCCCGTCCGCCGGTACGCGGCGGAGCGGCTGGCCGAGAGCGGAGAGCAGCCGGCGGTCGCGGAGCGCCACGCGGCCTGCTGCCTCGCGCTGGCCCGCCGCGCCGAGCGCGAGGAGCGCGGCCAGGACCAGACCGGGTGGCTGCGGCGCCTGGAGACGGAGCTCGACAACTTCCGGGCCGCGCTCGCCTGGTACCGCGGCCACGACGTCGACGCGTGGCTGGCGCTGGCGTCGGCGCTGTCCTGGTTCTGGGTCACGCACGGGCACTACGGCGAGGGCCGCGCGTGGCTGGAGGGGGCGCTGGCCGCCGCCTCCCCGGACGCGCCAGGCCGCGCGCGGGCGCTGCTGGCGGCGGCGCGTGTGGCCTTCTACCAGGGCGACTACGCGGCCGCCCGGCGCCTGTGCGAGGCCGCGCTCGAGCGGTTCCGGCTGCCCGCCGACGCCGACGACCGCGGCTGGACGCTCGGTCTCCTGGGCTCCGTCCACGCCTACCAGGCCGAGTACGCCGAGGGCGCCGCGCGGTTCCAGGAGGCGATCGCGGCGAGCGACGACGACCTCGTCCAGATGGAGGCCCTGGTCGGGTTGGGGGAGATGTGGCTGCAGGCCGGCGACGTCGAGCGCGCGCGCGTCAGCCTGGACGAGGTGTCGCGCCGGACCCGGGGCCCCGACGCCCCGCGGGGACGGGCCGCCCTCTTCCTCGGCCTGGCCGCGCTGTTCGCCGGCAACCGCGCGGCCGCGGCCGACGAGCTCGCCTGGAGCCTGGAGATCTTCCACCGCCTGGGCAACCGGTACGGCGCCGCCGGGTCCCTGGACGCGCTGGCCGGCCTGGCGGTCGCGAACGACGACCCGGTGCGCGCCCTGCGCCTCAGCGGCGCGGCCGCCGCCATGCGCGACTCCATCCGCTCGCAGCTCGCCCCCCGCTGGCGCGAGATCGTGCGCGAGGCCGTGGTGGACCCGGCCAGGGCGGCGGCGGGCGACCAGGCGGACGTGGCCTGGGCGGCCGGCCTGGAGATGACGTTCGACGGGGCCGCCCGCTACGCCATGACCGGGCTGCTGGGGATGGCCTCGCCCCGCCGCCGCGCCGGCCGCGGGACGCGGCCCCGCCAACCGGCCGGCCTCACGGCCCGCGAGCTGGAGATCGCCGAGCTGGTGGCCGAGGGGATGACCAACCGGAAGATCTCGGAGCACCTCGTCATCGCCGAGCGGACCGTCGAGGGCCACGTCGAGCGCGTCCGGAACAAGCTCGGCGTCCATTCCCGCACGCAGATCGGGGCGGCGCTGGCGAGACAGCGGGCCTGGCCATCGGCCTGAGGGGGGCACGCGCGGGACGGGACCTTCGGCCCTCCCGTGGTCCGGCGCGCGCCGGCATGCTGGAAGAGAGGTGAGGTGCATGTACCGGACGATCCTCTTCGCGGTGGACGACGACGACTCGCTGCCACCCGCGATCCCGATGGTGGCCGCCTACGCGCTCCAGAGCCGCGCCAGGGTGGCCGTCCTCCACGTCCAGCGGGACGGCGCCGACGAGCCGAACCCGGTGCGCCGCCGGCTGGTGGCCGCCGTGGTCGAGCAGCTCTGGAGCAGCGGCGTCGACGCGTGCGGCGAGCTCCGGATCGCGCGTCCCGGCGACGACGTCGCGCAGGTGCTCGCGAGGGCGGCCAGGACCTCCGACGCCGACCTCGTCGCGATATCCGCCTGTGGGACCACCGGCCTGGGGGCGGCGTTCCTGGCCAGCATCGCCCAGCGCGTGGCCGCGGGCCTGGAGCTGCCGGTGCTCGTGCTTCGGGCCGCGGAGGACGGCTTCGGCCACCGCGGCGCGGCCAGGGTGCTGGTCGCCGTCGACGGCACGACGACCTCCGGCCTGGCCCTGGCCGAGGCGGCGGAGGTCGCGCTGGCGTTCGGGTCGCGGGTCCAGGTGGTGCACGTGCGCCACGGCGAGGCGGCGCCGGACGAGGTCGTCGCCGGGGCCGTGGCCTTCCTGTGCCGGCGCGAGGTGGACGCGACCGGCCAGTCCCTCGGCGACGGGGCCGGGGCGGCGTCCGCCATCGTCGCGGCGGCGCAGCGGTTCGGCGCCGACGTGATCGTCCTGGGCTGCCGCCGGCCGCCCGAGCTGGGCGGGCTGCTGCTGGGCAGCGTGGCGCACCAGGTGCTCCAGCTCGCGCGCCGGCCCGTGCTCCTGGCCCGCAGCGCGCCCACCGTCGGATCGCGCGACCGATCGGAGAGCCGGTTCGGGGTGCGCGCCGCCACGCCCGCGCTGGTCCTGCAGCCGCGGTTCTGAGCCGAAGAATCACCGTAGATTCCCGAATGCTGGGGGCGTCCCCCGGCGCCTAGCCTGCGTGCCGAGGAGGCATGCAGATGGCAACCACGAACGACCAGAGGACGACCGTCGCCGAGATGGTGGCGGAGGCGAAGCGGCAGGTCGAGAACCTGACGCCGGCCCAGGTGGCCGCGGAGCTGCGCGACGGCGGCCCGCTGCTCGTCGACCTGCGCGAGCCGGCGGAGCGCGCCGAGCACGGCGTGATCCCGGGGGCGGTGCACGCGCCGCGCGGGATGCTCGAGTTCTACGCCGACCCGGCCAGCTCGTACCACCGCGCGGAGTTCCAGCCCGACCGGCGCGTGGTGCTGCACTGCGCCTCGGGCGGCCGCTCGGCCCTGGCGGCCGTCGCGCTGGCCCGGCTCGGCTACGCGGACGTGGCCCACCTGGACGGCGGCATCAGGGCGTGGAAGGAGCAGGGCCAGCCGACCGAAGCGGCGGGGTGATCGCGGACGGGCAGAATGAGCCCGTGACCGGGGACTGGGAGCTGGTCGGCAGGGACCGCGAGCTCGGCCGCATGGCCGAGCTCGCGGCGGCCGCCGCGGCCGGCGAGGGGACGTTCCTGCTCCTCACCGGCGAGGCCGGCGCCGGCAAGACGGCCCTGGCCCGGGCGGCGTTCGCCGCCACCGGCTTCCGAACGCTGGAGGCGGCCGCGTCGGAGACGCCGGGACCGCCGTACCGCCCGATCGCCGCGCTGCTGCGCGCGCACCGCCGGCAGGGGGGCTCGCTGCTCGATGACCAGCCCGGCCTGCGCGGGTACCTGGCCGGCGTTCTGCCCGAGCTGGCGCCCGCCCGGCCGGCGCACGAGCCGGACGCCGCCGGCGCGGCGGTGGCCGCGGCGTTCCGCGAGATCGCCTCGGCCGGGCCGGTCGCGGCGCTCCTCGACGACCTGCACTGGAGCGACGAGGCGACGCTCGACGTCCTGCCCCTGCTGGCGGAGGTCGCGGAGCGGTCCGCGCTGCTGCTGGTGGGCACGTACCGCAGCGACGCCATCCCGCGCGGCCACCCGCTGCGCCGGCTGCGGACCGACCTCCGCCGCGCGGGCCGGCTGCGGGAGCTGGCCGTCGAGCCGCTGGATCCGGCCGGCACCGGCCTGCTGCTGGCGCGAGCGCTGGGGGCGCCGGCCACCCCCGACGTGGTCGCCGCCGTGCACGCGCGCACGGAGGGCCTGCCGTTCTTCGTGGAGGAGCTGGCATCGGCGCTCCGCGAGTCGGGCGGCGATCCACGCCCGCAGCTGCCCGAGAGCGTGCGCGACGCCGTCCTAGCCCGCGTCAACGCGCTGCCCGACGAGGTGCGCGGGGCGCTGGGCGCGGCCGCCGTCGTCGGCCAGCGGTTCGACCCGGGCCTGGTCGCCGAGCTGCGGGCCGGCGGCGCCGGCATCGACCGGCTGGCCGACTGCGGGCTGGCGCGCGACGTGGGGCGGGGGAGCCTGGAGTTCCGGCACGCGCTCGTCCGGGAGGCGGTCTACGCGGACCTGTCCTGGTCCCTCCGGCGGACGCTGCACCGGGCGCTGGCCGAGCGCCTGGAGGCGCGGTCGGCGCCGGCCACCGAGGTCGCCAGCCACTGGCTGGCGGCCGGCGAACGCGAGCGGGGTCGCGAGGCGCTGCTGGCCGCGGCCGATGCCGCCCGAGCCGCGGCGGCGCACCGCGACGCCGCCGCCGCGCTCTCGCAGGCGCTCGACCTGTGGCCCGCCGGCGTCGACCCGGCCGGCCGTCTGGTGGCGCTGGAGCGGCTGGGCGACGCCGCCGAGCTGTTCGGCGACGCGACGCTGGCCGCCCGCGCGCTGGCCGAGGCGGCGGAGGGCCTGGAGGGCGCGGGGGAGACGGCGCGCCTGGCTCAGGTCCGGCGCCGGCTGGCGAACGCATTCGAGCTGCAGGGCGCCTGGGAGCGCGCGCTGGCGACCCACCAGGCGGCCGCCAGCGCGTTCGCGGCGGCGGGGCTGCCCGGCGACGCGGCGGCCGAGCGCCTGGCCGCGGCCGCCCGGCTCCGGTCGGCCGCCAGCTTCCACGCCGCGCTGGGTCTGCTGGACGCGGCGGCCCCGGAGGCCGAACGGGCCGGCCGGGTCGACCTGGCGGCCCGGATCGCCGCGATGGACGGCAACGTCCGCTGCCGGCTGGGGGACACGGACGAGGGGCTGACGCGCGTGCGGGCGGCGCTCGACCTCGCGCTGTCGCGCGGGCACGCGGGCGCTGCCACCGACGCGTACCAGCGCCTGGCCGATTCGCTGGAGCACGCAGGCGACTACCGGGGAGCGCGGGCCACCTACGACGAGGCGAACGGCTTCTGCCGCGCCAACGACGCCGTCGCGACCGGCGATCTGTGCCTCGCGTGCCTGACGTGGGTGCTGCGGCAGCTGGGGGAGTGGGACCGGGCGACGGAGATCTGCCGCTCCCTGCTGGCGGGCCCGCCAGGCACCCTGCACGTCCAGGCGGTCGCGCACGGCGTGCTCGGCTCGATCGACGTGCTGCGGGGACGGGCCAGCCGGGGGCGGCCGCACCTGCAGAGCGCCTCGGCGCTGGCGCGCCAGATCGACCTGGCCGCGATCGAGCTGGACTCCGGCGTCTTCCTGGCGCGCATGGAGGCGATGGCCGGCCGGCCGGAGGCGGCGCTGGAGCGGTGCGCGGCCGTCGTCGAGCGCTGGGAGCGGACGGACTGCGAGGGGCACTACTCCGTGCCGGCCTTCCGGTGGATGGCGACGCTGGGCGCCGAGGAGGGCTCGCCCGAGCTGGTGCGGCGGTGCGCGTCCGCGCTCGCCCGCATCGCGGCCCGCTCCAGCGCCGAGGCCCTGGCGGCGCTGGCCCACGCGCTGGGCGAGGCCGCGCTGCTGGAGGGCTCAGCCGCGGCCGCCGCGGCGCAGTTCGAGCAGGCGCTGGCCGTCGCGGCCGAGCTGGACCTGCCCCTGGAGCGGGCCGAGGTGGGGCGTCGGGCGGCCGAGGCGCTGGCCGCCGCGGGCCGGCGCGTCGAGGCGGTCGCGCTGCTGGTCGCCGCCCACCGGACGGCGAGGCGGCTCGGCGCCCGGCCGCTGGCCGCGCTGGTGGCGGAGCGGGTGGCGGCGCTGGGCGAGCGGGTCGACCGCCGGCTGGGCCGGATGGCGGCGGTGCGGGCGGCGCACGCGGGCCTGTCGCGGCGGGAGCTGGAGATCGCGCGGCTGGTGGCCTCGGGCCAGACGGACCGGGAGATCGCGGCCGACCTCAGCCTGAGCCCGCGGACGGTGGAGATGCACGTCCACAACGTGCTGTCGAAGCTGGACTGCCGCTCGCGGGTGGACATCGCCCGCCGAGCGGGGGAGCTGGGCGTCTGAAATGAGGGCCTCCCTCCCGCCGGGAGGGTGATGCACACATTGACCGG
>Ga0066903_100002041_pt1 | contig 15448 bp, 11 predicted proteins | sample PanSoiMetaGPlot1_FD_67491 | JGI IMG/M metagenome (GOLD analysis project Ga0066903, IMG submission 67491) | Tropical forest soil microbial communities from Panama analyzed to predict greenhouse gas emissions - Panama Soil - Plot 1 (version 2) | ecosystem: Environmental > Terrestrial > Soil >...
TGGCGGTCAGGTCGTGATGATTGCGCTCAAGGCCGATGAGGTCACCCACATCGTGAACCAGGGCCGGAACATGCGGGCTGATCAGGGCTAGTTTCTGAGGTAGCGCCCTGATAGCGCCGCATCGCCGCTGTTCTCCCGTGCTGATAAATTCGCCCTGAGCCAAGCGGGCGAGGAGCGATCTGATGGCGGCTGAAGGAACGGACTGGCCAGTTTCCGACGGCGTTCTGAGCTTGGGCGACCTGGAGGTCGAACGCGGCGGTGTGATCCGCGATGCCCAGCTTGTATGGCAGACGCACGGCACCCTGAACGGCGCTCGCGACAACGTCATCGTGTACCCGTGTAGCTACACAGCCACGCACGAGGATCTCGCCTGGCTGATCGGCCCGGACGGCGTGCTCGACCCCCGCCGCTGGTTCATCGTGATACCGGACATGTTCTCCAACGGCCAGTCGTCAGGTGCGGCTGATACGGAGGACTATCCCGCCGTCGTGACGATGGCCGACAATATCCGCGCCCAGCACAAGCTGCTGACGCAGGAGTTCGGGATTACCCGGATCGCTGCCGCGTACGGATTCTCGATGGGTGCGGGCCAGGCTTATCACTGGGCAGCGCTCTATCCGGACCTGGTCGAGCGCGCGATCGTGGTTTGCGGGAGTGCCAGGACCTCCCTGCACAACAAGGTCTTCCTGTCTGGCTTGCTGCGCACGCTTGAGGCTGCGCCCGAGTACGAGGGCAACGGCAGGTTCAGCGCTGAACCACAGGCAGCATTGCGTGCGTTTGGCCACATCTACGCCGCTTGGGGGCTCAGCCAGGACTTCTATCGGGAGCGTTTGTACGAGACCGCGCTAGGTGCTCCGGACCTTCCGACCTTTCTGAAGACCGACTGGGAGGATTCGTTCGGCGCATGCAAGGCGGCGAACCTGTACGCGCAGGCCGTCACCTGGGATGAGGCAGACATCAGCAATAACGACCTCTACCACGGTGATCTGCGGGCGGCGCTCAGCGCCATCAGCGCGAAGGTCCTGCTCCTGCCCGGCGAAACCGACCTGTACTTCCGGGTCGCTGACAACGAGGCGGAACTTGCGAACCTGCGAAACGGCCAGCTCGCGCCGATTCCCAGCATCTGGGGGCACCGTGCCGGGAGTCCCGAGGGCATCCCTGCGGACCTGGAGTTCCTGACCAGGCACGTGCGCGCCTGGCTGGACAGCTAACCTCGCGAAGTGCTCGGATCTGTTCGCAACCAGCTCCGCCGCGGGCTGCGCCGGGTGCCGGCGGGCACGTATCATGGTGGAAAGTTGAGGTATTCGGGGTATTCAGGATATTCGGCTCTTAGGAGCTTGCCGGTTACTGAGAATTGCTACACCGATTTCCGATTGGGCGCGGAGACTAGGCACGCGGCATGAGTCTTTGGGACCGTTTCACCGGCCGGGCCGTGGAGGCGGCAGGGCTCGGGCAAAAGAAGCGAGCCGCGGCTGTCGGGATACTCGCGTTCGACGGCCCGCTCGGTGACCTGCGCCTTGATATGGCGATCAAGAGCCATCCGTGGCTGCAGGACACTGCGACCACGACCCTCCTGCTGTCGACCTGGGCGTCCAGTGCTCTCCAGGACATGGCGGCCGTGATAGATGCCGACGCGCAAAAGCTGCTCGGGGACACCGGGAGGCTGCCCGAAGCGACCTTCGTGCTGGCCGGCGGCATGTATGACTCGGCGCTTAAATGGATTGATCTCGCGCAATCGGCATTGGCGGCAGTTGAATCAAAGAGCGATTTTGTTCTTCAGGTCCGGTTGCCTTCGCCGCCGCCTCGGTTTGACTGGGTTGCCGACGCGCCACCCGCGCATTTCGTGGCCGCTGTTGCGGGCGCCGTGCAATTGGGCACGTCCGTCGAGGATGCGCTGAACACGATGCAGAACGACCGCTCGCGCCTGCCGAAACGGTACGACGGAGCGTTCGAGGCGATCGCAGGGAGCATTAAGTTCGCGCGCGCCAAGCTCGACCAGGTCGAGGCGGCAGCAAGCGATCGCCAGGCGGTCAGGCTGAGCCGGGACATCTGGACGATGCTGCAGGACGTCGTGCGGCTGTACTTCCTCGCTGGCCAGCAGGCCGCGATGCCAGGCCTGATTGATTCGAAATACGACGCGGCGGCGCAATCCGCTGCCCGCGCCCGCAGGCTTCCCCCCGCGCCGCAACCGACGAGCCAGCGTCCGCCATCAGGGCAGGGCGGCGCGCCCGCTCCCGTGCAGCGCGTGCAGCCACCTGGGCCCGGCGAGCAGGACTGGTCATCGGTCGACTGGACAGGTGGACGGGCCGGCACTTCAGGCTCTCAGGGGCCGGCGCGTTCGCCTGTGCACGTGGGCCAGGGTGCCGCGCCGCGGACTATGGGCGGGCCGGCCAGGCCGAAGCCGGCGCCGCCTGCCACGCTCGGCGAGCAGCTTGGGCTGGCCTTCGATGCCTGGGCGCTGACCGACCCCGGAGCGAAGGGCACCTACCAGAACGACCGGACCCGCATTGCCGAGCTGGAGGAGTTCTGGAGGTCGGACACGAATCCCGATGAGACCTACCGGCTGTACGGGCTGATCACGGCGGCGGTGAAGGCTGATCAAGTCGCGGTCAGGCCCGGCGAGTTCAGCAGGGACTGCCCGTGGATCTCAACGTTCGTGGCCCGCGCCGACATCGTCGTCGGGGGCGAAGAATTCAAGACCGGGCAGCTGTTCACGTTCAAGGTCGGCCTCGACGGCAAGTATTTCGGCCGCGGTTTCGAGCGGCTGGGCTTCCTGCCGGGAACGCAGCCTCCGAAGCCGAAGCCGCAGGCTCGGAAAGAGCCGGATCCGCCATCGCCGCGGATCGACACGCAGCGTCACGCCGCCAGGACGCCGCACGTCAAGTCGCCGCAGACCGAGCCGCGACCGCCCGCCGGACCGTCAGAGGCGGACATGTGGTCGCTGACGGCCGCGTTCCAGCGTCCGCAACGGCGCGCCACCCACGCCGATGCGGACCAGCTCCGCGCACTGTGGCGAGCCGATCCGAATCCGGCGAACACGCTGGCGGCGCATGAGGAAATCCTCGCTGCTATGCATGCGGGCAACGTCAGGCAGCACGGCGACGAGGCGCTGCGGAACTGCCCGTGGAGCCAGGTCTATGTGGCGGTCAATCCGGTCACCGTCGTCGGCGTGCGGCTTGCGCGGAACGAGAAGTTCGCGCTTGATGTCGGCGTCTCCGGCGGCCAGTTCAGGCGGCGGATCAGCAGGCTCGGCCTGCTCGCGCCCGGCGCCTGAGGCGCACCGCTCTCAGCCGATCATCGCCGGGGCCAGAGCGGTGACTGGCACAGTCCCGCTGATGGCCGTTCCCTTTCCTGGCGCGGACGTGACGTGAAGCTCGCCGCCTGCTGCTGAGAGCCGGTCCGCCATGCCCTGCAGACCGCTGCCACCTGCGGCTGCTGCCAGGTCAAAGCCGACTCCGTCGTCGGCGATGCTGAAATCGAGCATGCCGTCGACCTCGCGGACGGTTACGGTCGTCAATGATGCCCCGGCGTACTTTGCGGCGTTCTGCATGGCCTCAAGGATGCAAAAGTACAGTGCGGTCTCCGCTTCGCGGGAGAACCTGCCGATCCCATCGGCATCGATGACGACGGGTATTGGCGCCCGGTCGGCCTGTGCCTGCAGCGCGGCGCGCAGGCCCTGATCGGCCAGCACCGGCGGATAGATGCCGCGGGCCAGCGCACGCAGGTCGTCCATAGCCGCCCGCAGCCCGGACCGCAGCTCCGCCGTCAGCTCCCTGACTTCCTCCGGGTCGTCGGCGGCACCATCAAGCAAGCCCAAATGGACGCTAAGCGCGACCAGCTGCTGCTGCGCGCCGTCGTGCAGATTGCGCTCGATCCGCTGCCGTTCGTCGTCTTGCGCCTGCACCAGTCGCCGTCTCGACGCGCGCAAATCGTCGATCGTGGCACGCAGTTCAGCCGTCAGCCTGACGTTCCGCAGCACAAGCCCCGCCTGCGAGGCCAGATCGGTCAGCAGGTTGTCCTCGGCGGCGGATACCGGCTCGTTCCTGGCCTTCGCCAGCGTGATCGCGCCGAGCGGCTCATCGCGGTGGTACACGCCGATGGCCCTGGAAACCGGCCCGAGCACCGCCAGTCCCGCAGAGCGGGTCACCGCAAGGGGCGCGGCTCCGTGCGCGGCATCTGACGGCCATACCGATCGCGGCAGCAGCCGGTCACCAACCAGCACCCAGACCTCGACCCGCTTGGCTCCGGTCGCGCCGCCCAGCACGGCGGCCATCCGGTTCAGAGCGGCATCCGCGTCCAGCTGACCTGCCATGTCCTGGGCGAAGTCGGCGAGCACCTGATAGGGCGAGGCGCGTCTGCCGTACACGAAACGGTTCGCGAGCTGGGACGCGCGCTGGCGGACCGGATGGAAGAGCACGGCAACCACGACAGCGGCGGCAACAGTGAGCGCTGGGCCGCCGGCATACCCCGCCAGTGCTCCGATTCCGACCACGATGCCGACGTAGACGGCGGTGAGCGCGGCGGACAACAGTCCGTAAGTCAGGGCTTTGCTGATGATCACGTCGATCTGGTACAAGCCGTACTTCAGGATCGCGGTCGCGATCGCGACGGGGAATCCCACCAGCCCGATGGCCGTGACCACCTCGTCCGCGATGGTCGTCAGCAAGGCCCAGTGATGTCCGCCGAGGTCCTGCGACGCCAGCACGACGAGCGAGCAGCCGACCAGTGCGGCGGCCGTGAACGCAAGCCACTTAATCTGCTGCCGGAGCTCGGGAACGCCCGACCGGTACCGGACGACCATCGCGGCAGTCGCGACCAGCAGCAGCGCGATCAACACGAACCAGGCCTGGTTGAGGTTCCCGATCAGCACCGCAGCAAGCGGCTCGGGCAGCGAATGCAGGCCCAGCGGGTTCTGGACCGCGGCTGAGACACCACCAGGAGACGGCAGCTGCACCGTCCTTGGCTGGACCAGAAACCCGATCAAAGTGAGCGCTACGATCACAACGCACAGACCTCCCGCCGGCCGCCAGCGCGGCGATGGCAGGTGCCCGGTCGGAAATACCAGGCACATCAGCGCGATGCCGCAGATGAGCGGCACGAACGACCACTCGGCCAGCACTCCGGCGATGGCTGGGTCAGGCAACGAGCCCGGATGCTTGATACCGAGCACCGCGTACATGGAATTGAGCTGGACGACCGCGCAGGCAATGCCTGCGACGAGCAGGTACCACCCGATCACGTTGCCCGCCCGGCGGACGATCAGCGCTCCTAGGCTGGAGTAGAGCACGGCCGATGCGACGCCGGATGCCACCGAGATCGCGTCGCCGGTGACCAGGTCGTTCCAGGCGAGGATGGTCAGCAGGCCCGCGACGGCCGCCAGCACGACCGTCACGACCCAGGCCATCGTCGCGGCGGTCCGCTGCCGCTGGGCCGTCCCGCTCATGTGGTTCTGCGCCCGGTCCAGACGTACAGGTAGGCGGGGATGGCGAGTATCAGCAGGCCGTCGGTGGCGTGCAGGGCGCCAAAGATCACATGGTCGTCGGCGAGACCAGCCAGCAGGCTCTGCAGGACCGACGTCATGAACACGAGCAGAACGGCGCCGACGATGGCGCGCGTTCCCGCCCTGGCGATCAGCGTCATGATCAGGATGACGATTGCCATCCCTGCCATGATGAATCCCAGCGTCCGGTGCGGGTCAAGCGCAGGGTCCCCTGCGCCGTGCAGCAGCCTGAACGCCCCGAGGCCGGCCAGGAAGATCTGCACGACGCCCGCGGTCAGGAAGACCAGCAAGCTCCAGCGGTAGACCCTCAGCATGACGCCTTTCTGCTTCGGCACTGAGGCGCCTTGGACGTCTTGTTCAGCGGTAGCGGTCGTGTTGCTCTCGTTCATGCTCCGCACGCTAGGCACCAGCGACCGCGGTAACCACGGTGCGGACCACCGGGCGACGGTGAGGCTGGCTTCACGCTCGCCCTGCGGCCTCCCTCCTACCGCCGGGCAGGTGTCCTGGCTCACACTGGGCATATGCGCGCTGTCAGCTGGGCCTTCGCCGTCATCGGCGGCTGCGCCCTGGTGGCCGGCGTGGTGGGACAGATCGTGGACGGGGATCCGGCTGGGGCGGGCTGGTATCTCATCGGCCCTGGCCCGTTGTACGCCGTTGGCCTGGCGGGCACGTTCCGCGGTCGCGGGCACCCGGTCGCCGTCTGGCTGCTGGCGGCCGCGAGCTTGTTCACGCTCGACGGCTGTCTCGGTGACCTGGTGCTGCAGCACGTCGGCTTCGAGGCGGCAGGCTGGGTCATCTTCGCCGGGATGTGTGCCGGGAATGGAAGCGTGGTTGCAGGGATGGGGCTGATCGGACTGTTCCCGACCGGCAGACCTGACCGAAACTGGCAGCGCGCCGTGCTGATCACGGCCGCCGCCCTGGCTCTGCTGATCCCCGTGCTGGTGCTCGTCGCCAGTCCGTGGATGCCGCGCAGCCCGTTCAGCAGCCCGGACTCTTCGGCAGTTCCCAGCCCGCTCTTCCAGCCGGCCGCCTGGCCGCTCTCGGACGCGGCGAACGTCGCATACCAGCTGTTCCTCGTCCTGATTCTCGCCGGATTGGTCATGCTGTACCTGCGCGACCGGCGCTCACCCGATGCTGAGCGCCGCCAGGTTCGACTGGCACTGGTCGGGCTCACAAGCGCGGCTTTCGTGTTCGGCGTGCTGTGCGCGGTTGGCTGGCTCGGCGGCGATGGTCCCGGCTGGATTGCGACGACCATCGCGCTGTGGGTCATCGCGCTCGCGCTCCTACTTGGCTCGCTGATCGTGGCGCTGTCGCCCGAAAAGCTGCTCGGCATCGATCGGTCCGCGCGCAGGTCACTGGTGAGCGGCGGGCTGCGCGGGCTGATCGCCGTCGGCGTTGTGGCCGCGGCAGCGACTCTGGGCATCGTCGCAAGCAAGTACATGTCCGCCGGCGCGGCGATCTTGCTTGCGTTCACAGTCGTCCTGGCAGCGCAGCCTTTTCAGCGCAGGCTGGAGCGCTTCGCCGACCGCTGGGCATTCGGTGCCCGCCTGGATGGCTATGAAGTGCTCGCCAGATTCGGCGCGATGCTCGAGAACGCGCCGGGCACAAAAGACATGCTGACCAGGCTCGCCGACGCAATCCGCCAGTCGCTGCAGCTGCAGTGGTCCCGTGTGCGGCTGGATATCGTCGCGCCGTCCGGCGGCCGCGAGCTCGTCGGCTCGGCTGGCATCGAGGCCGGTGACATCCCTCCGCCGGAACTGGTCGTGCCGCTCTCGCACGGCGGCGAGGCGCTCGGGGCGATCGAATGCGGTCCCCGCCACGATGGGCCGCTGCTGGACGAGGACCGCCGCCTGCTCGCCCACCTGGCCAGCCAGGCCGCCGCTGCCGTGCACAACTTGCACCTGAGCGCCCAGCTGGCGGCCAGGCTTGAGGTCATCAAGGAGCAGGCGGCGGAGCTGGCGGCGTCCCGAGAGAGGATTGTGCGGGCACAGGACGCCGAGCGGCAGCGGATCCAGCGGGACTTGCACGACGGGTTCCAGCAGGATCTGGTGGTGCTCACCGCGAAGCTCGCGCTGGCACGTGAACAGCTGCGCCGAGCCGACCCTCGCGGCAATCATGCGCTCGACGAGCTGCAACGCGATCTCGGCGACGCGCTCGTCCACCTGCGTGAGTTCGCGCATTCCATCCACCCGCCCGTCCTGGCCGACCAGGGCCTGCTCGAGGCGATCGAAGCCCAGGCCGCCAGGCTGCCGGTCGAGGTCGTGATCGAGGCTGATCCTGCCTTGCGCGGTGTGCGCTATCCCAGGCACATTGAGGCCGCCGGCTGGTACGTCGTGGCCGAGGCTCTCACCAACGCGGTGAAGCACGCCAGTGCCCGGCAGGTCGTCGTAGGTCTCGCGCAGCCGAACGGGGCGCTGTCGATCGAGGTCAGCGACGACGGCTGCGGCTTCGACCCGTCATCCCCGCGCGGCCTCGGCCTGGCTGGCCTGGCTGACAGGATCGCCATCGTGAACGGTGAGCTAACGATCAACAGCACGCGCGGCGGCGGTACAAAGCTGAGGGCCGAGGTGCCTCTGAACGCTACTGCAGCGGGCAGCGCCAGATGAGCGAGCTTCAGATCGTCATCGCTGATGACAACTACCTGGTTCGCGAGGGGACGAGGCGGCTGCTGGAGGACTCAGGCGAGGTGAGTGTGCTGGCGGCGGTCGGCTCTGCTGCCGAGCTGCTCGACGCCGTACGGCGGCACCGGCCGGACGCGGTCCTGACCGACATCAGGATGCCGCAGGGTGGAGACGGCCCTGATCCGGCGCCAGCGATGGAGGGCATCGATGCAGCGCATGCCATCAAGGAGAAGGCGCCGGACGTCGGCGTCGTGATCCTGTCCCAGTACGCGGACGAGGCTTATGCGTTCGAGCTGTTCCGCAATGGCACCGCCGGCCTTGCTTACCTGCTCAAGGACCGCGTCGGCGACCTGCAGCAGTTGCTCGGGGCGTTGCGCGAGGTGACCGCTGGCGGCTCTGTCGTCGACCCGCAGGTGGTCGACGCGCTGGTCAGCCGGCGAGCCCGACTGCAAACTTCGCCGCTGGCCAGGCTCACTTCGCGCGAGCTCGACGTGCTGCGCGAGATGGCTCAGGGACGCGGCAACGCGGGTATCGCCCAGGCACTGTTCCTGTCTGAGTCGTCGGTGGAAAAGCACGTCAACGCGATCTTCGCGAAGCTAGACCTGGCTAGCGAGCAACAGGTACACAGGCGAGTTGCCGCCGTCCTCACCTTCCTCCGCGACGCCGGCCTCCGGCCCCGTCAGCCGAGCTAGCCAGCTCTGGTCCCTGAATTGCGAAATGGACCCCGGGATCGACCCTTGTTATGCAAGGTCAATCCCGGGATCCACCAGATGGTTCGGGATTACGCGTCGCCGCGGCGCATCCGCGCGGCGGAGAAGGCCAGCAGTACCGCGGCGTAGGCGCACAGCACGCCGAATCCGGTCCAGGGCTGGAGCATTGTGGGGTCTGGGTGGACGGTGGTGACCGCCTGTCCCGCGTTAGCCGGCAGGTATTTGGTCACGTTGACGGCCATGCTGCCCGGCAGGAAGTTGGCCGCTAGCGGCAGGCCGTACAGCACCCCGAACAGCGCCGCGATTGCGCCGGCCGCGTTCCTGATCAAGGCGCCGAGGCCGAGGCCGAGCAGCCCGATCACCGCCAGGTACAGCGCGCTCCCGATCACGGCCCTGGCCACGCCTGGCTCGCTGAACTGCACGGACAGGTGCTGGCGGGCCAGGATCGACTGGCCGCCCGCGAAGGCGGCGAACGCCGCTGGGACGCTCACGACCGCGATCGAGGCTGCCACCATCACAGCCTTGCTCCACAGCACCGGCAAGCGCCGGGGCACGGCCGCGAACGTGGTCTTGATCAGCCCGGTGGCGTACTCGCTCGTGATCAGCAGCACGCCGAGGACGCCGATCGCGATCTGCGCAAGTTGCACGCCGGAGAGGCTGATCGCAGCGGGATCGAACGCGGCAATGTCTGCGGCGCCGTGCGGCGGCCTGGCCACCCTCAGCAAGCTGTAGCCGAGGCCGAAGCCGACGACCAGGATGAGCGTGGCCAGCAGCGTCCAGTACGACGACGGCTGGGTGCGCAGCTTCGTCCACTCCGCGCGGATCACGCGGACCTGGCTGACGCGCTGCGCCTGACGGTAAGCCGGCAGGCCGGCTGCGGCGGGCAATGAATCGTGAGTCGTGGCAGTCATTGTCTTTCTCCTCAGGGGTATCGCAAGGTCTGGCGGTCAGATAGCGGCGCGGTAGTCGACCGCGTCCTGGGTGAGGCCGACGAAGACGTCTTCCAGCGACGCCTGCTCGGTGGCCAGCTCGAACACGGTGATCCCGGCCGCTCCCGCGACGGCACCGACCTGAGCGGCGGACGCGCCAGTGATCGTGAGGGCGCCGTCGGCGGCCCGGGTCACGGTGACGCCAGGGCCGCGGAGCTGCCTGGCCAGGACGTCGGAATCCGAGCTGCGGACTCGCACCGATGTCGGCGCGGCCTGCTGCATGAATTCGTCGATGCTGGTGTTCGCGATCATCTGGCCGCGGCCAATGACGATCAGGTGCGTCGCGGTCTGGGCAATCTCGCTCATCAGGTGCGAGGACACGAAGACGGTCTTGCCCTGCGCAGCCAGCTCGGACAGCAGTCCCCTGATCCACCTGATGCCTTCGACGTCCAGGCCGTTGACCGGCTCGTCGAGCACCACGGTCGCCGGGTCGCCGAGCAGCGCGGCCGCTATGCCCAGCCGCTGGCTCATGCCAAGCGAGAACTTGCCAGCCCGCCTCTTCGCGACGGAGCGGAGGCCGACCGCGTCGATCACCTCATCCACGCGGCACTTGCGGATGCCCGAGGTCTGCGCGATCGCGAGCAGGTGGTGGTAGGCGCTGCGAGAGGGATGAACCGCACGCGGGTCAAGCATCCCGCCGATTTCGTGCAGCGGTGCGGCGTGGCTTCGTGGCGGACGGCCGTTGACCAGAACCGATCCGCTGGTCGGCTCGTCCAGGCCGAGGATCATCCGCATCGTCGTGCTCTTCCCGGCGCCGTTCGGGCCGAGGAAACCGGTGACCACCCCTGGCCGGACGGTGAAAGTCAGGTCAGAGACGGCAGTGGTGGATCCGTAGGTCTTGGTCAGTTCGCGTATCTCGATCATGGATACGACGGTGCCAGCGCGAGACGCCGACGTCGCTGGGGTGCGCAGCCCAGCCTTGGTGGGGATTTCCGCATCCCGAGCGCAGGATTGCCCGATAGAGATGCGCGGGCTGTCCTTGTACTTTTGCGTCATGACCTCGGCAGAATTGACCGCCTCACGGCTCATGACAGCCGTAGCCGGCCCGCTCTGGTCAAGGGCTGCCTGGCGTGCGACCAAGAGCGTGTTGGCCGCCTTGTTCGTCGCGACAATCGGCACCGCGCTGGTCGGCGTGATCGGCGTGGCCTGGGGCGCCGCGATCTTCTCCCTGGCGACAGGGGCGGGCAACATAGGGCACATTGCCGTATACGTGGCCGCCGTCATCGTCGGACCTGTTGTCGAGCTCTGGGCTGTGCAAGGCGTCACGGCCTTGCAGCGATCCAGGCTGCGGACCGTCGCGGGAACGGACATTTCCGCGGGCTCGCGAACGGAACGCAAGCCCTGGCCGATCGGCCCATGGCTGTCGGCGACCACTTGGCGGCAGATCGCCTTCCACCTGCTTTCCATCGGGATTGGCGCGGCCGCCGTGGTGGTGGCCATCTGCTGGCTGGCGCCCGCGCTTGCCATCGCCTATCTGATCGTAGGAGCGCCATCGGCGGCCGCCACGGTCAGCTGCATCGGCGCCGTCGCGTTGCTGTTCGCAGCGCCCTGGCTCGCGCAGTTTGTGGCTCGCGCGGACGAGCGGCTGGCCAGATCGCTGCTGGGACCCAGTCACACCGAAGAACTCGCTCTCCGGCTCGAGTCGCTGGCTAAGAGCAGAGCCGAGATCGTCGCGGCGACTGACGCGGAGCGCCGCAGGATCGAGCGTGACTTGCATGACGGTGCCCAGCAGCGACTGGTCTCGCTAGCGATGAACCTCGGCATGGCCATGGCGCGTTTCACCGATGTGCCCGAGCCCGTTCAGCAAGCAATCGCCGAGGCGCACGAGGACGCGCTGCTTGCGCTGTCGGAAGTGCGCGAGTTCATCCGCGGGCTGCATCCCGCAGTGCTGAACGACCGGGGCCTGAAGGCCGCACTGTCCGGGCTGGCAGCACGTGCGCCGTTGCCGGTCAGGCTCAACGTCGACATGCCGCAGCCGGCCGCGCCCAGCGTCGAGGCCGTCGCCTACTTCATCGTGTCCGAGGCGCTGACCAACGTGGCCAAGCACGCGCAGGCGACACAGGCCGAGGTGGCTGTCACCAGGGACGGGGACCTGCTGCGGATCGCCGTCACGGACAACGGTGCGGGCGGCGCTGTCCCCGACGGCACCGGCAGCAGCGAAAGCGGAACGGGGCTACGTGGCCTCATGCAGCGCGCAGCGTCGGTCGACGGCACGCTGACCATCGACAGCCCGCCAGGCGGGCCGACCGTCATCACCGCGGAGCTGCCATGCGAATCGTGATCGCCGAGGACTCCGTTCTGCTCAGGGACGGGCTGACCAGGCTGCTCTCAGACGGCGAGTTCGAGGTCGTCGCGGCCGTGCCGGACGCTGAGCAGCTGCTCAAGGCGGTTGCTGAGCATCAGCCGGACCTGGCCGTGATCGACGTCAGGATGCCACCGGGGTTCACCGATGAGGGCATCAAGGCGGCGCTGGTGATCCGTCGCCAGTATCCCGACGTCGCCCTGCTCGTGCTGTCCCAGTATGTCGAGGAGAGCTACGCGACCGACCTGCTGACGGAGGCGACGAGCTCGGTCGGCTACCTCCTGAAGGACCGGGTCGCGCACGTCAATGACTTCCTCGACGCAGTTCGCCGGGTGGCCGCGGGAGGCACTGCCCTTGATCCCGACGTCGTCGCGCAGCTGCTCGTCCGCCGCAAGGACGACCCGATGAGCAGGCTGACCCCGCGCGAGCAGCAGGTGTTGCGGCTGATGGCGGAGGGGCGCTCGAACGGCGGGATCGTCGAGTTGCTCAAGGTCAGCCCGAGCGCGGTTGAGAAGTACGTCACCAACATCTTCATGAAGCTCGACTTGCCGCCCACCGGCACCGACCACCGCCGCGTGCTCGCCGTACTCAAATACCTCGGCACCTAACCCCTCAACGAACGCCACCGATGGACCGCTGGTGGGCCTATCGCACCACCAGCGGTCCATCGGTGCTCGGGAATGGGTTATGCGGTGCAGGACATGTCGTGCGCAGGCAGGACGCCGGTGTCGAGGTAGGCGTTCACCGCGCCGTCAACGCAGGCCGACCCGCGGAACAGGTACACGCCGTGCGTCCTGACGCCTTGCAGCGTGATCATCCGGGATCCAGCCAGTGCGTGGTGCATCGCGCGGCCCATGGACAAGATGGAGTTGATGTCCCCCGATGCGTTGACGACCAGGGCCGGCACGTGGTTGGCGATCCCGGGCGGGGGAGGCGGCTGGAACGGCCAGAACGCGCACGGCGTGATCGTCTGATCGACCGGGCTGAACAACGGAGCGCTGGCCCGGTGGGCCTGGATGGCCCGCCAGTAGGCGCGCGGGCTGCGCGGCACCGGTGCGTCGTCACACATGATCGCCGTCTGGGCGCTGCGCTGGGCGGACCCCGCGCTGGTTAGCTGCCTGGCGAGCGCGTGAAGCAGCGTCGCGTCCGGCCTGGCTGGCCGGCCGTGAGCAGCTCGGTTCAAGGATGCAACGGTCGCGGCGAGCTCGGCGGCATTGGCCGGCGAATCGTCGCTGAGCGGGTCGAGCAGAACCGCGGGCACGATCGTGTCATCAACGCGGAACGGGCCAACCGAGAGCGGATGCCGCGCCGCTGCGCGGTAGATGCGGTAGACGGTCGCTACCACCTGGCTCGGAGTGCTGCCCAGGTGGAACTGGCTGTCGTGCATGGCCGCGAACTTCGCCCACTCGTGCAGCGCGGCCTCGCGCTGCGGGCCGTTGCTGCCCTTCGCCACGCCAGGGTGTGCCGGGTTGATCGCGCTGTCGAGCACGATCCGGCCCGCCCTGCCCGGGAACATCTGGGTGTACATCGCGCCGAGATACGTGCCGTAGGAGTACCCCAGGTAGGACAGCTTGGACTCGCCGAGCGCTCCGCGGATCACGTCCATGTCGCGCGCCGCGTTGGCGGTCCCGGCAAAGGGGAGCATGGCCCGCTGGAAACGACCGCAGCGGCGTGCCAGATTCCTGCTGAGGTGAACCATCTCGGTAAAGCTGGCTCTGCTTCGCCCGGCGCCGCGCGGCAGCCAGCCCCTGTTCCAGTGGCAGTTCATGTGGGTACTGCGTCCCCCGAACCGCTCGTCCATGCCGATCAGGTCAAACCGCGCTCCCGTCGCGCCCATCGCCTGACGGGCAAGCACCACGTCGGTGAGCACCGGCGTCGCCGGGCCGCCAAGGTTGATGATCATGGCGCCGACCTTCTGCGCTGACGGATCCGCCGCCAGCCTGGAAATGGCGATAGTGATCGTGCGCCGTCCTGGATGGGCGTAGTCGAGCGGCACCATGATGCCGGCGCACCGCGCTCCGGCCGCGTCGAGCATCTTGCCGCCGGAGTCGTGCGGACCGCGCTGGCATCGGTGCCAGCGAACATGCTGCGAGTAGAACCGGGCCAGCCGGGGATCGGCCGCTCCGGCAGGCCGGGCCTGGCGGTGAGCGCTGATCCGAGCCGCATGTCCGGCTGGCGCGGCGGCAAGCACACCGGCCATGGTGAGTCCTGCGGCGAGCACCGCGGTGCTCCACCGTATTGCGTTCACGGGAAACTCCTTGCTGACTGACGGGCTGTCGATGGCCCGATGAATCGTCGACAAGCCACAGGCTCGCTGTGCGCGGTGACGTTTGTCGGTAGGGCAGTCAGCGCCGCAATGGTGGGGTTTTCCGCATAACGGGATCTCGATCGGCGGTCTTAGCGGGCCAGACCCAAGCGCTGCCAATCGGTCACGAGAACGGTGGCCAGGCGCCGTAGTGCGAATTGCCACGTCAGCGGGGCGTCGCGCCAGTCGAACCGGCCGGTCGCCAGCCTGGTAGCGGCAACCACATCGTCCGGCACTACCACCAGGCCCCTGGCGGCCGGCAGGTACCCGCTCAGCCTGGTGACGTCGAGCTTGGCGCCCTTCACAGGCATCCGGTTGACCACAACGGTGATCGGCTTGCCCCACTGATGCAGCAGATCTGTGGACTCTGCGACGAGGCTCGCGGTGGCCGGCTGAGCGTCGGTCAGCAGCACGACCTGATCCGCGGCCGCGATGGCAGCAGCCAGGGCCGGGTCCTGCAGGCCGGTGCCGCAGTCCAGCAGCACCAGGCTGAAGAAATCTTTGAGCCTGGTGATCACGCGCCGGTACGCATCCTCATCGAGCGCGGTCATCCGCGCTGGGTCGGTGGGCGCCGGGACAACGAGCAGGCCATGGACGGCCCTGCCGAGCAGCGAGTCGAGTGCGGTGAGCGATAGCTCATCATCATCGGTTACCAGGCGAGCGAGGTCATCGACGAACCATGATTGGTCCGGCGTCAGCACGCGGCCGAGCGAGCCGAAGTCCGGATTGGTGTCGACCGCGACGATCGGATCCCGCCGCAGCAGTGAGAACAACGTGCCGAGCAGGGCTGTCACAGTTGTCTTGCCGACGCCGCCCTTCGGGGAGACGACAGCGATCGTCGCGCAGTGCATGAGACGAGGGCCGGTGATCCGCGCATCGAGCCGGCCGAGGTTGTCGAGTTCGCGCCACTTGACCTTGGCGCGTTCGAGGCGAGAAGGCGCCGCCTCGATCGTCAGGTCCGCTGGCCGGTAACGGTGACGGCCGGCCTCGTGACCATGGTTGCGTGCGGGTCGCGACTGAC
>Ga0066903_100002042_pt1 | contig 15434 bp, 10 predicted proteins | sample PanSoiMetaGPlot1_FD_67491 | JGI IMG/M metagenome (GOLD analysis project Ga0066903, IMG submission 67491) | Tropical forest soil microbial communities from Panama analyzed to predict greenhouse gas emissions - Panama Soil - Plot 1 (version 2) | ecosystem: Environmental > Terrestrial > Soil >...
GAGAACGATGCCCGAATCCCTGGTGGAGCGGTACGAGCAACTCCTCGCCACCGATCCCACCTCCACCCTTTTCGTGGAGCTGGCTCGGGTGCTCGTCGAGCAAGGTGAGAATGCCCGCGCGGCGGAGGTGTGCCAGCAGGGCCTGGTCCACCACCCGGACAGCATCCACGGCTATGTCCTCTGGGGGAAGGCCCTCATCAGCCTCGGCCGGCCCGCCGAGGCGATGGAGCAGTTCGACCGGGCGGTGGCCGTCGACCGGGACGACCCGCTCGCCTACCACCTGATCTCCGAGGTCCTGGTGGGCAAGGGCCTCTACCGCTCGGCCTTGCCGCTCCTTCGGAAGGCGGTGGCGCTCTCGCCCGGAGACGAGCAGGTGAAGACCTGGCTCGAGCAGACCCAAGGGGCGCTCGCCGGGGGCCCGGCGCCCACCGTTCGCCCCGCGGTCCTGGACAACCCTCCGGAGCGCCCGCTCAAGCAACGCCCGAACGGGAGCCCCAGCGGGTCGAACGCCGCCGTTCGCCCCACCCGGACCGGCTCCTTTCCGCCGCCGCCCCCTCCGGAGGCGCTGAACGAGGCCGCGGGGTTCACCCCCATCCCCGACCGGAGGGGGTCCGGATCGATGCCGGCGATCGGCGACGGTCCCACCGCTCCCGGCCCGAGCGACTACCCGGCGAGCACCGTGGGGGCGAGCGAGGGCGGGGGTGACGGACAGGTCGACGACGTCACCGAGCCTGCCCTGCTGGCCGACGTCCCGGACGCGCCGATTCCCAGCGGCTCCGTCCCCGTCGTCCCCCGGCACTCCACCGGAACGACCCAGGCCATCGCCAAGGAGTACGAGAAGGTGCTCCGGGCGAAGGTCGCCGAGAAGGCCCAGACCAAGAGCTGGGTCCAGGTCCACGCGCTCAAGCTGGCCATCGGCACCGTGGGGCTGGTGGCGCTCGTTGCCGGCGGGCTCGTCTACCGCCACACCCGCGCGGTGAACCAGGGGCGGAACCTGAGCGATGCACTCTCCACCGCCCGGAAGGCGCTCGCGCTGGACACCGCGGCGGGAGACAAGGCAGCGCTCGAGTCGCTGGCCCAGGCGATCCGCATGGAGGAGGACAGCGCGGAGGCCTGGGACTTCAGCGCCTACGCCCGTGCAGTGCTCGCCGACGAGCACGGGGGCTCCCCGATGGAGCGTGCGGCGGCCGAGACCGCTCTCGGCCGTCCGAAGATCGGCTCGAGCCACCCGGGACTCGTCCTGGTCGCGCGGGCGATGACCGCGCTGGGTCCGGCACGCGACGCGGCCCGGAAGGCCATCCTCGACTCGCAGCTGGACCTCACCGAGGTCCACGACGCCGCCGGCCGGCTCCTGCTCGCCAAGGGCGACGCGAAGGGTGCGGTGCTCCACTTCAAGCGTGCGCTCGAGCTGAACGCCGGGAACGTGCGCGCTCTGGTGGCACTCGGCGACTACTACCGCGAGGCGGGCGACGACGCGGCCGCCCTCACCGTCTACGGCACCGCCGAGCAGCTCTCCCCGGATCATCCGGGCCGGGCGCTGGGCGAGGCCGAGAGCCGGCTCGCGCTGGAGCAGGACCTCTCCCAGGCGCTCGCCGAGGTGGACAAGCTCAATCCCGACTCGCTGACGCCCGACATGGCCGCCCGCCGCGCGCTCGACCGGGGCCGGCTGCTCTCGGCCAACGGCGCCCACGACCAGGCGGTGAAGGTGCTCACCGAGGGCGCGTCCGGGGCGGGGAAGCGCGCCTTCGACTTCCAGGTCGCGCTCGGCGACGCGCTGCGAGCGAGCGGAGATCTCGCCGCGGCCCAGAAGTCGCTCGAGGTGGCGGTGAAGCAGAAGCCGAAGAGCGAGGAGGCCAAGGAGGCGCTGGGCCGGGTGCTGCTCGGCCGCGATCGGGAGCGGGAGGTGCTCCAGCGTTTCGCCGACGACTCCGGCCGACGGATGGCGCTGCTCCGGGGCATCGCCTGGGGACGGCTGAAGGACTGGAAGCACGCCCGCGCGGAGCTGGCCAAGACCTCGGTCTCCGGGAAGTTCCCCGTCGAGGCGGTGGCCTGGCTCGCGCTGGCCGACGCCGCCGAGGGCGATCCCGACAAGGCGCAGACGGTGCTGGAGCGCACCCTCGGCGCGGCGAAGCGGCCCCGGGCCGACGTTGCGGTGGCACTGGGGAAGATCTACTGGCAGCGCGGCATCCTCGATCGGGCGAAGGCCCAGTTCGAGGGCGCGAGCCGCGATCCTCGCGACTACGAGGGCGCCTGCGCGCTCGGGCGGCTGCTCTGGGTGTCCGGCTCACCGGAGCGGGCAGTGGAGCCGCTTCAGCTCTCCATCCAGCGCAACCGCAGCCACGGCGAGAGCAAGCACGCGCTCGCGCGGGTGTACCTCGCGCTCGCCAAGCCGGCCGATGCCCAGGCGCAGGCCGACGCCTGGGCGACGGAGAACCCGGCCAGCGCGGCGGCGCAGAAGGACGTGGCGCTGGCCCTGGCCCAGCAGGGGAAGTGGAAAGAGTCCGAGGCCGCTCTCGGCCGCGCGCTGAAGCTCGAGCCTCAGGACCCCGAGTCGTACCGGATCAAGGCCAGCCTCCTTTTCGCCCGGGGCGACGGACGCGGCGGCTTCGCGGCGCTGCAGAAGGCCAATTCGCTCGCCCCCAAGGACAGCGAGGTGTTCTGCGCCATCGGCCGGGCGTTCGTCCGGCAGGGGAACCTGGCCCAGGCCGAGAAGGCCTACCAGGCCGCCGTCCGCGAGGAACCGACCAGCGTGTGCGGCTTCGCCGGTGACGTGCTCCTCAAGCCGGCGGCCGGAAAGGCCCAGCTCTCGAAGCTCCAGGGCCTCTCCTCGGCGGCGCCGCGGGCGACGGACCGGGCCTTGGCGGCGGTGGCTGCCTCGCGGGTGGCGCTGGCCAACGGGCGAGTGCAGGAGGCGAAGCACAGCGCCGAGCTGGCATTGGAACTCCAGCCCTTCTTCTCCGACGCGGCCCTCGCCGAAGGGCTCGTCCTCCGCAAGCTGCGGGACGAGACGAAGGCCCGCGAGCTGCTGATCAAGGCGGTGCAGCTCGACCCCGCGGACGGGCCGACCCGTCTGGCGCTCGCCGACGCGCTCGCAGCCGGGGCTGACACCGACGCACGCCGGGCGTACGACGAGTACGTGAACTTCACTCGCCTCGCCCCGAAGTCGCCCGATCTCGCCCGGGTGAAGAAGCTCCTCCCCGCGCTGAAGAAGCGGGCGGCGCACGCGCAGTGAGCCCGGCGCGCTTCCTCCGCGTCGTCGCCTCGAACGCGCTGGCGCTGTCGGCGCTCTACCTCGGCATCGGGGTGCTGGTGGAGGCGCTCCGGGTGGTCGCTCCCTCTGCCGCGGTGATGCGGGTTTCCTACGCGCTGGACGCGCTGCCGGCACGGGTGCTGGACCGGCTCGGGCTCCTGCATCCGCTTCGCGAGGCGTACACCGACGGCCGCATCGCTGAGTCGACGGTGCGGCTGGTGTTCGGAGGGACCGCCGTCGGCTTCGTGTTCGTCCTCGCGCTGGGAATCGCGGCGATGACCCTGCTCATCCGGGAGCTGGTCGCGCGCCATCGGCGGCCGGTCGAGCCGTGAGGCGCTGACTTACGGTTGACGCTCGTGCCGTTCGAGCTCGAGCGCCTCGAGATCGGACGACCATGGCAGCGCGGAGGCGCACCAGCTCTCCCGGCGCGGTACGAGCTCCCTCCGCTGGCGAAGGAGACCCACCCGGATTCCGTAGAACCGCGGGGCTTCCGGCGACGTCGCGTAGATCGGCGAGCCACAGGTCGGGCAGAAGGCGTGCGCGCGCTTGCGCCCGCTGTCCGCCGTCTTCACGTAAACCGTCGGCTTCCCACGGAGGACGAAGTGCTCCGCCGGCGCCTTCACCGTGACCCGGAACGCGGTCCCGGTCAGTGCCTGGCAGTCGGTGCAGTGGCAGATGCCCGTGGACTCGGGATCGACCTCGGCCTCGAAGGTGATTGCACCGCAGTGGCAGCGTCCGTCGACTCGCATGCGCGGATGATCGGAACGGACGAGGGCCCGGGCAAGTGCCTCAGCCGCGCTCGAGGGCCCGGGTTTGCTCGCGGGCGCCGCGGCAGATCTCCACCACCTTCGGGCCGAAGCGCTCCCAGCTCGTGGCCCCGGTGCCCTTGACCGCGAGGAAGTCCTCCCGGGTCAGCGGCAGCGCGGTGGCCAGCGCCTGGAGCGTTCGGTCGGTGAAGAGGATGAACGGCGGAACGTCCAGGTCGCGGGAGAGGTCGCGCCGGAACCGGCGCAGCGCCTCCGCCGCCTGGTCGTTCATCGGTCCCTCGGCGACTCGTTCCTTCGACTTGTAGATCCCCGAGGACTTCGCGGCCGCCCGCGGAGGCGGCAGCTCGATCCGCGTCCGCTGACCCGAGCACGCGTCGCAGCCGTTGCACTCCAGGGCCCGGGTGTCCTCGCCGAAGTAGTCGAGCACGAAGGCACGCCGGCAGCTCCTGGCGTAGGCGTAGTCCGTCATCCTCCGCAGCAGGAGCAGCGCGCGGCGCTCCTGCCGGCGGACCCGCTCCAGCGACAGGTCCAGCGCATGGAACGGAACGCGCTGCAGCGGCCGGATGGCGCGCCCGGCGAAGGGCTTGCGAACCGAGATCGCCTTGGCACGCTCCAGCGCCGAGAGCGCTCGCCGCAGGTCCTTCTCCGGAAGCCCCGCCCGCGACGACAGCGCGCGGAGCTGCACCGAAAGCGCGCCGCTTCCCCCGGCGTCGGCCCGGAGCACCGCGAGCAGCGTCTTCGCCGAGCGGGAATGGAGCTCGGGATGGCCCTCGAGCACCTTGATCGCGTACGCACCGGCGCCCGGCGCCTGCATCTCGATGAGCCCTTCGCGCTCGAGGATTCGCAGCGCGGCCGAGACCTCGAACTCGCTCGTCCCCACGGCCGCCGCCAGCGCCTCCTGCCCGCGAGCGAAGGCCTCTCCGGATTGGAGCACGTTCCACACGTCGGCGATGACCGCCTCGGAGGGGTGGTTGCTCTCGATCAGTCGCTCCTGGGTGAAGACGTCGGCGTGGTTGAAGAGGAGCAGGGCGTGCGCCGGCTTTCCGTCGCGGCCGGCCCGCCCCACCTCCTGGTAGTAGGCCTCCACTGCCCGCGGAATGTTGGCGTGGATGACGAACCGGATGTCCGGCTTGTCGATGCCCATTCCGAAGGCGTTGGTGGCCACCGCCACCGCCGACGGGTCGGACATGAACCGGTCCTGGGCCTTGTGCCGCTCCGCCTCGTCCATTCCCGCGTGGTACACGACCGGGTCGTGCCCGCGGACGCGGAGCGCGGCCTGCATCGCGTCTGCCTGCTTCCGGGTGGCGCAGTAGACGATCCCGCTCCCGCCCTCGGAGATGACCCGGGCACAGGCCGCCCGGCGCTCCTCGTCCCCGGAGACGCGCAGCACCTCGAGGAACAGATTGGGTCGGTCGAACCCTGCGACGAAGACCCGGGGGTCCTTCATCAGCAGGCTCCGGACGATGTCCTCCCGTACTTCCGGGCTGGCGGTGGCGGTCAGTGCCACCGTCCGGGGCGGGCGGAGCCGCTTTCGCACCTGGCCGAGGAGTGCGTAGTCGGGACGGAAGTCATGTCCCCACTGGCTGATGCAATGGGCCTCGTCCACGGCCATCAGCTCCACCCCGACCTCGCCGAGCGCGTCGACGAAGCTCGGACTCCGGAAGCGCTCCGGTGCCACGTACACCAGCCGGTACGCCCCGGCGCGCATCTTTCGGATCCGCTCGGCCCGCTCCAGCTCCGGGACGGTGGAATTGATCAGCGTCGCCGGGATGCCCCGTGCCTCGAGCTGCTCCACCTGGTCCTTCATCAGGGCGATGAGCGGGGAGATCACCAGGGTCAGCCCCTTCAGCATCACCGCGGGGAGCTGGTAGCAGAGGCTCTTCCCGGCGCCGGTGGGCATCACGACCACCACGTTGCGCCCGGCGAGCACCGAGTCCACCACCTGCGCCTGGCCTGGGCGGAAGGCGGTGAGACCGAATGTCCGCTCGAGCTCCGCGCGCGCGTCGTCGTGGAACCGGAGCGGCTCCGTCATGCTCTGCATCTTCACCGTTTGCCTCCAGCCGTCAACGCCTCTCCTGAGCCCGGCGGAAGCGCGTGGAGGAGCCCGGCCCGGGCCAGCGAGACGTACCGCCCGGCTCCGACCACCACGTGATCCAGGACGCGGAGGTGGAAAATTCTGGCCCCTGCCTGCAGCTCGCGGGTCAGCTGGAGGTCGGCCTCGGACGGCTCCGGATCGCCCGAGGGGTGGTTGTGGGCGAAGATGACCGCGGTGGCGCGGGCGCCGAGGGCCGCCCGGAACACCTCGCGTGGGTCCACGGTGCAGGCATCCGTCGTCCCCTCCGCCACCCGAGCGTCCGCGAGCAGCACGTTTCGGGTGTTGAACGATAGGACGTGGAAGACCTCGCGCCGGAGCAGCGCCAGGCGTGGCGCCAGGTAGCGGTAGACTTCTCCGGCGGTCCGGAGACGGGGTCGTCCGTCCGGAGCCAGGTGGACGCGCCGCGCGAGCTCCAGCGCCGCGAGCACCTGTGCCGCCCGTTCCCGCCCGAGGCCCGCCGCGCCGCACAGCTCCGAGGGCTCCATGCTCGCCAGCGCGCGGAGCCCGCCCGCGGCCGAGAGCAGCGACTCACCGAGCCCCCGCACGGTGCGACTCCTTCCGCCGAAGAGCAGACCCAGGAGCTCGGCGTCGTCCAGGCCGGCCGGCGACTGGAGCAGCCGTTCCCGCAACAGCTGAGCTCGTCCTTCCTCGGTGTCGGACACCCCCCGCTCCACGCACCGGATCGGAGCAAGCGACGTGCCCAGGCCGCCTTGAACGAAGGTTCAGCCTGCCGTCCGCGGCGCCGGGCGCCCGGTGTCCTAGAACTTGGACATCGCGAACAGCGCCTTCATCTTCTCGTTGGTGTCCCGGAGCCGCGCCGAGAGCGTGCGCACCAGCGCCCAGAGCACGGAGTACGCCAGCTCCTTGTCGGTGAAGAGCAGCTGGTCCAGCGGATCGCGCCCGATGCGGAGCAGGACCGCCTCTCCCTCGTGGGCGAGCGCGTCGGCAGACCGCGGCGCTTCCTCCACCACCGCCATCTCGCCGAACGCCGCGCCGGGGTCGAGGATCGCCAGCGCCTCCTCGCCCATGCCCGGCAGCTGCCGGGAAATGCGCACCCGCCCCTCGACGATCACGTACATCGATGCCCCGGGCTCACCTTCCCGGAAGACGTACTTGCCGCGAGGAACTCGCTCGGTCTCGCATACCCCTGCGAGCTGTTTCAGCTGCGCTTGACTCAAGCCTTCGAACAGCGGCACCCGCGCCAGCAGGTCGAGATTCATGGCATTCGTGCCACCCTCGTAGCACTCTTTCCCGCATGGCCGACACCGTGCATGCCGTCACCATCGTTGGCTCGGGCCCGGCGGGCTACACCGCCGCCATCTACGCCGCCCGGGCCAACCTCCAGCCCGTGCTCTACGCCGGTGGGCCCGCGCTGGACGAGCCCGCCCGGGTGCCGGGCGGGCAGCTGATGATCACCACCGATGTCGAGAACTACCCGGGCTTCCCCGAGGCCATCACCGGGCCGGAGCTGATGGAGCGGTTCAAGGCCCAGGCCGAGCGGTTCGGGACCATCGTCCACCTGGAAAATGTGATGAAGGTGGACCTCTCGGTCCGCCCCTTCATCCTCTCGGACGAGAGTGGCCGGACGGTGAAGACCCAGACCCTCATCGTCGCGACCGGCGCCTCCGCCAAGTGGCTCAACGTGCCTGGCGAGGCCGAGTACACCAACCGCGGCGTGTCGGCCTGCGCCACTTGCGACGGCGCGTTCTTCAAGGGCGAGGAGGTCTTCGTGGTGGGCGGCGGCGACACCGCGATGGAGGAGGCCACCTACCTCTCGAAGATCGTCAACCGGGTCATCCTTCTCCACCGCCGCGATCAGTTCCGCGCCTCGAAGATCATGCAGCACCGTGTCCTCAACAATCCAAAGATCTCCGTAGTGTGGAACACCCTGGTCGAGGAGGTCCTCGGCAACGGCAAGCGGATGTCCGGTGCACGGGTGCGGAACTGCAAGACCGGCGAGGTGATGACCATGGACGCCGGTGGGCTCTTCGTGGCCATCGGTCACAAGCCGAACTCCCAGCTCCTGGAGGACTGGGTGGAGACCACCGACAACGGGTACATCAGGACCGTGCCCGGGAGCACTCGAACCAGCCTGGACGGGGTCTTCGCCTGCGGCGACGTGCAGGATGCTGTCTACCGGCAGGCAGTGACCGCCGCTGGCACCGGCTGCATGGCGGCGATCGAGGCCGAACGTTTCCTGGTGGAGCACGGAACGTGAGCTCGAGCGGCAAGCCGCCCGCCGTCTCCACCCTGGCCATCCACGCCGGGAGCCGCCTCCCCGAGAGCAGTGCCGTCCCCATCACCCCCCCGGTGTACCCGGCGGCGGTGAGCTGGTTCGACTCGGCCGACGAGCTCGACGCGGCCCTGGACGGCAAGGACTTCGTCTACACCCGCATCCGCGGCGAAAACACGGTGCTCCTGGAAGAGGCGGTCGCCGCGCTCGAGGGGGCCGAGGCCTCGGCGGTGTTCGGCAGCGGCATGGCCGCGCTCCGGGCGGTGTTCGACGCGCAGGGACTTGCCCCTGGGGACCGGGTGGTGATGCCCGCCGACGGCTACGGCGCGACGCGTGCGCTCTTCAAGCGGCTCTCCGAGCAGCAGCGGGTCGAGCTCCACGCCCTGAAGCTCAGCGACCCCACTGCCGAGGGGCGCATCGGGGCGCTCCGTCCGAAGCTGGTCCTCGCGGAGAGCATGACCAATCCCTTGCTCGCCGTTCCCGACCTCCCGGCCATTGCCCGGGCCGCGCACGGGGTCGGCGCCACCTTCGTCGTCGACGGGACCTTCACCTCGCCGGTGCTCCAGCAGACGCTGGCCCAGGGCGCGGACTACGCGCTCCAGTCGACCACCAAGTGGATCAACGGCCACTCCGACGCCACCGGCGGCGTCGTCTCCGCGTCGCGAGCGCGGATCGAGCCGCTGCGAGGAGGCCGGGTCCTGGAGGGAGCGCTGCTCGGGCCCTTCGAGGCCTGGCTCACGTTGCGCGGGCTTCGCACGCTCCCGATCCGGATGGCGGCGCACTCCGCGGGCGCGCTGCACGTCGCCCGGCGGCTCCGGGAGCAGGGACGGATCGCCCGGGTGCTCTACCCAGGCCTCCCGGATCATCCGGACCACGCCACCGCGCGCAGGCTTCTCCGGGGAGGGTTCGGCGGCATGGTGGCCTTCGAAATTTCTGGGGCGGGACGCGGGGAGTCGTTCCGCTTCCTCGAGGCGCTGAAGCTCTGCCGTCCGGCCCCCTCGCTCGGGGACGTCACCACCCTGGTGATGCACGCAGCCAGCGCGAGCGCACGGCGACTCACCCCGGAGGAGCGTGCCGCGGCGGGCATCGGAGAGAACCTCATCCGTGTGTCGGTGGGCCTCGAGGACCCGGACGACATCGCCGACGATCTCCTGCAGGCGCTGGAGGCGCGGCCATGAAGATGGTCGACGTCGGAGGAAAGGACAGGACCGAGCGGGTGGCGGTGGCCACTGCTCGCCTCCGGATGCAGCCGGAGACGGTGGCGCGCATCCGAGAGGGCCGGGTGGAGAAGGGCGACGTGCTCGCCGCCGCCCGCCTCGCCGGGGTGATGGCCACCAAGCGCACCCCGGATCTCGTTCCCCTCTGCCATCCGATCGCCCTCACCGGAGTGACGGTGGAGGTGGCGCTCGACGACGGCGGGGCCCGCATCCGCGCCGAGGTGAAGACGCTCGACCGCACCGGGGTGGAGATGGAGGCGCTCACCGCTGCCGCCACCGCCGCGCTGACCATCTACGACATGGTGAAGAGCGTCGACCGGGGAATGGTCATCGAGTCGGTTCAGCTCGAGCACAAGGCCGGCGGTCGCACCGGCACCTGGGACCGCGGGACGGCGGAGTAGGGCGAGGCCCTGAGCGTGGGGGGCATCGGCCCGGCGGAGGTCGCGCTCGATGTCGTGCTCGGCGCCGCCATCGGCGTCCTCAGCGGCATCGTCGGCATCGGCGGGGGGCTGTTCACCATCCCGCTGCTCGGCGTCCTCTTCGGGCTGTCCCAGCAGCGGGCCCAGGGAACGTCCCTGGTGATGGTGGTTCCCAACGTGCTGCTCGGGCTCTGGCGGTATACGCGCTACCGCGGCTTCGATGCCCGCGGGGCAGGTCTTCTCGCGCTGCTCGCTCCGTTCTTCACCTACTGGGGCGCGCGCCTGGCCACCGCCGCTCCCTCGCGGAGCCTCAGGATCTGGTTCGCGGCGTTTCTCCTGGCGCTGGCGCTGTTCTACGGGCTGCGGAGCCGCGCCGGGGAGATCCGGGTGGACCCCGAGGCGCGCATTCCTCCCCGGGTGGCCGTGGTTCTCGGGATGGTGGGCGGCTTCGTGTCGGGGGTGTTCGGCGTCGGGGGCTCGCTCCTCACCGTTCCGGTGATGACCACTCTCCACGCAATGGGGCAGGCCACCGCGCAGGGAATGGGCCTGGCCCTGGTGGCTCCGGGCACGGTGGTCAACCTCGTCGTCTACGGCCGCGCCGGGAACGTGGACTGGATCCGCGGCATCGCGCTCGCGGTCGGCGGGGTGGCGACGATGCCGGTCGGCGTGGCCATCGCCCATCGGCTGCCCGAGCGCGCGCTCCGGTCCATCTTTGGCGTGGTGGCGCTGATCAGCGCGATTGCGCTGTTCTTGCGACGCTGAGCGGTCGCCAGTCGCCTTGCAGGACGAAGCCCGCCCAGGCCTCGGGCGCGGAGAATCGGCGCTTCCTCCGGAGCTCGAGCTGTGCTCCGCGGAGCGCCTCGGCGGGGGAGAGCCGTCGATCGAGCATCAGCGCGTAGAACCGCGACATCAGTGCCGCAGTCGGACCATCGGGCACCGCCCAGAGGCTGGCCACCACTCGCCGCGCGCCGGCGTCCATGAAGCCACGGGTCAGACCGACCAGTCCCTCGCCGCGCACCTCCTTGCCTAGCGCCGTGCGGCACGCGGAGAGCACCACCAGCTCGGCCGAGAGCCGCATCCCCGAGATGTCGGCGAGCGAGAGGAAGCCGGGACGGGGCCTTCCCGCGGGGTCCTGCTCGGCGAGGACGATGCCCGACAGCTCTGGCCGCTTCACGTCGAGGAGCGCGTGCGTGGCGAAGTGCACGATTCGCGCCCGGGCGACCTCCGGACCCATCGCTGTCACCCGGTTGGCCTCAGGCCCGAGCGCGACCACCACCCTGTCTGCGGGGAGCAGCGCGGCGATCGCGTCCGCCTCGCGGCGGGTCCACTGCAGCGGCTCGAGAGCCTGGAGCCCGGCGTCCCGCATCGAGCGGAGCAGGATGGAGGAGTCACCGGAGCTGCGCGTGGCGCGGGCCCCCAGCGCCGGGTCGGCAAGGATCGCCAGCTCCGGCCCCGCGGGTACCCGGTCCTGGGCACGCAGCGCAACGAGCACCGATGCCGACGGAGAGCTCACCACCGTGTGCTCGTCGATGAGCGCATGCGCGCCCTGGGGAAGGGGCAGGGCGGCGAAGGGAATTTGCTGGAGTGCCCCGTCCGCCACGACCACCAGGGTGTGCGGGGCGAGCGCGTCGGCCACTGGCCCGAGCACCATCCGCGACAGCGCACGGGCCCGTGTCGCGCCGTCGTCTACCGCATCGGGAACGCTCCACCGGAGGTACACCGCGCTGACCGCCCCCTCGATGAGGCGCCTTCCGGGAAGCACCGCCGAGCGCATTCCCGACCTGGTGACGACCCAGACGAAGCTCTGGGTCTCGCCTACCAGGTACTCGATCAGTCCCGTGTTCTCGTCGAGCAGCTCGGACCGAATGTCTTCGACCGAGAGCGGCCGCGCCGGTGCCAGGGCGGCATAGCTGGGGCTGCTGGCGCGCATCCTTTCCTGGAGCCGCTCCCGCTCGGCTCGGAGCGCCTCGAGCTGGCGCTCGACCGCATCCATTTCCTCGGGGGGGTGCTGGCGGTTCAGCACGTCGATCAGCGCGCGGCGGGCCCGCTCGGTCCGCACGTCGAGCCCCCGCTCCTCGTCGCGCAGCCCGGGGTCCACGTCGTGGGCGATGTCCACCCGCGCCGCAGCGAGCACCTCCAGCATCGCCCGGGCCCGAGCGCTCTCACTTGCCTCGAACGCCGCCGCATCCCATCCCGCGCCAGGCTCGCTGGCATGTAGCGCCATCAGCGTGCTGGCCAGCAGCTCGTAGCGGCTGTGCTCCACTGCTGCGAAAGCAGCACGGGCGCTCGGGCCACTGAGGGAGCCGCGCAGCTCCTCGGTCAGCTGGAGGGCCTCGAGGACGTGGCGGCGCGCGTCGAGCAGGAGCCCGGTGGCCAGCTCCGCGCGCGCGAGCGCGGTCAACGCGAAGGCCTCGTGATCGCGATCGCCAATGGCATGGAGCTCGGCGCGGCTCGTGGCCAGGGGCTGCAGCGCCTCCGGCGCGTGACCGCTCTCGATGAGGGCGCGGGCGAGGTTGATCCTGATGTGGATGGCGGATCGCCGATCGCCGCAGGCCTCCAGCCGATCCAGCGCCTTCTGGAAGAAGACCCGCGCCTCATCCGGCCGCCTCGCATCGAGCCTCAGCAGCCCCATGTGGTTGAGCGTGAAGGCGACGAAGCGTTTGTCCCCAACCCGCTCCTGGAGGACCAGCGCTCGCTGGAAGGCATGCCAGGCTTCGGCGCGCTGTCCGAGGTGCTCGAATGCGATGCCCAGGGCGTAATCGGCGTTCCCCTCCAAGGTCACCTCGCCCAGCGCCCGGAAGGTGTCCCGCGCCTCGCCCAGGTCCACCAGCGCCCGATCCGAATCTCCGAGGCTCTCCAGGTCGATCGCCCGGTTCTTGAGCAACTGGGCGATCCGTGCGGGGTCTCCATCCTCCCGTGCGCGGGCGAGCGCCTCGGTGTAGCGGTCCACCGCGCCCGGCAGATCGCCGAGGTTTCCCAGCGCCACGCCGAGGAAGTTCAGGATGTTCGCCTCCGCCGCTGGCAGCGGGTCGAGGCCCCGTCGGGCGGCGAGCGCCTCCTCGAGGATGGCGACCGCGCGGCGAGGATCACCGAGCTCGGTGGTGACCAGCCCGATGACTGCCTGGCAGTCCGCCTCTCGCGCCCGGTCGCCAGCGGCGCGCCAGCTCTGGAGGGCCTGCTCGAGCGTGCTCCGGGATTCGGGAAGACGGCCGAGCTCCTCAAGCAGCTCTCCCTTCCGGGTGAGCGTCTCGGCGCGCTGGGCCTCATCTCCCGCTGCCGCCCAGAGCGCGGTCGACCGCTCGTAAGCGTCCAAGGCCTCGGGGAGGCGGGCGGCATCCTCGGTCGCGACGAGCCCATCTGCCTTCGCGCGGAGCTGCTGCGCCTCGAGACGGAGCCGGTCGGCGTCGGTGGCCGGCCCCATCTCTCCGAGCGACAACCGGAAGCGGGCTGCACGGCCGTAAGACGAGCGGAGCCAGACCTCGATCCGCTGGATTCCGGTGCGCTCGACGATCGCGGTGAGGGTGAGCGGGTCACTGCGCTTCAGCACGTTCTCCACCGTGCCGAGCGTCTCGCCTCCCGGCCCGACGATGCGGAGGCCGAGGTCCAGGTGGCGATGGTCGAGACGGAGCTGCATCGCGGTGCCGGCCCGGGCTTCGACCTCCAGCCGATTCACCTCACCCGGCCGGAGGGCATCGTCGACGATGTCCCCTGAAGCGAGGGGATGACCGGCCGCTTCGCAAGACACCAGCAGCGCGCAGGCGATCGCGCTGGTCACGACCCTGCGTCCTCCACGCCGCCGACCTGGCCCGGTCACCTGCTTACCTCCTCCGGTCCCCTGGCTCAGTGGGCCAGCACCACCCCGATCCGGCGCCGCCCCAATACTCCCAATGGATCCCGGAGGCGCCCTTCGGGGACGACGAGCAACGAAGTTGCCAGTGGGGCGCGTTCTCTCCGTGAAGGCTCGCTTCGCTCAGCGCGCAACCTCCGTTCCTCCCTCACCGAGTGGCCGCCAGTCTCCCTCGAGCACGAAGCCCGCCCAGGCGTGCGGCGCCGAGGTGCGTCGGTCCTTCCGGAGCGCGCGCTGTGCCTCCCGCAGTGCCTCGGCCGGAGCGAGTCCCTCCTCCAGCATCTCCCGGTAGAAGCGGGACATCAGGCCGGCCGTGGCGGTGTCGGACACTTTCCAGAGGCTGGCCAGGACCCGGGGTGCGCCGGCGTTCATGAACCCACGGGTGAGGCCGACCAGCCCCTCGCCCCGGACGTCCTTACCGAGTCCGGTGCGGCAGGCCGAGAGCACCACCAGCTCGGCCGACAGCTGCATCGATGAGACGTCTGCGAGCGAGAGGAACCCATTGCTGGGGCGGCCCGCGGCGTCGCGCTCCGAGACGACGATGCCGGACAGCTCCGGGCGCTGCACGTCCAGCAGGGCGTGGGTGGCAAAGTGGACGATCCGAGCACGGGCGACCTCGGGGCCAAGCGCGGTGTCGCGGCTCGCATCGGCGCCGAGCGCGGTGAACACCCGGTCCGGTGGGAGATAGGAGGCGATCTGCTGCGCCTCCTTCCGCGAGCCCGGCAGCGGCTCGAGTCGGTGGAGGCCGGCGTCCTCGAGCGCACGAGCCAGCATGGCGAGCTGCGGTCCGCTGGGGCCATCCGCCGCGCCAGGGCGCCCCACGACGGGGTCCGCGAGGACGGCCAGCTCCGGTCCGCCGGCCCGCCGCGAACCCCGGCCTGACCGCAGGGCCGCGACCACCGAGGCGGAAGGAGAGCTGACGAGCGTGTAGCGGTCGAGCAGCATCCCGCCACCGCCCGGGAGCGGGAGTGCGGCGAAGGGAATCTGCTGGAGCGGCCCGTCGGCGACCACCAGCAAGGTCTTGCCCTGGAACGCCCTTCCTACCGGCCCGAGCACCATCCTGGACAGGGCGGCCGCGGAGGCCGCGGCATCATCGACAGCTCCGGGGTCCCGCCAGCGGCGGACCACCGCCTGCACCGCGCGCTGCATCGCCTGCCGCCCCGGGAGGACCGCCGCCTGGATCCGATCCCGCGAGACCGCGAAGACGAAGCTTCGTTTCTCGCCGACCAGGTACTCGAGCAGCGTCGTCGAGTCGTCCAGGACCTTCTCGCGGATCTCGGGGAGCGACAGCGGCGCCGCGGGAACCAGGGCGGCGTACCGCGGACTGCTGGCGCGCATCCTCTGCTCGAGGGCTTCCCGCTCGATTCGCACCGACTCCAGCTCGCGCTCGAGCTGGTCCGCTTCCTCGCTCCGGTGCTCTCGCCCGAGCACGGAGGTAAGAGCCCGCCGGGCCCGCTCGGCGCGCTCTCTGAGCTGGGTGTCGGCGGCGATGACCGTCGGGTCCACCCCGGAGCGCAGATCCACCCGCGCAGCCGTCAGCACCTCGAGGAGGGTCCGCGCCCGCGCCGACTCGCTGACCTCGAGCGCTGCCGCGTCCCATCCCCTT
>Ga0066903_100002043_pt1 | contig 15433 bp, 6 predicted proteins | sample PanSoiMetaGPlot1_FD_67491 | JGI IMG/M metagenome (GOLD analysis project Ga0066903, IMG submission 67491) | Tropical forest soil microbial communities from Panama analyzed to predict greenhouse gas emissions - Panama Soil - Plot 1 (version 2) | ecosystem: Environmental > Terrestrial > Soil >...
CTGCCTTCGCCCGACGAGCGTCTGAACGTATGGCGACAGGCTCTCGGCGAGCGCGCGGGCGAAGAACTGGAGAGCATCGCTCATCGCCACCTGCTCCCGCTCGGCAATGTTCACCGCGCCGCGGGCATCGCTACCGCTCACGCGCTGCTCAATCGCCGCCCCAGCGTCACCGTCGCCGACTCGCAGATGGCCTGCCGTTCGCTCAATCGCCAGGCGCTCGACACGCTGGCGCAGCGGCTGGAGGTGAGCGGCGACTGGAGCCATTTGATCGTCAACGAGTCGGCGGCCGCCGACCTGCGCGACCTCGAACGCCGCTGCCGCCATCGCGAACGGTTGCTCAATCACCTGGGCAAAGGCTTCGCCAATTCGATCAATCGCGGCGTACGCGCCCTCTTCAACGGGCCGAGTGGAACCGGCAAGACGCTCGCGGCGAAAATCCTCGCCGCCGTCCTGCAGATGGACGTCTACCGCGTCGACCTGGCCTCGGTCGTCAACAAGTACATCGGCGAAACCGAGAAGAACCTGAGCCAGTTGCTGGCGCGCGCCGAAGAACTGGACGTGGTGTTGCTGATCGACGAAGGCGACGCGCTGATGACCAACCGCACCGACGTCAAATCGGCCAACGACCGCTACGCCAACCTGGAAACGAATTATCTGCTACAGCGGCTGGAGACCTACGAAGGCATAGTCGTCGTGACGACCAACACCGGCAACCGCATTGATTCGGCTTTCCAGCGGCGTTTCGACGTGATGGTCGATTTTAACTTGCCCGACGCGCAGGAACGATGGCTCATCTGGCAGCGCCATCTGCCCGAGGAGCGCCGGATAAGTCCGTCGCTCTTGCAGGAGATAGCGCAACGCTGCGCGCTGACCGGCGGCCAGATTCGCAATGCGGCGCTCCATGCGGCCTTGATCGCCGTGGACGGGCGGCGAGATGGCCACGTGAATGATGATGACATAGAAGCGGCGGTCCAACGCGAATACCACAAGCTCGGCACATTTTCCCCGCTGAAGCGCGTGACCCCGTCGAACGGACATCAGCAAGCTCTCGGGCGTTTTCTAGCGGAGATCAGGTAACAATGCCTTCTTTGCGTAACAGACCTCAGAGGAGAAAAAAGCCGGCCGAGATGGAGTCAACGCCTTCGGCCCCCGCCGGCGCCCGGACCGGTTCGACGCCGGCGCAACGGATGCCGGCTTACGCATTCGGGCAGGGTGTAATGCCCATCGCGCCTTTGCCGGATGAGACCAAAAAACCCGAACCTTCAGAGGCTTCTGCCAACTCCGGCGAGCGGCGCCCTGGAGACGAACAACGAGAGCCGGAGAATGCGGCGTCGGCGAAAAACTGGGAAGAGGCGACCGAGACGCGGAGGGGTTTAGAGTCGGAAAGCGGTCAGACGTCAAGCGCGCCCGTCGAGCAATTGCCCAACATCAGTGGAACCGGCGAACCACATCAGGCTGTAGCTTACGGCTTGAAACTACGCGGCCGCACCAGCGCCAGTTTCAGCAGCTCTTTCCAAACCATCGATGTCGAGGTTACCGCCGGCAGAGGATGTAAAGGCTGTCAGCCAGGGGATTGCGTCCGCGCCAGGGGGACTCTGGAATCCACCTTTACCGTTACGACCACCGTCACTTTGCCCAGCGTCTCCGACTTCCCAGACCTGACCCCCTGTCAGCGCTGGCGTGTGCAGGATGCGATTGACAACACGCTCGCGCCGCACGAGCAACAACATGTAGCGGCGTTCGGCCAGTATAACGGAACCGTCCAGACGCCGTTCGATATGACGCTCTGCCGCAACACATTCGACGCCCGCATCCAGGCGATGCATAACTCAATGGATCGCGCCCGCCAGGCGGCGGCTCAAGCGGCCAGTGACCGCCTTGATCCGTTCGAGTTCGATGTGGATTTGAACTGTGAAGCCCCCCCCGACGCCGGGGCCCGAAGTTCGAGCGCCGAAGCGCGGAGTTCCGGCGCCGAGCCGCAAGTCTGAACCGGATCATCCGCTTCAGAAGGTTTGAGAGCAACAGCTTCGATAAAACGTCCCGCGCCACCTGGGTTGACGATGCCAACGGTTGAAGCCAAAACGCGCAAGAGCGAAAAGAGCAAGGGATCATCGCCGTCAACAGGCGTGTCTTCCGGCGATGTCCAGACGACTGCTCAAACGCGGCGGATGCCTGCTTATGCCGCATCAGACTCCGCCCCTGCGATGCCGCTTCTTGGCGGAATAGCGCAGGCGAAACTCACGGTCGGCGCTCCGAACGACCGGTACGAGCAAGAAGCGGACATGATCGCGCAACGGGTGGCGACAGGACGTCAGTCCCCTTCCGTCACTAAAGTCTCTCCTGGCGGTTCTGACCAAATCGCACAACGACAAGAAGCGAAAGATGATGAAGAAATTCCGGCGAGTTCAATTCAAACAAAACTCACAATCGGCTCACCCAATGATGAGTACGAACAGGAAGCCGACCAGGTGGCGGATCGAGTAATGCGGATGCCGGATCGGGAGACGCCAGGGGAATCAGCGCCCCCTGAAGAAAAAGAGCCGCTTCAAGTGAACCGGAAGATTGACCAGAGTCCCGCTGTCGGCGCGCTTCAGATTCAAACGAAATGCGCGGCATGCGAAGAGGAAAAGCAAATTCAGCCCAAGTTGAAATTCCCCCCGATACCCAACTTGGAAAAAGGCCCGCCTGAGGCGGCTTCCAAACCCAAACCGGATTCCGCAAAGGAGGGAGAAGCCGGCAAACCTCCTGATGAAAAATCGGGTGAAAAGGCAAAGCGGAAGAAGGCCGATACCAAGGTCGACTTACCCGAAATCGAGCCATACACTTCTGAAGTAGAGGTCCCGCCCATCCAAACACGGTCGCTTACGACTCCCGGCGCTCAAAACGGGAGTCGTCCGGGCGTTCAACGTCAAAACAGGAGCGCGTTACAAGGCGCTCTGCGTAACAGCATAGGCGGGGGCCGTCCAATGGCGTCGGATGTGCGATCGGAAATGGAGGAATCTTTCGGCAGAGACCTCAGCCAGGTGCGGATTCACACCGGCGGCGACTCCGTACAGATGAACCAGAATCTGCAGGCCCGCGCCTTCACCCACAAAAATGACATTTATTTCAATTCGGGCGAATACAATCCGTCCTCGTCGAGCGGCAAGTTCCTACTGGCCCATGAGCTGACCCATACAGTGCAGCAGGGCGCGGGCGGCGATATGGTGCAGCGCTTTTCCGCGCCGGAGCAGGACGTGTCCGTCGAGCCGAAGCCCGCCAGGCCGGACGACGGCGGCGAAGTGACGGGCCGAATGAATGAAAAGATCGCCAACGACGAAAACGTGCAAAACCAGGACGATCTCAGCGACGAAGAGCGCGAGGAGAAGAAAAAACCCGATCGGGGCGAAGTCAGACAGGAATCAGGTGAGATCAAGAGCTCGGGAGAAGCCAAACCCTCGGTAGACCGAGGCGCACAGGCCGAAGAAAAAACCACCACCCAGAAAGAGCAGCTCCAGCAGGAGCTACAGCAGCCGCCGCCCGAGGGCGCCGAAAAGAAGGATGGCAAAGAAGGGAAAAAGGCGCCGTTAACCCCCGCTCAAGCCGCCGCACAGCGCGCCCAGGCCGCCCAGGCGCGAGCCTATGCGACGCCGATCCCCGAGGAGCCGCAGCCCTTCCGCCACCCGAGCATCAAGGCCCCGGTCGACAGCAAAGGCGAGCCGTTGCCCCGCAACAGCCAGATCGACGCGCAGGTGCGCGGGCTGGGCTACATCGCGGAGGTGTTGCGCGGAAAAGGTTACGAGATGAAGCGTCACGCCGCCCGCCAGGAGATCGCCTCTTACGGGCTGGATTCCGTATTGGAGCGGGAGCGCGAAGACCTGGCCCGCGCGCGTGAAGGTACAGCAACCATGGACACGCACAACCAGTCCCGCCAGGAGATCGCCGAAAAGTCCCGCGAGGCTCACGGCGAGAGCGTGGAACGGCAGCAGTTCGTGGCGGAAAAAGCGCCCGACCTAGCCAGCAAGGCCGATGAGGGCGCGGCCGACTCCGGCGAGCTGGCCGCCGAGGCCGGCGAGAAGGCCGGCCGGAGCCGGGGCGAGATCCCCGACGACGAGGACGCCCGCGGCGACGCCGAGCAGCAGAGCGGCGAACTGCAGGAAACCGCCCAGGGGGCCGAGTCAATGGATCAGGCCATCCGCCAGTCGGGCGAGCGGGCGCGCAAGTACGCGGCGGATGCGGAAGCCGCCGCCCAGCAGAACGTGCAGTCCGAAGCCCGCATCACTGAAACCGAGGAGGTCATCTCCAAAACCCAGGCCCGCATTACCGAAATGCAGGCTACCAACGAAGCCAGCCAGGCCAAGATCGACAATGCCAGCCCCGGCCCCGACTTGATCCGCCAGTTTGCCCAGCAGGATGCCGAGTCGGGCGACGAGCTGATCGCCGCCACCATCGTGATGGAGGATGAGCTCAATGCCCTGCAAGAAGAATACTTGTCGGGCATGGCCGGGATCGAGAGCCGCAAGGAGGCCATTGAGCGCCAGCAGAAGGAGCAGGAGGAGAGCGGAAAGGATGAATTGTCGCCCGAGGAGCGGCAACTCTTCGAGCTGGCCGGCATGGACGAGGCCGAGCAGGAGCAACACGTCGCATCGATGAGCCAGACACAGCGCGACGGCCTGCTGGCCACGCTGGATCGGATGATCAAAACCGCCCCGGACCAGGGAACGGACGCGACCGAAGGCGCCCGGCTGAAGGTCGATACCGGCCTTGGCAAGGCCATCTCGGGCGAGCCTCCTCCCGACCCGCGCGCCGAGCAGATCCAGGAAGTCGAGAACCGTCGCATCAAGTCCGTCGGAGAAGTGACGGAGGTTGCCAATCAGAATTGGGGTCGCCTTACGGATGAGCAGAAACGCATGGTGGCCCAAAGCCTGGTAGCGGCGTCGATCTCGGACGGTATCAAGAGCATCAACGTCCTGCAGATGGGCGAGGCGATGCTCAAGGGCATGATCGACCCGCGCCAGAGCCTGGCCGGCGTAGCGGGCGGTTTCGATAAGATGCTCACCGGATTTGCCAACATCGGCAACTGGGACGCCTGGCGGAAAGACCCCCTGGGCAACCTGCTGCAGATCGCCGCCGACATCACCACCGGGCTGGCCACCATCTTCTCCAGCATCTTGGGCCTGGCCGCGCTCGTCACGGCCGTGATGGTGGCCCTGACCATTATCTCCTGGGGCTTCCTTTCGTTCATCACGGCCCCGGTCATCAGTTGGATGGGCGTCGTGATGACCTATGCCGGCTGGGGGGCGATCATCACGGGCGGGCTGGCGGTATACTTCAACTACCTGGCCTACCTAAAAAACCTTCATGACGCCGGCACGGCCCAGACCGCCCAAGAACTTTTCGGCAACACTGAACAGATGAAGCAGAACGCCACCGACGGCTTCCAGGGCGCCATGGCCGTAGTCGAAGGTGTTGGCGCAGTCAAGATGGGGCCGAAGCTGAGCTCGGGCGAATTTTTCAGCCAGGTGCCTCGCTCGCCGGGCGCTTTTCTCCTGAAGACTGGCCAGGGCATCAAGCGCGGGGCGATCAGCCTGGCCAAAGCGCCGGGGCGGCTCGGTCGCGGCATCCGCGACCTGTTCGCCGGCGGCAAGCAAGGTCTGATCCGCTTCAAAGAGCGCGTCCAGGGGATCTTCAGCCGCCGCCGGCCCGGTCGCCCGGGAGAGATCGACATCCCAGACACTCCCCGGGCGCGCCAGCAACACCAGACACATCTCGACGATGCCCGCGGCAAGCGCGTCAAGGACATGAACCCTGACCAGTTCGGCGCCGAAATGCGCGAAGCAGGTAAAAACCGGCCGAAGCGGATCGAGCCCGGATCGGAGCATTTCGATGCCTACGACATCGAGATCGAAGCCAACGGTCACACCTACCGCAGGCGCAAGGATGGCAAAGGCTGGTGCCGGTTCTCGCCCGGGCCGGAGGAGTGCGGTATCGGCGAGGGGGTCCTTCCGGACAAGGTCAAAGAGCAGTCCAAGAAGTTCGACACCGACGCGACCGCAACCAGCGAGAAAGCAACCGGCAAGCAACAGGCGGCCGCCAACGGCTGGCCAGAAAACCCGCCGGAGGGATACGAGTGGTATACTGGCCCTGACGGCAAACCGATGGTGCGCAACAAGCCCGGCCACGATGGCCCGGTGCTGGAGTACGACCCCGTCGGAAAAGGATTCGTCGAGAAAACGGGCGCCAAGCCGAAACCTGATGTGCGGGCGATCGAGGGTGAGAAGGCGCGGCTGGCCCATAGCGATCTCGATAACGTGAAGGTTACCAAGGTCGAAGCCGATGCGGCCGGTAAGAAGAAGGTCGTGGAAGTTGACGCCCGCGAACGGCTCAAAGAGCTTGAGGGCGAGCGCACCGCTGCCCAGAGTCGTAAGCATGCCGCCCAGCAAGTGGGTGACGAGGCGGCCGCCAGCAAGGCGCATGGCGAGATGGTGCGGGCCAGCGAGGAGCTTGGCGAAGTCGCCACGGATGCCGCGGTGAAGAAGCAGATGCCGAACGCGCAACGCCTGGAGTCGGAGCTACCGGGCGGGCAGAAGTCGGGCGAGTTTGATCGAATTTACGAGAACGGAGATGATGTCTATATTGCCGAGGGCAAGGGCGCCGGTTCGCAACGGGGAAGCCGGAAGACCTCGAAAGGGCTACGCGCTGAGCAGGGTACGCCGGAATACCGTGACGACATCATCCGCAACATGGAAGAGAAAGTCGATGCTCATACGCTCAGCGACGCCTATAAAAAAGACCCGCAGTTCAAGGCGCGCGTTGATGAGCTCCAGCGGACTGTCGATAAACTCAAGGCCGCTCGCGATAAAGGCAAACTGCATTATGCGCAGGTAAACCAGAAGGTGGACGTGGCCGGCAAGGTCAAGCCTGAGATCGAGATAACACCCTTCGACCCGAAGAAGTCGGAGATCGTCAGCGCCAAGTGATGAAGCGCGATGAGCCACAAGGAGAAATCACATGATCGATCGTCATATCAAGCTGCCGCAGGATTTCATCGCCAAAAAAGTAGCGAAATACGAGCATTCATGGGGCAATCTGCTCGAGGCCTTACAGAACCGGCCTGCCGAAAACCTGGGCAGCCAATTCTATGAGGCCCTGGGTTATTTCGCCCTGACCGTCGTCGGGAATCTGGGGAGGGAGCGCACGCTGCGCGCACTACGGATAATGAAGGGCATTGGCATTGCTAACTTCGCATTCGCCATGAACCCCGGGAAAACGATTACTGTGGATCTGGGAGATGAATCCTTTGAGATCACTGGGGAGCCCACCACCGCATATGTAGATGTCGACACATGGCTGTGCGCCTATTCCGGCGCTGTTATCGCCGGCGATAACAGCGGCATCAAGTCGCTCTGCGCGGCGCCGGAATCTCTGCACATGGAAGCCAACCTCAAGCCCGGCCCGTTTGATCTGGCCTTCGTGCGTGCGATCAAAGGCCTATACGACCCCGACGCCAATATCGGCCAATTGCTCGTCGACGCAATGGAAACCTCCGACCCGGATAAGCTGGACAAGGATCGCCGCGAGTATGCCACGCATATTCTTTACCCACAGCTGCCAGTCTACCGTTGTATCCTGTCGAGCGATAAGGCCGAGTTCAACGAGAAGCTGGAGCAGGCCGTTTTGGAGCATAAGAAGTTCTGGGGGAAGAAGGACCGTCAGCACAATATGGAGGGATGGATCTCTCTGCCCCTAACCGCCGCATCTGCGACGGCATTTGACAATAAAAATTTTGTGATGACGTTCGAGACCGATTACATCCCGGACTGGCTGGCAAAGAGAGATTTCTGATGTCGTTCGTGATCCAACTCGGCCACCCCAAGATCAACCAGGGTCCATTCCCACCCTTCGAGCGGCTGTGCGATGCCTTTCCGGCTCTGTTTCGGGCTGAGGAGGAGTCAGTCTACCTGTTCTGGCACGCCATCCCTTTGCGCATCCGCTACCGGGAAGACCTTTATCGCAACTTCGATTCGATCCTGGCCCTGGTGTGGTTGGCGCAGCGTGACGACCGGGGGGCGACGAAAGTCGAGCTGAACAACCAGCTTCTCTCCATCCACTGGGAGGTCCGCTGGGAAGGAGATGAACTGAACATCCACAGCGCGTTCGTCGCCCACGAGGAGCTGTACGCGCCCTACGCCCTGTCGCTGGAGCGGCGGCCAGAGGCGCAGATGAAAAAGGAGGCGTTTTTGAGCGAATGGAAGACCCTGCTCCACCAGATCATCGTCGCCTTCCGCTCCGGCCGGGTGGAAATCCGGGACGGCGTCGAACGACGCAAGTGGGAGATGCTCCAACGTGTGGAGAGTCAGATTCAACAATATGGCAGGCTATATACTCGATCGACATAAACATTATGCAGGGCGATTACACTCTCATTGACGCTGACCTCTCCGGTCTGTGGCTGCAACCCGGCTTCGTGGAAGGAATCGTGGCCGACCGGAAGCAGTTTGCCACACTGGCCGAGGCTTACCGGCATATTTTCAGGCGAAATTTGGAATATGCGATTCTGCTCTGGAATGGCCTCCCGGTTCGGCTCAGTTATCAGGATGATCTATCGGCCATGGCAGACAACCTGATAGCGATGCTGCATGCCGTGCAGCGCCCCGAAGCGACGTCCGGAATATCTTATTCATTCCAAACACCCAATGTACAAACCCTGTGGCAGATTGAGACCGATCCGGAAATCATCACCATAGAGGGGTTCTGGCGACAATTGGCCGGTCATTATGAAGAGGCGTTGAACCAGGTGGGGATGATCCGCATGCCCCGGCTGGCTTTCCTGTGCGAGTGGAAGTTGCTGCTGAAGCAGTTCATCCAGGCCATCGCCGATGCGGAGGCCGTTCTGACCCGGCCGGAAGCCCGTGAGCAGTTGCAGACTTTGCACAGACTCGAAGCCGGCATTCCTTCGCGAGGACGCTTTTATCAATACTAGCGGTCACTTCTTACAACTTCGCACATTGGACTCCGTGGAGGTTACTTTATGGAGGCGTTGAATTCCTTCAAGGACATTCATCGAGGAGGAGCGATCGTCGTTTGCGGCTGCGGCGCGTCGATCAACGACCTGACGCGCCCCGAGCGCTTCATCACTATCGGCGTTAACGACATCGGGCGGCGCTTTCACCCCGACTACCTGGTCGTCGTCAATCCGCGCGAGCAGTTCACTGGCGACCGGTTCCGTTACGTCGAAACCTCGCAGGCTAAGTACATCTTCACTCAGCTCGATCTCGGTATCGCGCATCCGAACATCGTCAAATTCCGGCTGGGCGCTTATGGCGGGACGGATTTATCCGACCCTGAAACCTTGCCTTACACGCAGAACTCGCCCTACATCGCGCTCTGTCTGGCGGCGCGGATGGGAGCGAGCCGGATCGGGCTGATCGGCGTGGATTTCACTGACCATCATTTCTTCGCGCAAACCGGGACGCACCAGCTTACGTCGCAACTGGCGACGATTGATGAGCAGTATCGCAAACTGGGCGAGGCGCTGCGCGCGCGAGGCGTGGATGTTTACAACCTCAGCCGCCAGAGCCGCTTGACCGCGTTTCCCAAAATGCCGGTTGAAGAGTTCGCGGATTGCGGAATGCGGAATGTGGAATACGGAATTGGAAAGTCTGCTTCCTCTTTCAATCCGCAATCCGCAATCCGCGATCCGCAATTGAAGATCGTCTCCTACGCCACGACGCCGGTCGCCGGAGTTCCGGCGATCCTGGCGCGATGCGTTAGCGCGCGCACGCCGCATCGCGCCCGCTGCGTGTGGGCGCATAATGATTACGGCAATGGCGTGGTATTCGACGGCGACATTCAGTGGAACGAATCGCCAGCCGAGGCCGAAGCGGCGCTGGCCGAAGCCGACGTGGTGATCGTCCATAACGGCAAAATCGCGCCGCGGCACGAGCGGTTGCTTGCCGGCAAGGCGGTCGTCACGATGGCGCACAACTACGCGTGGAACGTAGATTCGCGCTTCGTCGCGCAGGGCTGGCCCGGCGTCGTCATCGGACAATATCAGGCCACCCTGCCGGAGTTCGAGGGTTGGGCGGTCGCGCCAAACCCGGCTCCGTTGTGGGAGGCGGCTTACCAGCCCGAGGCGAAGCCGGAAGTAGTGACCATCGCCTTCACGCCTTCGGGCAAACACGAACGCTTTCCGCGCGACCATCAACTCTACTGGCACGGCAAAGGCTATGACACGACGATGCGCGCGCTGGAGCGTTTGGCGGCGCGCTTCCCGCTGCGGCTCGAGGTCATCCGCGACCGGCAGGTCTCGCACGCCGAAGCGCTGGCGATGAAGCGTCGCGCGCACATCGTGATTGACGAATGCGTGACCGGCAGTTACCACCGCAACAGTTTGGAAGGACTGGCGACCGGTTGTGTAGTCGTCAACGGCCTGGGGCTGCTGCCGGGCGTGACGGAGGTCTTTCGTCAATGCGCGGCAGGGGCGGCGGAGATCCCGTTTGTAGGCGCCGGTCTGGACGAATTGGAGCGCGCGCTGGCGGGATTAGTCGAACGCGGCGCGGCGTCGCTTGCGGCCGAAGGCTCGCGCAATCGCCAGTGGATGGAAAAGCACTGGGATTTCGCGCGACAGTGGGAACAGTTTTGGACGCCAGTGATTATTCAAGCGATGCGCCAGGCGGGACGGGAGCCGCCTATGGCGCGAGCGGCTAATCATGCCCTCCCGAGTCATTCACAGCTTTCACTCGATCAATCTCAGCCGGCTCAGCCGGCTCAGCCGGATTTTGATAAAACAGCCATGAATCGAAAGGATGAAATCATCAACTTGATGGACGGCGTAAGCGTGGTGATCCCACACGGCGGAGAAGCGCGGCTGCCGCTTCTCACCGCGACCCTGGTGAACTTAAGGCAGTGCCGCGGCGTGAACGAGGTCATCGTCGTCGAGATGGGCGAAGCCGCATACGCGCAGGAGACGGCGCGGCGCCTCGCAGACAAATACATCTTTACGCGCCACGAGGGACAATTCGAGCGAGCGCGCGCGCTCAATCTCGGCGCGCCGCTCGCTCGCTCCAAACTGCTCTTGTGGCTGGATAACGACATCATCGCGCCTCCGCATTTCGTCGAGCGCGCGGCGGCTGAATTGCAGGCGAGACGATTGGACTGCCTCGTGCCATACTACTCGGTCTCCTATCTCGGGCCGCAAGACAGCGAGAACGTGCGGAGAGGCGCCCGCAATCCGGCTGATTGCTCGCCGGCCAATGTGTACTACTCGCGCCAGGGCGTGCACGGGGGCGCCGTGCTGGTCCGAAAAGAGTTCGTGATGAGGTACGGCGGGATGCACGAGGAGTTTCGCGGCTGGGGCGGCGAAGACAACGCCTGGCTGTGGAAAGCCCAGCTCCTGGGTCAAGCCGCGAATACGCAGTATCGGGACCAGGCTCTCTATCACCTCTTCCATCCGCTGTCAGGCGGCTATGGCGGACAGGGCCATATCGCCAACAATCCGCACTATCAACGCAACCTCGCGCTGCTGCGCGAAATTCGCTTCATAAACCAGCGCGATCTGTTCCTGCGCCGTTTCCCGCCGGCGTCCACGTTCTCCTGTCCCTGGCGATCCGATCAGCGCATCGTCATTTTCGACGGGGATGGGCTCAACGAGGAGGGCGCCACCTCACTCTCTCAACTGTCCGCGGCAATGGCGCAGACGCTGCTCGACTGGTATGGCTGCCGCGTGGAGAGCGTCAGCGCGCGCGAAGCGGAGGCCCGTTCCGATCGGGCATGGTTGATGCAATCCGACGCCGCTGTGATCTTCGGCGCGGTCGCGGCCCGGCGATTTCTGGACGACCCCGAACTGGAGCCGGCGCGATCGAAGACGCTGGCGGTGGTTGAAACGACTGAAGGGATGACCTCGGCGGAGATCATGCGATTGAACCGCGCCGGGGCCGTCGTGGCGAGTGGAAGCGCCGCCTGCGCCGCGCTCAAACAGGCCGGCATCGACCATTGGACGCTTGATGAAGGCGCGAACCATCATCTGGCGGCGTCCTTGATCCAACCGCTTTCAATAATCGCCGGCGGCGCGGGCGCAACGCGGTCAGGAAGCGCCGCCGCGCCGCAACCCGGCCCCCGCTCGGCGACCTTGCCAGTATGGCTTTACTGGGAAGGAGAATGTCCGGCCTGGATCAGGGAATGTCAGAAGACCATCTTCGCTCATGCGGCCGACGCGCGGCTGCTCACGCCAGAGAGCTTCGACGAGCTGCGCGACCGTGATCGTGACATTGATCTGAGCCGTTTGCATGTGGCTCAACGAGCGGATTTCATCCGGGCGTTTCTACTGGCGAAGTACGGCGGCTTATGGATTGATTCCGATTGCCTGGTGATGCGCTCGCTTCAACCGGTGTTGGAATTGCTCGACCAGTACGACTTCGTCTGCCACCGCGAACGTCAAGGCCATTTCTCCAACGGTTTCATCGCGGCCCGGCCGGCCAGTCGAGTGGCGCAGGCTTATTACCGCCGTGTCCGCGAATTGCTGCGCTCAGGGCGGCCCCTCGGCTGGACGACGCTTGGGAGCGAGGCGCTGACTGAAGCCCTGCGGACAGCGAACGCGGCGTGGCATGAACTCGATTGCGAACAGATTCAGCCGATTTGCTGGAGCGATCCTGGCGCATTCTTCGTCATCGGGGATGCAACGCGGCATGAACTCCGATTCAACCCACTGGCGATCTGTTACATGCTGGCGAATCAGTCGATGCAACGTTATCTGGCCGAGCGTCGCGCGACAGGGGCGCCGGACCTGCTGGACGAACGAACTTTCTTCAGTTTCCTGCTCAAGCGCGCCTTGAGCGCCGAAGCGCCTCCGGCGCAGACCGGCTTGATCGCCGAAACCGTCACGCGCGCCAACGGCTGGCGGCGGTTGCCCTTCTGTATTGAGGCGATGATCGAGATGGCGCCGCAACGAGTATTGGATCTAGGACCTGGATTAGGACGCTGGGGAATGTTGATCCGCGAGTTCTGTGAATCGGCTGACAGCAACGGCCGACGGGAAGCCTGGCGAACGCATCTGGTCGGCGTCGCGCTCGCGCCGGAACTGATCGCGGAGCAGCATGGCGCGCTCTACAACCAGATGCTGGTCGCGGATAGCCATGAGTTGTTTGCGAACGATGAGCGCTGGGATCTGGTGATCTTCGGCGACGTCGTGCGGCAGTGGCCACGCGAATCGGTCGAGGCCAATCTGCAGCGGGCGCTGGACCGCGCTGATTATGTGCTCGTCAATACGCCGCTCCCGCCCGACGCGACGGCCGGCGTATCCAATGGGTGGGAGCGCCAGGCGCGCGGGCAGCTCCAGAATTCGCTGACGCAATGCATGGTGCGCTACTCAACGGATGAAGATGACCGTGAACATGGCGGCGGCGCTTATCTGTTCTCCCGCACCGACCCCAAAGGCTTGAAGCGGGCCTCGCCGATGGAGCGCATTTTTACCGGCGTCTTCGAGCAGAATCTCTCGCGCGGCGAGGAGTCGGTCTCCGGCCCTGGCTCCTGTATGGCGCATACGGCTGAAATCAGGCAGCGGTTGCCGCTACTGATCTCCGACCTCGGAGTGAAGTCGTTGATGGATGCGCCTTGCGGCGATTTCAACTGGCTGCGCCACGTCACGCTCAGCCTGGACCAGTACATCGGCCTAGACATTGTTCCGCAACTGGTCGCGCAGAATGAGCAGCGCTTCGGCGGCCCTGACCGCCAGTTCATCCACCTCGATTTCACCGCACATCCGTCGCCGCGCGTAGACCTGATCCTGTGCCGCGACTGCCTGGTGCATTTCCAGTTTGACCAAGTCTTCAAGGCGCTGCGAAATTTCAAGCGCAGCCAGTCAACATACCTGCTGATGACGCACTTCCCTAACCATGCCGCGAACACCGACATTGCGACAGGTGAATGGCGGACGCTGAACTTCCAACGCCCTCCTTTCAATTTTCCGCCGCCGTTGCGCGTGATCAACGAGAAATGCGCCGAGGCTGGCGGAATATACTCGGATAAAAGTTTAGCGCTGTGGCGACTAGTGGACCTGCCGCTGTAATAACAAACAAGGCAGGTCACACTCATCAACCTCTGTCGGCTGATAGGGCTTTGGAGAGCATTAGATTCCGGGGGGTCTTATTTGGGGTTCCGGGAGAAATTTTGATTTTTGTTACGGTGGCGGCCTCAAAATCCGGTCTCTCACCAAAATCAAAAGAGTTACGGTTCCGCCCTCTCTTTCGAATGGATTGAAAAGGCACGAATTAGGCGTTTGCAAAACATTACGCTGATGAGACTTACAGCTTATAGTAACTTTTCTCAAAAATTCTCCCGGAACCCCGACTACCTCGGCGGTGAATTCCAGTTTGCGCGTCGTCGCGTTGCGGCGCCGTTTGGGAATCGTGCGATCGTAGCGGTCGAGCAGTTTTGCGAGTCTCACGGTCTCCGCAAGCCATGCGGCGCGTTCGTCCGCCGCGAGCAGGCCTAGCAGTTCCGTGATCCGGGTCTCCCGATCGGCCAGGCCGAAATGTTCGGCTTCCGCCAGCAGGCTCAAAATCTCGGGCGAAGAAGAGGATGATATCCGGTTCGCTCGAGCCCCTTTCGTCTGCAGCTCGAGCGCAGGCTGGAGATGAGTATTCTTCGCTCGCCGTCTTCGATCGGATCGGGACGAGCGGTTTTCCACGCGCCGCCGCTGATCTTCGCCTCGATCTCTTGTGGCATGACGCCCATTTCCACGAGTTGGCTGTAGTTTTTCAGATCAAATGATGAAGTTTTTCATTTCTTTTGCTGAAGTCGATTCGTGAGGAGGGTTTCTACGCTCCGGCGGCCGAAGTCCGGTTGCCGTTAGCACCTAGGAGAGCAATCGCCAATAGCAGTGGAAGCGGGGTTGCTGAGCGATCACCAATGAGCCACCTCCGCTGCTGTCAAGCGACAGCAGAACACTACCTCTTGGTTATCGCGCTGTTCAACGCTCGAGACTATTCTCAAACGCGCCGAAATTTGTGCGGCAAAAATACGGAAGTTCAGCAGAAAATCTGAGAAATCGGGGGCTTCGGCAAAATATCTGAAAAATCCTCACCAGCCTGTGTTTCCACTGCTGTCATCTGCTTTGTCTCCGATGTCGGTAGCTCAGGTTCTCTCGTCGGGAAAGACCGGATGGAAGTCTGCCCGCTACTTATGTGCGAACTGACATGAGTTCAGTCAGATACTCTCTCCCAGCTCCGATCAGATACTCTCTCCCAGCTCCGATCGGAGCCTCTGGATCGCATTCGCTCACCCGTTGAACAGCCTCAACTTCTAGCGCTGGGAGTGTCAAGGCGTCCATCCTTCCCGCGGTATCGTTAGGGTACATGCCCCGCAACTAAAACTCAGGCCAAAAGCAACCATCAATCCCTCGCCTTCCCTGCGAGGCACTGGATCAGCGAGCATGAGCGGGATTGAACATCCTATG
>Ga0066903_100002045_pt1 | contig 15430 bp, 14 predicted proteins | sample PanSoiMetaGPlot1_FD_67491 | JGI IMG/M metagenome (GOLD analysis project Ga0066903, IMG submission 67491) | Tropical forest soil microbial communities from Panama analyzed to predict greenhouse gas emissions - Panama Soil - Plot 1 (version 2) | ecosystem: Environmental > Terrestrial > Soil >...
TCGGCGGCGATCTGGATTTGTTGTGCGCATTTTACGAACTGGGCGTTCGTGAGGTTGGGTTGACTCACGCACGCACGAACGCGGCCGGGCACGGCGGCATTTTCGCTGCGAGCGGCTCGTCGCCTGAAGGATTGACGTCATTTGGTCGCGATCTTGTCCGGGAATGCGAGAACCTGGGCGTGATTGTCGATCTTGCCCACATCAACCCGGCTGGCTTCAAGGAAATTGTCGATCTTACCACGAAGCCGCTGATCGTTTCGCACACGAACGCGCGAAAATTCTACGACGTCGAGCGCAACATCAGCGACGAACAGATCAAGATGATCGGCGAACGCCGCGGCGTAATCGGAATCAATTCCGTTCTGGTGAGTTCAAATCAAAAGGAGAGCACGCTTGATCGATACGTTGACCACATCGAGCATGTCGCAGGTTTGATCGGAATCGATTATGTCGGAATCGGGTTCGATTTCTTTGAATTCATTTATCGGCAGTGGCCGGAGGAGAAAAAGAAGTGGCTGGCGGAAAATTTAACGACGCCGCATTTCATTCCTGATCTGACGAATCATTCGCACGCCCGAAATCTGACGCGGAAATTGATCGAGCGCGGCTTTGGTGATGCCGATATTGAAAAAATCCTGCGCAGAAACTGGCTCCGGCTTTTAAAGGAATTGCTCTAAACAATTCCGAGCGTGGGAAATTTCCTTCCTAGCACAACCTGGCTCGGCGCTTTCAACCAACGGTCGAGCACCGTTGCGTAAACGCCGCGAAAGTCGGTGTTGAATTTCAGATCCCCATGATCGAGGTCAGTGAGGCTTGGGTATTTTCCGAAGAGTCCGGCTTTCACAGCGCCGCCAATTACGAACATCGGTGCGGCTGTGCCGTGATCGGTCCCGCCGTTGGCATTTTCCTGAACCCGCCGTCCGAACTCGCTGAATGTCATTAGTAACACGCGCTCAAAATTTCCTTGTTGTTTCAGATCGGCGACCAACGCGGCGACCGCGTCGTTGAATTCGCCCATCAACCGTTCGTGGCTGTTGATCTGCCCCGCGTGTGTATCGAAGCCCCCCTGACTCGCGTAATAAACACGCGTCGGCAAACCGCCGGCGATCATTCGCGAGATGATATTCAAGCTCGCGGCGAGCTGTCCCTGTGGATACGGGACGGTAGGTTTATATTTGCGCGCGATTGCGAGAATTTTGTCCGAGCTCAACTGCGCATCGAGCGCGGTCCGTTGTAGAAAATCGAGCGTGCTCAAATCATTCTTTGCTTTGCCCGAAATCGCGCCGATCGATCCGCCGACATTCGAGACGAGGGTTCGTGTTTCATCGCTTGCCGCGGTTTCGTTCAATTGCCGGAAAAAGATCTCTTCGGCGCTCATCTGGCCGCTGCCGCGCTCCGACGGTTGAAAACGAAATTGTTCGAGACGCGAAAATGTGACGCCGGTGGGATTTTTCGCAGCAAAGGCTTGTGGCGTTTCTTCGCCGATCGCGACGCCGACGGTTGGATCGGCGCCACGGCAACAATTGTCGAAGTAACGGCCGAGCCAACCGTCGCTCACCATCCGATCGGCGTCGGATGCGGTTTGCCAGATTTCGGTCGAACGAAAGTGCGAACGATTTGGGTTTGGATAGCCGACCCCTTGCACGATCGCCAAATGGCCTTCGTCATAGAGCGATTTAAGTCCGGCGAGCTTTGGATTGAGGGCGATGCGACTGTCGATTTTGAGGACTTGATCGGCGGACAAGCGTAGTCTCGGACGTGCGACATGATAAGCATCGTCAGCATAGGGAACAACGGTATTAAGTCCGTCGTTCCCGCCGGCCAACTGCAAAACCACGAGAATTGTTCCATCTTTTCCGGTGACGGTTTGCGTCGCCGTATCGGCCGCCAGCGCATCGAGCGCGAAAAAGGTTTTCTCGAGAAAAACCGGCAGCGTCCAGGTCGCGGCCGCGCCGAGCATGGAGGTGCGCAGAAATTTCCGACGTGTTTGCAATGTCGCGTTCGTTTTCATTCTTCAGACCAGTTGAAATTGTGGCGTGCTCATCATCAGGTGGACGAGTTCGCGCAGAGTTGTGTCGCCTGTGTCCGATGCGCGCGATTCAAGAAATTTTACAAACGTTTCGATTTCTTTCTCGGCCGGGCGTGCGTGGAAAAACCTTTTCACGAGAAGATCGACAACTTCTGGCGGCTTTCCGCGGATCTCGGGCGGGACGAATTCACCAACGTCGATTGGTTCGCGGCGAACTTGCTCGGCCAGATGGGCGGTGTGGCCAAAGCCAACGTCATCGCCTTGTCGGCGTTTCGCAGCGTTCGGCGGCAGGATTACGTCGCCGTTGATTAGATAATTCGCGAAGTTGTAACGAAATAATAGGGTTGAAGTGCTGATCCATTCCTTGCCGCCGTCCCAGCCCTTTACATTTGGCGGCGCAAAAATAATCTGGCCCATCTGCCGCATCGCGTTCTGGGCCACGATCGGCGCCGGCAGCGGCGCGTCCAGTAGCTTCGAAGTTTGAACGATGTATTGGATCGGGCTTTTGATTTGGCTGGACGTGACGCGATCCGAATAAAACTCCGCAGCGCTGAAAATTTCGCGCAAGACCGGCCGCATCTCGAAGTTGTGGACGCGAATGCGTTCAGCAATCGTAGCCACTATATCTTTGCTCGGTTCGTCTTCGACAAAAAAGCGCCAGAGTTTGCGGCCGATGAATTGCGCACAGGCCGGTTGCCTGAGGAGAATGTCGATGATGTCGTCGCCATTCAAATTTCCGCTCTGGCCCATGAATGTCTTTGTTCCGTGATCCTGCTGAAATGGTGCAAATCGAAATTGCTGCGTTGTCATGTCGATCCGATAACCGGTGAATGCACGGGCCGATTCGCGAATGTCCTGCTCGGTGTAATTGCCGATCCCGACCGTGAACAATTCCATCAACTCGCGCGCCCAATTCTCGTTCGGGTGCTCGCGACGGCTCTGTTGCAGGTCCAGGTAGATCATCATCGCGGGATCGCGCGAAATTTTTTTTACGAGTGTGCCGAAATTTCCGAAGGCATTGCGCCGGAGTGTATCGTTTTGGAGCCACATCCAATAGGCGTCACGCACCTTTTGGATGCTGGTCGCGAAATGGCCGTGCCAGAAAAGCGTCATTTTTTCCAGAAGCGGTGCTGGCCCGTTCAACATCCGGTCGAGCCACCAACGGCGAAGATCGACAATCTCTTGACCCTCCAACATCCGGACCTGACGCGCTTTGGTCTGGAAATTCTCGCCTCGATCTTTGGCTGCCTTAATTTCCATTCGCGCCGCTTGAATGTTGCGGGGATGCGCCCAGGCGGGCGACAGCACGTTGGCCGCGTCGCTTTTTACATCCACCAAGTCTTGGACCGCGGCGGCAAGTCCTTTTCCGCGGGTTCGTCCGATTTCAATTGGTGTGCCTCCAAACCCAGCACGATTCAACAGATGCGCGGCAGTGGTGTCGTTCCACTTCGAATCGGGCAACGGCGTCAGCACTTTCATTCAACCAGGTCTCACTGAGTTCAGTTGCGTTCTTGCTAACTCTTTCCCGTTTCTTTAGACCGGCAGAGGAGCTTCCTGGTTACAACCAAATCGAGTGAGTAAAGGGTGAAATTTATCAATCTGACGCGCCGGACGGAGATCGGCGCGAACTCGTACCATCTAGAGGCAGGCGGCCATCGCCTCGTGCTCGATTCCGGGATGCATCCCAAGTTTGTGGGCGACGAAGCATTACCGAACCTCAAGGCGCTCGGGGGTCGCAAGCTCGATGCGATCATTGTTTCGCATTCGCACCAGGATCATATCGGAACGCTGCCCGTGATGATGCGGCGTCAACCGCAGGCGCGCGTTTTCATGACTGAGCCGACGGCGGAAATCGGCGACGCGCTCTTGCACAACTCAGTGAACGTGATGACGCGGCAGCGCGAAGAGTTAGATCCCGCTGCCGCGGGATTGTATCCGCTTTTCACCCATCGCGAGACCGATCGCGCGGCGGAGCGCTGGCAATCGTGCGCATTGCGCCAGCCCTACACGTTGGCGGGAGAACGCGAAGCGCGCGGCGATGCCGAGACATTAACATTCGAATTTTGGGACGCTGGCCATGTCCTAGGTTCCACTGGAATTCTAATTCGCGCGGAAGGGCGCACACTGTTCTATAGCGGCGACGTGAACTTTGTTGATCAAACAATCGCACAAGCTGCGGTTTTTCCGGAAGAGGAGATCGATGTCCTCGTCATGGAATGCACCCGCGGCGACACGCCGGTGCCCGCAACGTGGTCGCGCGCGGGTGAAGAACACCGGTTTGGGCGAGCGATTCAAAATGCGTTCGAGCGCGGCGGCTGTGTTCTAATTCCTGTGTTTGCGCTCGGCAAAACGCAGGAGGTTCTGGCCATGCTCTACAAACTTCGGCGTGAACGAACTCTCGATTTCCCGATTTATATCGGCGGACTGAGCGCAAAGATCAGTGAGATCTATGATCGGCGGTCGAAAATGGGCCGGCGTCAGTTGCCGCGGCTGCAATTGCTGGATGAGCTGCGTCCGTTTGTTTTGAATGCCGACAACATTGGCGAGGCTCGAGCAGGAGCGAATCGCGTCTACGCGCTTTCCAGTGGGATGATGACACCGAAAACGCTCTCTAATATTTTCGCGCAACGCATCGTCGACCAGCCGCGCCATTCTGTTTTCTTTGTAGGGTACGCCGATCCGGAATCACCGGCCGGAATTTTACGGAACGCGTTGCCGAACGAAGAAGTCACCCTTGATCCAAAGCAAGCGCCGCAGTGTGTGCGCTGTCACGTCGAGCAATTTCAATTTAGCGCACACGCGTCGCGTGAATCGCTCATCGCGTTCGCGGAGCGGCTCACGCCGAAAAAGGTCTTGCTCGTTCATGGCGATCCGCTTGCGGTGGAATGGATGCGCGCGCGGCTCGTGCTCGATTTGCCGAATTCGGAAATAATTGTGCCACAGCCTGGAGTGGAAATTGAGCTGTGAGAATCGTCTCCTGGAACATCAACTCATTGCGCAAACGGCAGGACCGTTTGTTCGATTGGCTCGAAAACTTCGCGCCCGATATTGTTTGTTTGCAGGAAACGAAGTGTCCCGACGAGCAATTTCCCGCGCTGGCGCTGCAATCCGCGGGCTACGATTCCGCTTATCACGGCGAGAGATCTTACAACGGCGTCGCGATTCTTTCCAAAGTGAAGCTGAGGGACGTGCGCGCGGCACTTTGTGATGAAGTCGTCGATCCGCAGGCGCGCGTGATCTCGGCCACGATCGGGAAATTACGCGTCTATTCTGTGTATGCGCCGAACGGTCAGGCCATCGGCTCCCCTGCGTATCATTACAAACTGGAATGGTATCGGCGGCTGCGCGATTGCCTCGCAAAAGAAAAAGATGTCGATCTTACCGTGGGCGGCGATTTCAATGTCGCGCCCGAAGACGCAGACGTTTACGATCCGCAGCTTTGGCGGGCCGCAATCATGTGCTCAGACGACGAGCGCGCAGCGTTTCGGCAACTTTTGGAAATTGGCCTGCGAGACACGCTCCGGCTGCACCCGCACGAAGCGGGAGTTTTCACCTGGTGGGATTATCAGATGCGCGCGTTCGACAAAAATCGGGGTCTGCGTATCGACGCCGTGCTAGTAGGCGACGGGTTATCGAGAAAATGCGTTGCCTCGGGAGTGGATCGCGAAATGCGCGCGGGCAAAGATCCTTCCGATCACGCGCCGATTTGGGCAAAGTTCAATCTGTAGCGTCGCTCTATGAGTGTCCCATTAATTTCAAAATAATAGTGCGACGATCGCAGACCGCCGCTACAGAAGAAGCGTGATCTCGAAATCGCGCTTGCGCGTGAGTAGTCCGCCACCCAAGCCGGTTCTGATTTGGGACGGTGAATGTCATTTCTGCCGGCGTTGGATTGAACGGTGGAAGGGCATCACCGGCGGCGACGTCGACTACCAAACGTCGCAGACCATTGGCGACCGGTTCCCCGAAATTCCTCGCGAAGAGTTCCAGCGCTCCGTAATTCTCATCGAAGCTGACGGCACGGTTTTTACGGAAGCCGAGGCGGTCTTTCGCTCGTTGCGACGTCAATCTTCGGGGCGTTGGCTGGTGTGGTGTTACTACCACGTTCCCGGATTCGCGCCGATCTCGGAAAATGTTTACAGAATCGTCGCGTGGAATCGAAAAGTAGCATCTGCAATCACGCCGCTGCTTTGGGGCGAGGATGTTCGGCCGCCAACTTATTTCGTCGCTCGCCGCTGGTTTCTTCGCGGGTTGGGTCTGACTTTCCTGATCGCGTTCGTTTCGCTTTGGGTCCAAATCGACGGACTCATCGGCACGGGCGGAATCACTCCGGTTGCCGAATTTCTTCCGGCCGCGCGCGCGCAACTCGGCGATCGCGCAGTGTCACTCTTGCCGACATTGTGCTGGTTCAATTCGAGCGACACTTTTCTCCATTTTCTGTGCGGCGGCGGAGTTGTGCTCTCGCTGCTTCTAATTTTCGGGTTCGCCCCCGCGTTATCGCTGTTTGGGCTAGTTGTCTTTTATCTCTCGCTCACAATTACCGGCCAGGTGTTTCTCAGTTTTCAATGGGACATTCTCTTAATCGAAGCAGGCTTCCTTTCTATCTTTATCGCGCCTTGGCGGCTTTGGTGGACCAAGGCGAACGAGCCGTCGGTTTCGCGCGCCTCGCTTTTTCTTCTCAAGATTTTGCTCTTCAAACTGATGCTCATGTCTGGGGTGGTGAAGCTAACCAGCGGCGACGACTCCTGGGGCTGGGCCGGTGGTTCGTGGCACTGGAGTTTGGCGACCGCGCTGGACTATCACTATTGGTCGCAACCATTGCCGACAGTCTTCGGCTGGTGGGCCGATCAGGGCCCGGATTGGTTCAAGAGATTTTCGGTCGCGTTTTGTCTCGTCGTCGAAATCGTGGTGCCGTTCTTCATTTGGGCACCGCGGCGGCTGAGACTGCCGGCATGCGGTCTTTTGATTTTTCTTCAGATCATGATCGGAGCGACGGGCAATTACAATTTCTTCAATATTTTGACCATCGCGCTCTGTTTGTTGTTGATCGATGATGCGGTGATAGAGGCGGCGCGCAGTGCTATCCGCGGGCGTGCCGAGCCGGACTGGCAATTCAGCCCGAGATCGTGCCTACTGGATCGAGTCTCGATCTACGCGTCTGCGGTTGTGATCGTTTTCACTCTCCCGTTGAATGCGCGTCTAATTTATAGCGCGTTCAAACCGGAAGAGGAATGGTCGCGCCCGGTCGGTCGCATTTACGCGCGAGCGGAATCATTTCGGGTTGTGAACGGCTACGGTCTCTTTCGTGTGATGACGAAAGATCGAAAAGAAATCGTCATCGAAGGTAGCGCTGACGGAATCAATTGGAAGCCATACGAGTTCAAATGGAAGCCCGGCGACGTGATGGGCGCGCCGGGCTGGTGCCAGCCGCATCAACCGCGCTTGGATTGGCAAATGTGGTTTGCGGCGCTTGGCTCGTATCGGCAAAATCCGTGGTTTGTGCGGACGGTCATTGCTTTGCTACATGGCAAACCGAAAGTCGTTGGGTTGTTCCAACGGAATCCATTTCCGGAAACTCCACCGCGTTTTATTCGCGCGACGTTTTACCGTTATCGTTTCACGACCGCCGAGGAACATCGACAAACCGGCGCGTGGTGGAAACGTCAGGAGCTCGGCGAATATTTGCCGGCGGTTTCGCTCGAAGACGTGCAGTAGGGAAGGTGGACGCGTTGTCCTCCACCCGTTGTTATAAAAATAACGGCGCGCTTCCACGAGATTTGTTCAACATCGTCCCGCCCCGGCGGGCCAATCCACCTTGAGCCGAATCCGTGCCGGAGTATCTTTTGCGCGATGCCGAAGGAGCCGCCACTCGTGATGGAAGGTACGGTGACCCAGGTTTTGCCGGGGACGATGTTCCGGGTCGATTTGGCCGGGCAACGGAACGTGCTCGCGCACATTTCCGGCAAAATGCGCAAGCATTTCATCCGGATTGTCCCGGGCGACAAAGTTTCGGTGGAGCTTTCGCCTTACGATCTGACCAAGGCGCGAATCATTTTTCGGGAACAGTAGGATCGACTTGGGCGCGCGATTTGCTCAGGATCGCAAGCGCGCGGATAGTTAGGAAAATTTAACTGGAGAGCACCATGGCTGAAGAAGAGAAATCACATCGAGCATCATCGGATGCACAGAACAAGTTCGAGAGCAGTAAAGTTCACGCACGCAAAGCGGCCGAGGACCTGCGGGATGCGGCCGAAGCGATTGCCGGTGAATATCGCGGAAAAGCCGAGCAAGCTTGGAACGACGCCCGCGGCAAAGCGGAGAAGGCTTGGACCGACGCACGTGGCCGGGCTGAAGAGGCTTGGGATGACGCGCGGACCCGCGCGCGCACGTTTCAAGACGACGCCGAACAGTACGTTCGTGAAAATCCAACCAAGGCAATCTTTACCGCGCTGGGTGTGGGATTCGTCCTCGGTCTGATTTTCCGGCGTTAACGCCGCGAAACTGCTGAATGGCTGGCGAAGATTCGCCGTCGCGGAGTCGACCGCGCCAGGCGGGTTTCATTGGAAGTCTGGTCGCGCTTGCGAGTGCGCTGGCCGACTTTTTTGAAAGCCGCGCCGCGTTGCTTGCGACCGAGTCGAAAGCGGCCGCGATTCAATTTCTTCTCGTTGCAATTTGCGTGATCGCGGCGCTGCTGTTTTTCGCATTCGGATACGTGTTTCTGCTCGCGACCGCGGTCGTGGCGGTCGCGCACTTGGCGAAGATTTCGTGGTTGTGGACGGCATTGGCCGCAGCCGGCCTGCATATTTTGCTCGCGCTGATTCTTCTGCTCGTCGCGCGGAGCGGGATTAAAAAGCCGATCTTTCGCGAGACGGCAGCCGAACTAAAAAAGGACCGTGAATGGCTAAAAAACCTGGAAATAAATCGACCGCGGACCTGAAATCCGAAATCGCGCGGTCGCGCGAAGATCTTGCGATTCGAATGAATCGGGTCCGCGAAGAAGTTGATTTCACGAGAAAAATTCGGCGCTCGGTCCGGCGTGAACCGGTGCCGTGGATCGTTGCTGCGATCGCGGTTGGCTTGATCGTAACCGGACTCCTGACACGGAAGAAAAAAGTGATTATCGATGCAACTCGTCGTGGGAAAGGCAAGGGGACACTATTGGAAGCCGGATTTATTCTCGGTGCGCTGCGGATCGCCGCGAGCCTGCTCAAACCCGTAGTGATGAAATTCGTCGAGAAGAAGTTCGGTAGCTACGCTTCACCCAGCCAGTCGGGTCGGAAAGGCTTTTGAGTTTACGCGCGCGGCAGGGCTGCATAAGAATCGTACCGCGCCATGTCTTCAATTTCGACATCTCCGCGATCGCATCCGCTCTCGCATGTCGATGAGTATCTGGCGATCGGGCAAAAAGCAGGCGCATCAGACGTTCATCTCGGCGTAAACGCACCACCGATCTGGCGATTGCACGGAACGTTGCGACCGATCTGGCCAGACGCTCCGCGATTGACCTCCGATCAAACACTCGCGTTGGCGGAAGGATTTCTCTCCGCGCTCCACAAAGACCATCTCAACGAACGCGGCGACGCCGATTTCGCCTACGCGAACAGTTTTGGCCGATATCGCACCAGCGTCGCGCGCCAGCGGCTCGGGGTCGATCTCGTTTTTCGGATCATCAACACCAAAGTGCGCACGATGGATGAGCTCGGCCTGCCGCAGCATCTTAAACTCCTTACGCGCTATCAGAACGGATTGATTCTGGTGACCGGATCGGTTGGGAGTGGAAAATCAACTACCCTCGCGGCCTTGGTCGAGCAAGTGAACGTCGAGCGGCGTGATCACATTATCACACTTGAAGACCCGATCGAGTATGTGCTCGAGTCGAAGGGCTGCCACATTACCCAACGCGAAGTCCACACGCACACGCGCTCGTTCGCAGTGGCATTACGCGGTGCGCTCCGGGAAGATCCGGACGTGATCATGGTTGGCGAGATGCGCGATCTGGAGACGATTTCGCTTGCGATCACTGCCGCTGAAACCGGCCACTTGGTTTTGGGAACACTGCACACCGGCAACGCCTCGCGCACGCTCGACCGGGTGCTCGACGTCTTTCCGCCTGATCAACAGGAGCAAATTCGGATCATGGTGAGCGAATCGCTCCGCGGCGTTATCAGTCAGCAATTGATTTCGCGAGCCGACGGGACGGGACGGGTGCTCGGGTTGGAAATCCTGAGCAACACGCCAGCGGTCGCGAACGTCATTCGCGAAGCGAGGACGTTCATGCTTCCGGGAATTATTCAAACTGGGAAAAAGCAAGGCATGCAACTGATGGACGACGCGCTGATGGATCTTCACAGCCGCGGCTTGATCAGCGCGCAAGAGGCCTACGAGCGCGCGGAACAGAAGCAGGAAATGCGATCGCGATTGCAAAAGTGAAGGAGAAAGGATGAGGGTTTAGCGCCAATGGCTCAACTCGATCAATTTCTCAGCGTGATCGTCCGGGAAGGCGGTTCAGATTTGCACATCGGCGAGGGCCAGCCGCCCAAGATGCGTAAACATGGCGACATCGCGCCAATTCAAGGCAAGCCTCTCGACCATGAGGAGACGATGTCGATGATGCGCGAGGTGTGCGGTGAGCGGAACTGGAAAATGTTCGAAGGACGCGGCGACCTCGATTTCGCCTACGCAATGGACGCAGCGTCGCGCTTTCGCTGCAATTACTTCAAGCAAACCTACGGCTACGGCGCGGCCTTTCGATTGATTCCGACCAAAATCTCGTCCCTCGAAGAACTTGGGATTCCGCTTGTGGCAAAAGAATTCGCCCATCTCCGCGGCGGATTGGTCCTCGTGACCGGACCGACCGGGTCTGGCAAATCAACGACCCTGGCGGCGCTGATCGATTACATCAACGACAACTTCTCTCGGCACATCGTCACGATCGAGGAGCCGATCGAGTACGTGCACGACAACAAACGCAGCATCATCACCCAGCGCGAGGTTCCGGGCGACGCTGAGTCGTTTCCAGTCGGGCTCAAAGCCGCCTTGCGTGAAGACGCCGACAATGTCCTGGTCGGCGAAATGCGTGATTTGGAAACTATTTCACTTGCGCTCACTGCAGCGGAAACCGGTTTGCTTGTTTTCGGAACATTGCACACCAACAATGCGCGCAAAACGGTCGATCGAATCGTTGACGTTTTTCCAGTGGCCGGCCAACCCCAAGTGCGGGCGATGTTGGCGAATTCGCTGCGCGGCGTGCTGGCGCAACTGCTTTTGAAAAAAGCCGATGGCTCGGGTCGCGTCGCAGTAAATGAAGTCCTGGTCGCCAATGCCGCGGTCTCCGCGATCATTCGCGAAGGCGCCAGTCAAAAACTTCAGGACGTGATCGTTTCCGGAAAAGCGCAGGGAATGCAATTCATGGACGACGCAATTTTCGCGCTGCTGCAGAAGGGTACCGTGGCGCCCCACGAGGCGTTCATGAAAGCGATCGACAAAAACCGTTTCAAACAATTTCTTCCGGCGGAGGAACAGAGTCTCGGCAATGCGGCCGGCGCGGTGCCTGACGATGAGAAGCGGCTCCGCGGCAACTTTATGAAACGCGCGGCCACGCGCGCCCCACAGCGCTAGATCGGCAGCACTATTTCGGAAACCGCTCGACGATGTTCTCCTCAAAAACTGAGCTCGTTGACAGCAAAAAACTGCAATGATATTTTCGCCGCACTTTGCCGGAAATCCCGTCAAAGCGAGGTAACCGAGGCCAATGCACTCGCTCTTGAATAGTCAGGTTTTGGTGCTGAACCGCCTCTGGCAGGCGGTCAACATCTGCACCGCGCGGCGGGCATTTTCGCTCGTCTACGCCGGTCATGCTCATGTTGTTTCCTCGGACGACGCCAACAATTTCCTGACCCACGATTTCGAGAGCTGGCGCGATTTTTCGACGGACGCGCCGGATCACGAACTAGTCCAAACGATTTCATGGAAGATCCGCGTGCCGCGCGTCATCGTGCTTCTCTTTTTCGATCGGCTGCCGAAGAAGGAAGTGAAGTTTACTCGCCACAATGTTTTCGAGCGGGACAAGAACACTTGCCAATACTGCGGCGTGGCTTTCGATCGGAACGATTTGAATCTCGATCATGTGGTGCCGCGCGACCGCGGCGGGACGACGACATGGGAAAACGTTGTTTGCTCCTGTATTGGGTGCAACACGCGCAAGGGAAATCGTCTGCCCCAGGAAGCGCAGATGACATTGATTCGCAAACCCAAGCGGCCCAAGTGGCGGCCATTCCTCCACGTCACATTTACCGCGCCGCAACACGAAAGCTGGCGGCACTTTGTCGATCTTGCTTACTGGAACGTTGAGCTGAGCGATTAGGCTTCGCCTAACGCGCTGATATCGATCTTAACGCAAGATTTGCGTGCGGACGTTTCATCGCGTTCAGAATCGGTTGCGGATAAACGCCAAACAAAATCGTAGCGGCGATTAGCAAGATGACCATTGCGCGTGAAAGCCTGCTGACCGTGATTGGCTGATTGTTTGTACTCGGTTGCCAGTACATCGCGGCCACCACTTTCAGGTAGTAATAGAAGCCGCAAGCGACGGTTAGGATTCCGACTGCCACCAACGCGGTTTGTTGGTGTGCAACTGCGCCGTAGAAAACGTAGAACTTGCCGAGAAATCCTGCGGTCAACGGAAGTCCGGCCAGCGAAGCCATTGCGACGAGCATGGCGAACGCGAGGAATGGCGCGCGTTTAGCCAAGCCATCGAAGCTGGAAATTTCTTCGCTAGTTTGTTGCGCGACAATGATCAGGATTGCAAAGCTCAACAGTGTCATCAGCAGATAAGCGGCGAGATAAAAGGTCACCGCCGGACCGTCGAAACAAGCCACGCCGATGAGTAAATAACCAGAGTGCGCGATGCTCGAATAACCGAGCAGGCGTTTCAGATTATTTTGCGGCAGGGCAGCGAGATTGCCATAAGCAACTGTGAGCAGCGCAATAAGCCCGAGCAACCGCTGCATGTTGGGCAGCATCAAAAACGGTTGAAGCACGCGCAGCAGAACAACGAAGCCTGCGGCTTTCGATCCAACGGAAAGAAACGCTGTCACCGGCGTTGGTGCACCTTGATAAACATCCGGCACCCAGATTTGGAATGGCACGGCGGCAATTTTGAATCCGAGTCCGACGAGTACGAGCACCGCGCCGAAGGTTGCCCCGTAACTGTCGATCTTGCCAGTAGCGAATGCGGCCGTGATTCTTTCCAGATTCGTGTCGCCAGTTACGCCAAAGATCCAGGTGATGCCGTAAACAAGAAACGCAGTCGAAAGCGCGCCGAGAATTAAATATTTAACCCCGGCTTCGAGCGCGATCGGATTTCGCCTTGGGAAACTAACCAGCACAAAAAAAGAAATCGTGACCAGCTCGAGAGAAACGAAAATGAAAATGAAATCGATCGCTGAAACCAGATACATCAAGCCGGCGCAGGTCAGCAGCGGCAGCGAAAAAAATTCGCCGATATTGGCATTGGCCCACTCATCGGCTTTTGTCATTTCCGGCGCATAATCGATCATCATCACGAGCACGATGATCGTCGTGACGAGCGTGAATCGCTTAAAGAAGATCGACAGTGCATCCGCGGCGTAAAAATTCCAAAATCCGGTTGCGGGATCAGCTCCCGAAGGAGGCGACAGAAAAAAACTGGCGATGAAGACAATCGCGAGTCCGGCAATGCCGGCGTAAGCAATATTCTTCTTGTCGATTTTCTCGACAAAAGTTTCGAAGAGCAGGATAGCCACGCCGAGAACAAGCACCGCGATCTCGAGACATGGTGCGTGGATTGGAATCATTTTCCGGCGGTGAAATAACTTCGAAACGTCGGCTCGACCATTCGCACGAACGTTTGCGGAAAAAATCCAAACCAGAGCAAGCTGGCGATGAGCAGCACGATTGGGATTTTTAGGCCGTCGCCAAGATCGACAAGCTTCGCCCACCGCTTACTAAGTGCACCCATAAATGTCGAGCGATAGGCCCGCAACATGTAAACGGTCGAGATGACGATGCCCCAGAGCGCAAGTACCGTTGCAATTTGGAAAATGTGAAAGCGCTCCATGGACCACCCGTTGCGAATGGCACCGAAGAAAATCATGATCTCGGACGCGAAATTCGCGAAACCGGGAAGTCCGATTGCGGCAAAAGTTGCAAAGCCGAACGCGAGCCCGGCGAACGGCATCACTTTCGCAAGGCCACCCAATTCAGCGAAGGCGAGAGTGCCGGTGCGCTTCCGGATTTGACCGGCGATCGCGAAAAGTAGCGCGATCGAAAGTCCATGCGCGAAGATGAGCGCGGCCGCTCCGGTTGTTCCTAGAATATTGCCGCTTGCGATGCCCAGAAAAATGTAGCCCATGTGCATCACGCTTGAGTAACCAAGCATCCAGTCGAGCTGCCTCTGCGCGATCGTGACGAGCCCGATGTAGATGATGTTGCCGAGCAAAAGAACGGCCAGGAGATACATCCAAAAATGCGCGCCGTCCGGCAGCATCGGAATCGCCAGACGCAGCAAACCGTAAAGCCCGAATTTTTTTAAAACACCGGCGTGCAACATCGCTGCCGGAGCGGGTGCGGACGCATAAGCGTCCGGCGCCCAGGAGTGAAATGGAAAGAGCGAGATGAGCACGCCAAAGCCAATCAGCAATACAAGATAAATGTGGCGTTGGGTTGTGGCCTCGAGGACATACGTGCTCATCGCCGCTTGCAGTTCCCGGATATCGAACGTGCGCGCGCTTGACGGCAGACTTTGGTAAAGGAAGATCAGCCCGATCAGCACAACAAAACTGCCGAGCGTAAGATAAATCGTGATTTTCCACGCGGCCGCGACGCGATTCCCCGTTCCCCAGATTCCGATAAGGAGAAACGTCGGAATCAGCGCGAGCTCATGAAAAGCGTAAAAGAAAAATAAATCGATCGATGCGAACGCACCTATCGCGCCCCCAGAGATGAAAAGAAGGCACGCGTAGAACGCGCGCTCGTAGTTATCGATCTTACCCGCGAACCAGACTGCCGCGAAGGTGACAATGGTCGCGAGCAGGACGAGCAATAAGCTCAGACCATCGACCCCGAACGCGAAATGAATTCGCCAGTCCGTTGAAACAACGAACGAACTGACGAATTGGAAACCGGCCGTGATTCGATCGAAGCAGATGAGCAGAACTAAAGCGCCGAATAAATTAGCAACCGCTGCCAGGAGCGCTATGAACCGCGCCGGCGCACCGGCAATGATCAGAATCGCGGCGATAATGGGGCAGAGAACAAGAAACAGAAGCATCAGCGGAAAATGGTGAAATAAATTAGTGCTACGATTCCGAGCCCGAAGAGAAACGCGTAAGCCTGAAGGTTCCCGACTTGGAATAATCGTAA
>Ga0066903_100002046_pt1 | contig 15424 bp, 13 predicted proteins | sample PanSoiMetaGPlot1_FD_67491 | JGI IMG/M metagenome (GOLD analysis project Ga0066903, IMG submission 67491) | Tropical forest soil microbial communities from Panama analyzed to predict greenhouse gas emissions - Panama Soil - Plot 1 (version 2) | ecosystem: Environmental > Terrestrial > Soil >...
CACGATCTGAAAAAGGCCGCCAAGGAACTGAATGCTACTGTGAAGACTAGCGATGTAGTAGCACCCGACGGCCAGGTTCCCGATATTGGGTCGCTTACGGGTAATGCGGCAACAATCTTCACAATGAAGCCCGGCGAAATCAGTGGTCCGATTCAGGCAGGCACGAACGGCGTAGTGGTGTCTCTCCTGGAAAAGCAGGAGCCGACAGATCAGGACTATGCCTCGAAGAAGGACCAGATTCGGGATTCCCTGGTCCAAGCCAAGCAAGGGGAGCTTTTTGGGATGTTCGTTTCCAGTCTGCGCGATCAGATGGAAAAGTCAGGAAAGATCAAAATCAACCAAAATGAGATGAAAGCCTTATCCCGTACGCCTGGCGGAGAAGAGGGCGGCGAATAGGATCGATTTCAGATTATAGATTCACGATTTCAGATTGCATGGCAGGCTGCTATTTCCAACAACGGACTCAAATCTGCAATCTGAGATCTTCAGTCTGAAAATCACGCACAGCTCTAGTTGTTCATTCTGCAATCTGAAGACTGCATTCTTGAAATTTTTCTATGTCCTTTCCACGCTTGACTGGAATACTCCTTCATCCCATCTCTCTGCCTTCACGAGGCGGAATTGGGGATCTTGGTCCTGTCGCCTACGATTTCCTCGATTTTCTCTCCGCAGCCAAGCAGGGACTCTGGCAAGTCTTGCCTCTTGGTCCTCCGGCCAACGGTAATTCTCCGTATTCTTCGCTTTCGGCGTTTGCTGGAAATCCGCAGCTGATCAGTCTCGAGCGATTGGCCGAGCGCGGCTGGATGGATCGAGCGCGTCTCGCCGATCTCTCCCAGACCGTGGACAAGATCGATTATGAACAGGTGAATGCGGTCAAGTTGCCGCTGATCGCGGACGCGGCTTCACGGTTCATGAAACAAGCGACCGCTGCGGCGCAAGAACGGCTGGCCAGTTTCTGCCAGGAGAATGCGTGGTGGCTGGAAGACTGGGTTCTTTTTGATGCCCTTCGTAGTCGCTACCAACAGAAATGCTGGAACGAGTGGCCCGACACGATTGCTAGGCGCGAGCCCGCCGCGCTGGAACAGGCAAAGAAAGAACTCGCTTCGGAGATGGCCATTCGCCGTGTCATCCAATTTTTCTTCTGGGAGCAGTGGCACGCGATCCGAGATCGTTGTGCACAACTTTCGATCCGAGTGGTCGGCGACATTGCGATCTTTGTCGATTATGACAGCGCAGATGTATGGGCCCATCGCGAACTTTTCCGCCTGCAGGATGATCTTCTGCCGGAGGTCGTTTCCGGAGTGCCGCCTGACGCATTCAGTGCCACAGGACAGCGTTGGGGCAATCCCCTTTATGACTGGAAGGTCATGAAGTCGCGCGGTTACAAGTGGTGGATCCAACGGCTGCGCTGGGCGACGCAAACCTGCGACTATATTCGGCTAGATCACTTCCGTGGCTTCGCGCAATTTTGGGAGATCCCCGCGAAAGATCCTACCGCGATGAACGGGCGCTGGGTCGACGGCCCTCGGGACGATCTCTTCAATGCTGTTCGCGAGGCGCTAGGAGGACTCCCATTTTTCGCGGAGGATCTCGGTTACATCACCCCGGACGTACACGCATTGCGGGATCATCATCAGATTCCGGGCATGTCTGTCCTTCAATTCGGATTTGGAGACCAAGGCGCACACATCTATCTTCCCCACAAGCAGACGGTGAACCGAGTGATCTACACGGGAACCCACGACAACGACACCACGCTCGGATGGTGGAAGACCGCCACTGACGAGGAACGCAAAGCCGCTCGTTGCTATATGGGAGATGTGGAGGATGGCGTGAACTGGGCCATGATACGGCTGGCCCAACAATCAGTCGCGAGTTTCTCAGTTGTTCCGCTGCAGGATGTCCTTGGATTGGGCAGTGAAGCGCGTCTGAACACGCCCAGCACGCCGCTTGGCAACTACCGATGGCGTTTTCAGCCAGGACGGTTGACGAAAACATTGGCAGAGAAGCTTGCCGACCTCGCGGAAGTCACTGACCGCGAGCCCCAGGCTCGTCCAAAGCCAATAGCGCAAGAGTTCCTTGCATAGGCGTCGAGACATCCCCGAATTCACCTCGATTGAACGTCCTTTCGGTGCAACCCACGCTCTAAATGCCAGCTAAAATGTTTCTCGGCGGGCCTATTAGGGAAGTCGATTTCAGGGAGAAACAAAATGTTGGATCGCATTGCCGAGGGTCGCACTGATCTCGTCTTTGACTGCGTTGCGCAAGGACAACCTGCAACGTTCAAGACCGCGGACGGTACGTCGGTCATCCAATGGTGTGCCTACTACGGAGATGTCTCAGCGCTTCGTTTCCTGCTAGCCAAGGGTGAGTCCCTACATTCTTTAGGCGACGATCTTGGCTTGAATGCCGCGGCCTTTCACGGGCATTGGCGCCTCTGTGAGTTTCTGATCGAAAACGGAGCGGACGTAAATTCTCGCTTACAAAACACGGGAGAGACGCCCCTGCACGCAGCGCTGTCATCCACTCGTCCGGTTCAGCACAACGTGGTGAAGGTGCTGCTCAATGGTGGCGCCGACCCGAATTATCGAACGAATCCCTCGATCGAAACGGGCGCTTTCATGCGCGATTCGAGGACGAAGGGTGAAACTCCGCTGCATCGTGCTGCCGCGTTCGCAGGCGAAGAAACTATCCAACTTCTGCTCGACGCGGGCGCGATGATCGATGCAAAAGATGCCAATGGTGATACACCACTCTCCTGGGCAAGTTGGCACGTGCGGCCCGATGCGATCCTGAGAAAGCTATGTTACGGACCGCATTCCATTCGTCCCGATCGGCGAACGATGGATTCCTACCTGCTCGGTGTACCGATGTACCGACGGTGATGCCGCTCACTACGCCAAGAGTGGGATGTCTCGGGCTTTCGAGCAAGAACTGCAAAAAGCAAAGCCGGGATCCGAAGATCCCGGCGGGTTGAGTTGGTGGTTTGCCCGGATAAAACTTTTTTACGGCGCGGTGCATTATCCGCGCATTCTTAAACTTCTATCGGCAAGACCGCAGTAGAAGTTTCGGCACTTCTACGCGGTCGGATCGTCAAGTCTCGCACCTGCGCCAGGATGCTCGACATCTGCATACCGTTCAGTTGTGAAAGGAACGGCATCATCTCTGTGATGAACGGATCCTGCATAAGGTCTTTCACTTCTTCCTGACGCGACCGTTCGCCGCCTGAGAGCAGGTCGGGCACAGTGACTTCCAGCGCGCGTGCCAGCCGTTCCAAGGACGAGAGAGTTGGTGTTGCCTTCTCATTCTCAATCTTGGAAACGTAGGTGCGCGGAACCGCCATGCGCGTGGCAAGCTGCCGCTGACTCAAGCCATTGCGAAGACGAAGAGAGCGAATCGATGCCGCGAGGTTTAAATGTCCTCGTCCATTGCCTGAAGTGGGCAGGATTTGAGGCACCGGTTCGGCCTGCATCACTTCGGGCTCATCTTCGTCTAGAGAGGTATGGCAGCGACGGCAAAGGTTATTGGCTGTGCGGAATTGAACTAACAGGCAGCGGTCACAGCGAACAACTTCCCTCGAATCAACCGGGGCAAGCGTAGTGGCCATGTAGATTGGGAGGTGCCAGAGCGGGCACGAACCTGAAGTCAGGTTCCAATCTGTTGGGTAATCTGCTGGATCGACCCTGTGGATGTCAAGCAAAATCATCACTTACGTTTGCGTACTGACGCTCTGGAACTCTGACAGAAATGCCAAAAGACAGGGAGAGGCGGGTTCGGCCGTGAATCCGAACGATGTTTACTAACTGGATTCGTGTCGCGAGAACATTCCGTTCAATTCACCGAACGGTAAGCTTGTCTCAAGAGAGGCGTACGTGCCTACCTCAAGCAGTTCACGGGCTGCTCGTTGTGCCGTCGCGAGTGCCGCTTGCGCAAGCCATGGACCGACGCTTAGACGTGCCACACCGATTTCGCCAAGCTGCTTTGCACTCGGCGCTCCAGGCATTGCCATTATGTTGAGCGGTGCCTCGACTGCCCTGACCAATTCGGCGATGGTGCTGATGTCGATAATGCCCGGCACAAACACACAATCTGCCCCGGCCTTTCGATAGAGCTGTGCGCGTTCCACCGTAGCGGAGAACCGAGTATTCACCTCGCCTACCTGGAACAGGTACACATCGGTTCGCGCGTTTATCACCAAGTCCGCACCCATAGACCTTACAGTTTGTCGCGCAACCCGAATGCGCTCTGCCTGCTCCTCGGGAGATAGCAGGATATGTCCTGCGTGGCCGGGCGAGTCCTCAATATTGATTCCGGCTACACCAATTGAAACCAGTGCTTGTACGCTCTCTGCGACGTCTTGGTTGGAACCATCGCCATAGCCACTCTCAATGTCAGCGTTAACCGGCACCCTGACGCGCTTGATAATGTTGCCGATCACCTGCATCATCTCCTCGCGACTGAGCTTTTGGCCATCCGGGCGTCCGAAACTCCACGAAACGCCAGCGCTTGTCGTCGCAATGGCCGGCGCCCCGGCCGCTTCGATTACCACTGCGCTGGCCGCGTCCCACGCGTTTGGAAGTATCAATGGACGTTTCGTATGCATTTGACGAAACTTCGCAACACACTCCGACTGAATCATGAATTCTCCTTTTCCGAGATTCGAAGCAAGTAGTAGTAGGCCAGTCTATTGGGCCAGAGCGCTGTCAAAATCTTTAGCGATTTATGAAGCGGAATGCTTGTGAAGCGCAGCGCGCTTGAACGCTGAAGGCGAACAGCCGTAAGCCGTGCGAAACGTGGCGCTAAAGTGGCTGTGGCTGGAAAACCCGAGATCCAGCGCCAACGTCGTCAAGTCGTCGTAGCGCATCAGGAGGTGCAGCGCCCGCGCCAGCCGTAAGCGCAACTGGTATTGATACAACGGCAGTCCTTCTACCTGCTGGAACACCTGCGTTAGGTACACAGGTGAAACGCGCAGTTCGGCAGCGATCTCAGCCAACCTCCAACGTCGCATGAGATCACTCAATAGCACGAGCTTGGCTCGATCCGTCAATTTCTGACGACCTGTAGTAGCGGTAGGTGCATGCGAACTACGCGGTCCGAGAGCTCGTTGGGCCAGAGTCAATGCGAGGACCTCAGCTTCTAAGGGTTCCGCAGTTTTTCGGTGCAGGCGGTGGCGTAGAACCGCCACAAGGGTTTGGGCACGGGCGTCGATTCGTAAACGTCGTGTACGAAATGCAATTTGAGAACATCGGTGCAAAATGTCGAGGGGCGCCAACTCGTGCAACTGCGATTCCTCGATGACCAGCGTCAGACTTCCATCGCCGCCGGCTACTGGATGGCTAACCCGATATCCTTCATTGCCATTGAAAAAAAGCACCTGGTTTGCTTCCGCTACAACCTGATCCTGTCCGATGTGGCGCACAAACACGCCACGGTATGGAAATATGAGTTGTGTCGACGTCGTGCACTCTTCCGGGCTCATTGACCGGCAGGTTCCCAGGCATTCCATATCCCGAACCGTAACAGTCGACGACTTAAGTAGCGAATAGACCTCAGTTTCTGGCATGCGACGAGACTCTTCTACCGTTTATCTAGAAGCATTTGATGCCAACGCGACTCTGTGGTTCCAGCAAGTTACAAACCCCAACCGGCTGTTTCAGGAAAATTGAAGAGCCTATATGTGCAGTCATGTGTAGTCCCACGCACATCTCGCTCAACGGTAAACGCCCACTCGCAAACAACTAGAATCGCCGCAGATTGTTACTTTTGAACAGCTGTCGTTTCGACCTTTCGTGCCTTATCCAAGATACCTCGATGCAACTACGATCAGAACTTGCACCAGGAGGTATCTATGTATCGACGCATTGCAATACTCACTTCATTGCTTGTATTTCTCTGGCTGTCGGTGGGCTGCTCCAGCGCGCCACCAGCCGATGACGCAGCCGCTTCTTCTGCATCAGGCCTAACGGGTTCAGATCAAGTCACACTGCCGACCGGCACAGTCGTCACCGTGCGTTTGAGCAACGCTGTCGGGTCGAAGATTAGTAGTAGTGGCGATCAATTCAGCGCGAGCGTAGCCACACCGGTCGAAGTGGATGGTAAGGTCGTAGTGCCAGCCGGAGCCGAAGCGTCAGGCAGAGTTGTCGAAGCTGTGCCGCAAGGCCGCTTCAAGGGAGCTGCAGTCCTGCGCCTCGTGCTCACGTCCATAACCTTAAACGGTGATGCCCAGGACATTAAGACAAGTTCGATTACTCGCTCTCTCAAAGGTAAGGGAAAGCGCACTGCTGCAATGATTGGTGGCGGGGCCGGTGGCGGCGCACTTATCGGTGGACTCGTAGGCGGCGGCAAAGGAGCGCTCATCGGAGCCGCAGCTGGCGCAGGCGCCGGTACGGCTGGGGCGGCATACACTGGAAACAAGGAAGTCGTACTACCCGCAGAGTCGACTCTTAGCTTCAAGCTGTCAGAACCTCTGACCATCAAGATGTAGGCCGATCTATTAGGAGACAGAGTTCGACCGCCTGCGCCTCCAGAGGCGTTAGTCCTAGAGAGTTAAGGTCACTACCCGTGACTTGGCCAACGTGGGAAGCTCTGCGTACTCGCCGGCGAGCCGGTAGGGTGCGGTACCCGGTGAGCCGGACGGCCTCGCCGGGCCGGAGGGGGTAATCAGCCCGCGGGCCGTCCGAAACGAAAAGCTCTGAAGTTGCCCTTTTAGCGAACAATCGGTAATAATGTTGCCTCTTCTCGCTCGGCCGGGTTGTGCCGCTTGATCTTTACGCCCAAGTCGCGGCCCGACTATTGAGGGGACACGGCGGCTTCGGAAAATTTGTTTCCAAGCCTGGAGCCGCCAAGTAAATTAATGGATTTTCGGATTTGAGAATTGGCGGATTTTTCGAATTTGCCAGTTCGCCAATTCGCAGTCTGGATACTTGGGTCAACAACAGACGGTTCGAGATTCTCGATTCGTAAGATCCCACAGTTCATAAATCCTAAATTCCCACCTGTCGATATCCTCGTCTCTCAAAGCCTTGCCTTTCCCCTCTGGTAGCATTCTAGAAATGCAGAGATCAGATGATGGTTGGAAACTGCTTACGGAGTTCACCGAGTCCGAAAGTCTTCGAAAGCATGCCTTGGCGGTTGAGGCATGCATGCGTGCTTACGCTCGCAAGTGGGGAGGCGATGAGAGTCTCTGGGGACTGGTTGGTCTCATCCACGATTTCGATTATGAAAAGTATCCGACACCGCAGGAGCATCCGTACAAGGGAAATGAAATCCTGAAGGAACGCGGCTATTCCGAAGAGATCCGCCGCGCCATCATGTCTCACGCCGAGTATTCAGGTGTCACGCGCGACTCGCCCATGGAGAAGGCCCTATTTGCCTGTGACGAGCTTGCAGGGTTTATTACTGCCTGCGCCCTGGTGAAGCCCGGTAAATCTCTGGCCGAGGTGGAGGCAAAGTCGGTTCGAAAAAAAATGAAGGACAAAGCCTTCGCCCGCAGCGTCAACCGCGACGACATCACCGTCGGAGCTGCCGATCTGGGAGTTGACCTCGAAGAACACATCGCCTTCTGCATTGAAGCGATGAAAGAAATTTCTGGGGAACTGGGGCTGGACGGCACCGCCGCGAAGTCCGCTTAGATCAAATCGTTCTACTTCCGCAACCGGTGTGGCTGGTGCACGAGCGCATCAGCCACGAAGTCGAAGAAACTCCTGCTGCCGAAGCGTCGATATCAGTCGCCCGCCTACGCCTTGATGAACTCAATATCCAGCGTAATCGCTACCTCGTCTCCGACGAGGATTCCGCCAGTTTCAAGCGCTGCGTTCCAGGTTAGCCCAAAATCCTTACGGTTGATCTTCGTCGTCGCGGACACTCCTATCCGCGTTCCGCCCCATGGATCTTTCGTCGGAGGCGTAAGCTCTTCCACGCGAAAGGCCACTTTGCGCGTCTTGTCGCGAATCGTGAGGTCGCCTTCCACCTCGAGCTCGCCGTCGCCGATGGATTTTACTTTGCTCGACTTGAACGAAAGTGTCGGGAATTTTTCCACGTCGAAAAAGTCCGCGCTCTTCAGGTGGCCATCGCGCTGGGCGTCGCGTGTCTCGATCGACGCCGCCTCGATCACGACTTCAACCTGCGAATTCGTCAGATCAGTTTCGTCTCGCTTAAGACTGCCCGACATCTTGGCGAAATGTCCTTTCACATTAGAAATCATCATGTGCTTGACTTTGAATTCGGCCACGGCATGCGATCCATCGATGCTCCACGTAGAAATCGAAGTTTGGGGTGTAGCCAATGTGCTCATGGGAACCATCCTTTCACCTGATTGGATGTGTGTACACGATATTCGTTGCAACAAATAATGTGGAAATGTAAACTGCTGTAAATACGATAGTTACCATACTTACCCCTTTCTTTCGGTGCTAGAGGCAGGTTGTTCGACGAGCATCGATAGTTGAGCGAGGTTCTATGATTTCGAACCGAATGGGAAGAAGAGGGCGAACACCTCAAACTGCTCCCTCAACAAATTTCCTCCTGCATCAGCAACTCCGTCCTCGAATGACACATCTATCGCGCCACTCACGCACAGAGCACCGTGCGAAGTAGAAAAGCTCTCTCGGGCTGATAGGTACACGTACGGCGATGTACAAGTCATTAGTGCCGGCGGGCCTTTTTCTCTCCAGGTCTGGCCTAGACTCGTTCTGCCCTTCGTCAGACCGTTGTCTCACCCCCACACCTCATTAGAGGCAGATCGCTAGCTCCACAACTGATTCCCCCGCGGTAGACGGCTAGGAGGGCCCTATGACCAGCAGTGAATACTTCCCAATAGATTCCACCCAAAAACTCGAACCCAAGAATTCCAGGAAGGGGAAGGCTGTCGACGCGGCGAATCGCTCCAATCGCCGACAATTTCTCGGACGCGTCGGGTTAGGCGCCACCGCAGCCGGCGCTCTCGTCACGATTCCATCCGCATTCCCGCAGTCTGATTCCGGCTTTGAAGTTGGTGCGGATCAAGCACAGAAAGTGCCGAACGCACGCGTTGCAAAGGCTCTCGCATTAAGGATCGCAGCTGCGACAAAAGATGCCACTGTGGCCGTGGCTCCACATACGACGAACGGAGATGAGGCGCGCTATCCCGACAAGTCTGCAACGTATACGAAGGGAGTTCTGCAGGACGACATCGGCGTTGTTAATCCTGCCGCGTACGCGTCTTTCAAGAAGGCACTGAAAAGCGGCCTCAATAGCGACTTTGAAGCCATCATCATCGGGGGCACGCGCACGCTGAATGGACCGCAGGGTTCCTATGCGTTCGACATGGAGGGCCTTGATTCAGTTCAGTTTGGCAACGCCCATTCAGTTGACGACCCTACTGGTCCCGCAATTGTTCCTCCCTTTGCCGCAATCGCTAGCGCCGACTATGGCACACAGCTTACGGAAATGTATTGGGGCTCGCTGCTACGCGACGTGGCATTTGCTGACTATGCCACTAACTCCACAGCGATAGCAGCTGCGGCTGAACTTTCCGGAATGCCCGCATATCGCGGCCCGCGCGACTCGCAGGGAACTGTGACTCCCGACTTGCTGTTTCGCGGCGGCTTTCCAGGAGAAACCGTAGGACCGTACATGTCTCAATTCATGATCACTCCCTGCGATTTCGGTGTTCAGCATCTCGACCAGCTCATGAAAACCACTCTGCCCGGCATCGACTACATGACTGATCCAACGACTTTCCAACAGGTGCAGAACGGCGTCAGCACTGGACTCAGTCTGCAGTACGATTCCATTCGCCGCTATCTGCACGACGGACGCGGTCTCGGCTCTTACACCCACGACGACGTTTTGTACCAGGCATACTTCACAGCTTTTCTGATGATGGGTACTGGGAAAATGCCGGTGAATCCGGGGAACCCTTATGTCGGCTCAAGAACGCAGAATGGATTTGACACCTTCGGCGCCCCCGACTTCGCTGCCACCGTCGGCGAAGTCGCAGCTAAGTCGCTACACCGCGTTTGGTATCAGAAGTGGCTGGTTCATCTAGTGCATCGTCCCGAATCGGGGGGAGGAGTGCTGCACCAAATCGCAAGCGGAAATCAAGACAAGATCGACGCCACGCTCGATAGTGGGGTGCTGAACTCGCAGGCCGTAGCCCAGAGCTTCAGCAAGTACGGCACTTACTTCTTGTCTCAGGCCTTTCCTGAGGGATCGCCGACACATCCCTCATATCCCACCGGACACGGGACGGTGGCCGGAGCAGCCATCACCATCCTGAAATTCTTCTTCGATGAGAACTACGTCATACCGAATCCCATGGTGCCAACGAGTGACGGCACCGAACTTGTCCCTTACACTGGTTCCGACGCGGGTCAGATCACTGTAGGAGGAGAGCTCAACAAGCTGGCACACAACGTAAGCTTCGGGCACGGCATCCTGGCCGGAATTCACTGGCGTCAGGATTCGGACGTTTCGATTCAGCAGGGAGAGGCTTTCGCCATTAGCGTGCTCAAGGACAAAGCCAAGACCTACAATGAAAAATTCAGCATAACCTTCACCAAGGTCAATGGGCACAAGGTGACGATCTCTAATTAGTTGAGAAGTCAGAAGCAGGAAGCGAATACAGAATTGAAGAAAAAGGAATTCAGATGTAAAGATTTCAGATTGCGGATCGTCGTATGTTGGCGTCCTCAATTCTGCATTCTGAAATCGGACTTCCTGAATCTGATTTTGTGAGGATTTTCAGCGCAGGATATTCGCCAGTTTTGCGCTGCCGATCACCTCGCTGATCCGTGCGAAGTCCTGGTACATCACTCGATCTTTTTCCATGGTCGGACAAACGGACCGAATTGCCGCATGCGCCTGTTGCAAAGGTTTTGAAGTCTTGAGCGGTGCCAGGAAGTCGATTGCCTGGGCCGCGGCCATGGCTTCGATTGACAGCACATTGCGTGCGTTCTCGATAATTCGCTTCAGCTTTATCGAGGCATGCATGCCCATTGAGACATAATCTTCTTTGTTGCCTGATGTTGTGATGGAGTCAACTGATGCAGGATGTGACAGAACCTTGTTTTCGCTGACCAGCGCTGCGGCAGTGACTTGCGGCATCATGAATCCGGAGTTCAGTCCCGCGCCAGGTGCGAGAAATGGCGGAAGACCTTCGCTCAATGCCGGATTCACCATACGCTCGAGCCGTCGCTCAGAAATTCCTGCGAGTGCGCTGATCGCGATTGCCAAAAAGTCCAAAGCGAATGCGATCGGCTCGCCGTGAAAATTTCCGCCGGAGAGGATGTCTCCCTCGGCCAGATCGGGTGAGCCCAGTCCGCGCATGGTCTGTGCTGGACGTGCAAACACGAGCGGATTATCCACCGCCGAGTTGACCTCGATCTCCATTACTTCGCGGCAATGAATAATCGTGTCGCGTACTGCTCCGTGCACTTGCGGCATGCAGCGGAGCGAATAGGCATCCTGCACTCGTCCGCAATCGCGATGCGACTCGCGTATTTGGCTGCCTTCCAGCAGTCGCCGCAGATTCGCCGCGGTTGTAAGTTGGCCGGCATGCGGACGCGCCTTATGTATCCTTTCGTCGAAAGCCACATCCGTGCCACGCAGGCCATCGCAGGTCATGGCACCGATTACGTCCGCGGAATCCACCAGAGTTTCGGCGGCAAGCAGCGCGAGACTGCCGACGGCCAACATGCCTTGCGTCCCATTGATCAGCGAAACCGCTTCCTTCGCTTCAAGCACTAGCGGCTTGATTCCTGCCTTGCGAAGTACATCCGCCGTGGGAGCTCGAACTCCCTTGTCGTCGATGCACTCACCTTCACCGATTAGCGCCAGCGCGAGGTGTGCAAGCGGAGCGAGGTCCCCGCTGGCTCCCACGCTTCCTTGCGACGGAACGAATGGAGTGACCCCACGATTCAACATCTCGCAGATCGTATCGATCGCAACGGCACGTACACCGGAATATCCGCGTGAGAGGGAATTGGCACGCAGCAACATCATGGCACGCGCCTCCACAACGGCTAGAGGCTCACCTACCCCTACCGCATGGGAGCGCACCAGGTTGACCTGCAATTCGCGGATTTGATCTCCGGCGATGTGCACATCACTGAGTTTTCCAACGCCGGTAGTGATCGCGTACGAAACCTTGTTGTTCGCTACCAGCGTGTCGACCACCGAGCGCGCCCGATCCACCGCAGTCCGCGCATCGGGATCGAGCAGCACGGGCCGCCGTTCAAACGCAACCTCGTACACTGCTTCTATGGTGAGGTCGTTGCCATTGATGTGAAGAGCTTTCAAGAAAGTTTCCAATTTCTTATCAGTTATTGCTTTCCAGCAGCTCGCCGGAACACACCCGCATACTTTTCCGGCAGGGAACTCACCTTCATCTCGTTGTCTATCACAATATGGGTCGTCTCCGCCTCTGCCAGCAGCGTTCCATCGGAGGCACGTACAAGCTCGTAGGAAAAGTGCACCAAAGTTTCGCGGACATTCTTCAGCTGGGTACGCACGACCAGTTCATCATCATAACGCGCCGGAGACTTGTATCGGCAACGCACATCGACTACCGCGATCATGCAACCTTCCTGCTCCATCTCTCGATACGAGACGCCAAGCTCCCGCATCAGTTCGACACGTCCAACCTCAAACCATACGAAGTAGTTGGCATGATAGACAACGCCCATCTGATCGGTCTCAGCGTAGCGAACTCGCAGGCGGGTTTCCGATGTGACCAGAGGCTTACTATCGTTCACCGGCCACTCCAGACAGGCTTGCGTTTTTCAAGGAATGACGAGACGCCTTCGCGGAAGTCGGCCGTAGTTCGGATGCGTGCATTGTCCTCGACCGCCGCCGCGATCTGTTCATCAAGTGCCTTTGCAATGAAACTATTGATAAGTTTTTTCGTGGCACGCACTGAAGATGGACTGTTCTCGCCGAGTTGTGCAGCGATTTCCTGGGCGCGAGCTATTAATCGCTCGGCGGGGACAACCTCGTTTGCCAGTCCGTAACGATGTGCTTCGGCAGCATCGAAAAGGCGTCCTGTCAGCAGCAGATCGCGGGCGATCTTGTGTCCTACCTGCCAAACAAGGATGGAAGAGACGATAGCCGGGACGAAGCCGATCCGGACTTCGGTATAACCAAACTTTGCCTCGGGCACGGCAAGAGTGAAATCGCACATGGTCGCCAGCCCCGTTCCCCCAGCTATGGCAGCGCCGTTCACGGCGGCGATCGTGGGAAGGGGGAATTCGTAAAGCCTGCGGAACATAGCTGCCATTCGCGAGGAATCCTTTACGTTCTCCTCGTGATTCTTGCCCAGCAGGGACTTCAGCTCATCCAGATCCATTCCCGCGCAAAAGGCCTTGCCCGATCCGGTCAGGATGACAGCCTGCGCCGAAGATCCTTCGACTTCGTTCAAGGCCAACTGCAACTCATCCACTAGCTGAAAGCTGATCGCATTCCGCTTTTCGGGACGGTTGAGCGTGATTGTCGCAACGCCATTCTTGATTTGAAGTTGCAGGGTTTGAAATTTCATTTGATCGTTAACTTACGAAATTCACTCTCGCGTATCAATCCGCCGCGGACGACACCGAATACCTCGCTCCAATCTCTTCAGTAATCTTCAGCAGCGTATCCAGCGGCTTGCTCATCGGTGGTGGCACTTGGCGGAGTGCCATCGCCTCTAGAACTTTTTCGGTAGGAATATTGCCTATCAACTGGTCCTGCGCAAACGGGCATCCACCCAACCCACCCAGGGCCGAATCAAACCGCCGGCAACCCGCATCGTATGCCGATAACACTTTTTCAAGTGCCTGGTCGGGCCTGCTGTGTAGATGGACGCCAATATCAAGATAGCTGTAGCGAGCTAGCACAGCCGACACCAATTCTCCCACCTGCGCAGGAGCAGCCATGCCCACCGTGTCCGCGAGCGAAATGGCCTTGACGTTTGATGACTCCAAAAGGTCCACCGCGTCTACGACTTCGTCGATACTCCATGCATCGCCGTATGGGTTCCCGAATGCCATCGAGATATAAACCACCACGTCAAGTCCTGCTTCATCGGCGGCCTTCTCGATTTTCTCGAGCTCGTCGAGAGAATCTTCCATCGTCTGGTGCTGGTTGTTCTGCAGAAAGCTAGGTGAAACAGAGTAAGGGAACCCCAGAGTGCGTACGGCCTGGGTGGCAATCGCGCGTTGCGCACCTTTTTCGTTGACCACGATTCCGATAATTTCAACGTCATCGGGCGGGTCGAGTTCCTTCAACACTTCTTCCGAATCCGCCATCTGCGGGACAGCCTTCGTGGAGACAAACGAAGCTGCATCGATGTGCTTGAACCCGGCAGCGATCAGCGCCCGGAGGTACTCCGTTTTCATGTAAGCCGGAATCTGCCCCTTGAGCCCCTGCCAGGCATCGCGCGGACATTCGATCAGTTTGATGGAATCAGCCATGGCACTCACGGACTCGTCAGAAGTTGAATGTAACAAGATTGTCGAATTGTAGGATTTCAAGATTTACGAATTGTCTCTTCATGGAAGCCCTCTTTGGAGTTTCAGATTCGTAAATTCTTCAATTCTAAAATCTGAGAATCCGTAATTTCTTACGTCTGCAGCACTCCCACCTTAAATTCCGGGACCTCCGGATTCAGCGCCGCCGCCTCGAGTGCCTGCGTTATCGCATCCCGCGTTTCAAGAGGATCGATAATCTTGTCGATCCACAATCGCGCCGCTCCGTAGCGAGGATCTGTCTGCTCGTCGTAGGTTCGCTTTACAGATTCATAAAGCTCTTTCTTTTCTTCCTCACTCAACTTCTTCCCACTGCGCTCGAGCTGCTTCAGTTTGATCTCCACCAGTGTTCCGGCGGCTGCATCTCCGCTCATCACTGCGTATCGAGCCGTCGGCCAAGCAAATACCAGACGCGGATCGTATGCCTTGCCGCACATCGCGTAGTGTCCAGCACCGAAAGAGCCGCCTACGATCACAGTGATCTTCGGCACGATGGAGTTCGACACTGCGTTCACCATCTTTGCACCGGCCTTGATGATTCCGCTCCACTCTGCATCGCGCCCCACCATAAACCCATTCACGTCATGAAGAAAGACCAGCGGAATGAGATTCTGGTTGCAATCCATGATGAAGCGCGCGGCTTTCTCTGCCGATTCGGTATAGATCACGCCACCGAACTCGACTCGCTTGTGGCCTTCATGATCTGTTTGTTGCGCGTGAAGTTTTTGGTTGGCCACAATTCCTACCGCGAATCCACCAATGCGAGCATATCCGCAAAGCACTGTTTTCCCATACTCCGGCTTGTACTCATCGAAGCGGCTGCCATCGACGATCCGCGCCAGCACTTCCTTCATGTCGTACGGCTTCGCGGGCGAGGGATCGTAAATCCCGTAAATCTCCTCCGCCGTCGCCGCCGGAGGCTGAGGCTGCCTGCGGTCCCACGG
>Ga0066903_100002047_pt1 | contig 15421 bp, 6 predicted proteins | sample PanSoiMetaGPlot1_FD_67491 | JGI IMG/M metagenome (GOLD analysis project Ga0066903, IMG submission 67491) | Tropical forest soil microbial communities from Panama analyzed to predict greenhouse gas emissions - Panama Soil - Plot 1 (version 2) | ecosystem: Environmental > Terrestrial > Soil >...
TGAGAGGACATCGAGCGCAAGGACCGCCGAGCAGACCCACAGCCCGAAGACGCGCCCGGCACGGTGCAGCCTGACCAGCAGGACGCCTACCACGATGGTCAAGAGCCCGAACACGCCGCGAAAGAACAGGCCGACGAACGCCCCTGGATAAACCCCTTCTTGGGCGAGCTGCACCACCACCGAACTGACCACCACATAGAGTCGGTAGCCGCCCCAGAGGATGAGAAGAGCCCCCAGCACGCGGATAACGGTTGCGCCGGGCACATGCGATTGATCGGCCTCGCTTGTGGATGCAGTCTGGGCCATGCTCCCCCGCCCCGCTTGATGCGGCAGGTATGGTAGCGTGACATTGCTGTGCAGCCTACCTGCCAGAATCCGGCGACGGAGCGCGGCGGATCAGTGAACATGGCGCCTCCGCGATTGAAGTCCCAAAATATCGCCACAGAAAGTAACGATACTGGTTTCTTAGCTTGGGAAGGGGCAAGTGCGGCGGGTTATTGCATTCATTTTCCTAGTATTGTTCTGCTCAGCGCAGGGCCAGTCGCAACCTGTGTTGCCATTGGACCAATTTCGCCAACGGATCGCGGTGAATTGGAAGCCGCCAAAGGATTTTCAGACACCAATTGATATAGACATACGGCTAAAGCCAGACGGCACTCTGGACGGTCCTCCCAAGATACTCACGCGTGGCACCGGTCCGGAGTTCATTGCAGCACGAGACGCCGCAGTGAAAGCGATTCGGCGCAGTGCTCCTTTCAACATGTTCAAACCTGAGAATTACGCCATATGGCGGGAATTGTCTTTAGTGCTGGATCCTAGGCGCTAAAGAACACCGTAAGCAGGACCGGTATTCGGGTCGATATCCTTGCGAGTAATGACGTGGCGCAAGATCCGCCTAGGTTGCCGCGGGGCTTCATGATCGATGTCGATGCGGATGACGACGGCAGTGAGGGCGGCGCTTGATCCAGCGCCGCGCTCGGGTGATCTGACTTACCTCTTGCCTCTGCCCCCTAACGGGCCGCAATGGACTGTGCAGGGGGTTCTTTGGCTGGCCGTTGGATGAGTGGGCGTCGGATTGATCACGACAGTCGTCCCGGTTTGGATAGGGATGGTCGCGAGGATTGCTAACAAAACAAGTGACTTTTTCATAATAGACCTCCCGTTCTCGTAAGGCGCACGAATGCGCGTTGGTTTATTTGCAACGCTGGCATCCCGAGCGGCGAGAAGTTGGGATGTGGCGGCTGTCACGAACGCGACGATTTCGACCCGAGCAAGTTTTACGATGCAGATGACGACGGCACGCGGCAATGAGTGCGTGCGTGGCTCGCCGCTGATGTGATGACGGTGAGCAACTTGAGCAGGAGCGGTGATGATTTGCTCGTCAAATTCTCGAGTTTGATTTAACGTGACTGCCAGAGATCTGGTTCAACCATGCTCGCTCGGGAGGCCACAATGTTTGACCAACACCTGGTAGCCGGCCTCGCTATGGCTCTCATCGGCTGGCCGACAATCGCGAATAGCCAAGGCGAGTCAGCTCTTGGCAATCATGAAAGGGAGCTTGCGCAGGTTATCCGCGAAGCCGGCTATGACTGCTCCCAAGTTGACAGCATCACGAATGCGCCGGAATCCCCGCCGGGATGGGAGAGCTTGCGACCAGAAATAGCAACTTGTCGAAACGGAAAGAGGTTTCTGGTCACGAAATCGGGCCGCAGGAACGTGCGACCCGTCGTACGGCCGATACCTAACCAATCCGGGGCGTGAAATCGCGGCGCCGAGCAGTCGGAGCCGACCGCGGCACGCTGACCAGCTGAGCAGAACTCCCGCTGGTTGGAGAACCGCATGCCAATCCTGCTGTCCACCACACCACAACGAGCATTGCGTGGGCGTGAACGCCTGAGTGCCGCCTGGCACATCGTCGCTGAAATCATCAAATGTGCCGGATCGCGAGTAAATGCAAATTCGGCGATGTAGCATTCCAACCCATGTGCTACTTCCTGCGCTAATATGTTTGCAACGATAGGCACTACCCCAATCGCGAGCGAAGCGATCGCGATCCACATTAGCGAGCCAGCGACGCTGACAAGTCACCGCTGCTATTGCACCGTCACTGGGCAGCATCAAATCAGGTGGAAGTCCGAGCTGTTGAGAAGAAAGTTATTGTCCAGCACGGCGACTGCCACTGCTGCGCCATCACCAGATCCGTCCGCGTCATAGTAGAGAGTGTGGTCCGCGGTGTTGTACCAAAATACTTCGTCCGCCGTTGTGGCCCCGGTCGCATTGGCTACAAAATGTGAGGCATCGAGCGTGCCGGTGTCAGCGCCTCCCACGGCCAGACCATTGCCGAAGGCCAAATGATCGAAATCAAAGACGTCTGTTTGGCCGCCAACACCATGCCCGGCGAAGTCGGTGACGTGATCGAAGCCGTCAGTGGTCGCTGTGTAGACGAAATGGTCATCCCCAACGCCTCCCGTCAGCGTGTCGTTGCCAGCCCTGCCGTTGATTGTGTCATCGCCGCCCTGGCCTTCGAGCACGTTGTTGTTGGCATCACCAGTGATTGTATCGACTGAGTTCGAGCCGCGGACGTTCGCAACACCCGTGAACGTATCGGTCCCGACCGAACTGTTCCCGGTCGCAGTGCCGGCGGCAACGTCGACGACGACGCCTCCCGTCGCGTTGGCAAAGGAGATCCTCGTGTTGCCGTTACCAATGATGGTGTCGTCTCCGCCCAGGCCCTCAAACTCGTTCAAGCTGCCGTTGCTGCCAACGTTCAGCGCCCCCAATTCGCCAAAGCCGGGATTTCCGCCGGGCCCGTCACCCCCAGTCGCGTCGTAGGTGTCAGCGAAGTTCGTTCCACGGATTGATTCGATGGCCCGCAACGTATCGATGCCGACGGCCGCGTCGCCAGTGACGATACCCGCCGCCATGTTGACGTTGATGCCGGACGTCACCTCGGGATCATTGCCGTAGATTGCGGTGTCGAAGCCGCCGCGGCCGTTGATGAGATCATTGCCACCGCGGCCGTCGAAAAAGTCCGCAGCAGCCCGGCCGAGAAGCGTGTCAGCAAAATCCGAGCCCACGATGTTGTTCACGCCGCCGAGAATCGTATCGACGCCGATTCCCGCGAGGTCCCCGGCCGCCGTTCCGAAGGCGACACCGGTGGTGAGGTCGACCGTGACGCCATCGGTCGCATTATAGAATGCAATGCGCGTATTGCCGTTGCCGGTGATGAGGTCGTTCCCGCCCATCCCCTCGATCTCGTTAAATGTTCCGTTCGAGCCGGCGTTCGTGCTCGATCCACTAAATCCGGTCGCGTTGTAGGTGTCGGCGAAGTTGGTGCCGCGCACCAACTCCACCGATGACAGCGCGTCAGTGCCGACTGTTGCGTCGCCTGTCACGGTCCCGGCCGCCAGGTTGACCGTGATCCCCGAGGCGGTTGCAGAATCGAAATTGTAGACGGCACGGTCGAGGCCGCCGCGGCCATCGATAACGTCATTGCCGCCACGGCCTTCGAATTGCTCAAGGGTCGTCGTGTCGCTGCCGAACAGCGTGTCGTCGAAATTCGAGCCGCGGATGCTGTTGACGCCAGTGAATTGATCGAGGCCGACCCCGGCCAGATCGCCGGGCGCGATTCCCTCTCCGGTTCCGGCCCGGAGATCAACGGTGACGGCAGCTGCAGCGCCAAGATAACTGACGCGGGTGTTGCCGTTGCCGGTGATCGTGTCGTCGCCACCATCGCCCTGGAATTCGTTACCGGTGCCGTTGCTGCCAGCATTAAGGCTGGTGCCGCTGAAGCCGGTGGCATCGTAGAGATCCGCAGAATCCGTGCCGTGGACGGATTCGATGCTGCGAAGCGTATCGGTCCCCATGATCGAAGTGGCGTTAGCGTCGCGGCCGACCACCGTGCCGGCCGCCATGTTGACAGAAATACCGACCGCGCCAAACGACGAGCCGGATACGACGTTGTCATAACGGGCCGTATCAAAGCCACCGCGGCCGTCGATCAGATCATCGCCGGCAAAGCCCTCAAATATCTCGTTGACATTCGAGCCGGACAGCGCGTCGTTGAAGGTTGAGCCTCGGACTGCATTGACCCCGGTGAAGTGGTCGGTGCCGACCGATGTGTCTCCAACCGCGATGCCTGCGGCCACATCGACCGTTACGCCCGCGGTGGCGGTGAGATAGCTGATGCGGGTGTTGCCGTTGCCGGTGATCGTGTCGTCACCGCCGACCCCTTCAAATTCATTGAAAGCGCCGTTGGAACCGGCGTTTGCGCTACCGGCGCCGAACCCAAGCGCATTGTAGGTGTCGGCAAACTCGGTGCCGCGCACCGCCTCGATTGACTGCAACGTGTCGGTTCCGATCGAGCCATCGCCCGTCACCGTCCCAGCGGCCAGGTTGACCGCGACGCCAGACGTGGTTGCGTCGTCGCCATCGTAGACTGCGCGATCGAGGCCACCGCGGCCGTCGATGATGTCATCGCCGCGCCGGCCTTCAAACTGCTCGAATCCGGTCGCGTTGTTGCTGCCCAGCAACGTATCGTCGAAATTCGAGCCGCGAATGCTGCTGACGCCAGTAAAGTGATCAAGGCCGACCGCGGCCAAATCGCCAGGGACGGTGCCCTGTCCAGTTCCTGCGAGCAGGTCGACAGTGACGGCTGCCGCAGCGTTGAGATAGCTGACGCGGGTATTGCCATTGCCGGTGATCGTGTCGTCGCCGCCAAGGCCCTCGAATTCGTTGAAGTCAGTACCACGCCCGGGCAAGGCGCTGCCGGCATCGAAGCCGGTCGCCACATAGCTGTCGGCAAAATTGCCGCCGCGGATGCGCTCGACCGAACTCAAAATGTCATTGCCAACGCCGAGGCCACTCGCCGTGCCGGCCGCCAGGTCAACGCTGACGCTGCCGGTTGCGTTCGTGTAGAGGGCGAGATCGCGCCCATCGCCGCCGACAAGAAGATCATCGCCCGCGCCGCCGTTCAGCACGTCATTGTCGGCTCCGCCAAACAGCAAATCATTGCCGGTTCCACCAACGAGTGCATCCTGGCCGTCGCCGCCAAAGATGATGTCATTGCCGTCATCGCCGAACAGTGCATCATCACCGCCTGCGCCGTACAGGATATCGTTACCATCGTTGCCGTGGATGGTGTCAGCCCCGTCTGTGCCGATCAGGATATTGTTGCGGTTGTTGCCATTGATGATGCTCATGAACCCACTCCTCCGTTTCCCAATTGAGTGGTGCCTAAATCATTCGGCGTCAGCGCAGCGTCAGCAGCGCGTCAAAGAAGCCACATGGGCGGATTTTTTGTTTCTGATGGAGGTACGACGCCGGTAAGCGGCGCCCGGAGGAGAGAATAAATGCTCGCGTTTTCAATGCGTTTAGAATTTTGTTCTGAGCAAAAGCGGCCTTTACGAGTGCCGATTGGCCCAATAGCATTCTTGCGTGGCTGCTGCTCCCCAGCGAGCTGATCGAGATCGGGGGACATGGACGCAACTACGCCAAACCGGCTTTGCTTCCGATTGCTCGGCGAAGCGGCGCTTCGCGCCGGGAGCGCCGGTAGTGATTTCGTGCTCCCTCAGAAAGGTTTGGCGCTACTTATTTACCTTGCAATGAGCCGCGGCCGTCCCGTCAGCCGCGCAGTGCTTGCCGATTTGTTGTGGGGCGACCGCATCGATTCCCAAGCGCGCCAGAACCTGCGCCAATGTCTCCTGACGTTGCGGCGCGAGCTCGGGTCGGCTCTCGCGCGCGCACTCATTGTTGATGATCAATCGCTCGCGCTCGCTGCCGATGTGGTCGAGGTCGACGCTCTGCAATTCGTCGCGTGCGCGAGCGCCGCGGACTCGATCGAGCGCCAGCGCTGCATCGAACTCCCATGGGGACCGTTCCTCGGCGGTTTCACGACCGGCGCGGAAGGTTTTGAGGAGTGGGCGGCGGCTCAGCGGCAAGACCTAGACGCGATCGCGACCCGCATATTCGTCGAACTGACGGAGCAGTTCGATGCCGCCGGTGACGGCGAACGCGCCATAGCAGCGCTCGAGCGGCTGATCGCCATCGATCCAGCCGAGGAGCACCGGCATCGTCGGCTGTTGGCGCTCGAAGCCCGCACCCGCGGCACCGATGCAGCGCTGGCGCGCGGCAAGGCGGTCATAGCGCTGCTGAAGCGGGAATTGGATGCGGAGCCCGAGCCCGCCACGCTCGCCTTACTGGAAGAGTTTCGCTGCAGTGCGCGGACGCAATCAAAAGACACACGGCGGACCGCAACAGAACCGAGTGATGAGCCGATCCGAATCGAGCTTGCTGCAATGACGGCGCCTCCACCGCCCAGGGCGAAGCGCGCATCGCGCGCCATCGCGGCCTGTGCCGTCGCCAGTTTGGCCATAGCGGGCGGCGTGTTCGCGCGAATGCAATCGTCGGCGCCGCCCACTTCAATCCTTGAACCGAATGTTCAACACGACATCACAGCCACGGTCCCGCGCTCCACTGAGCCAGGAGTGTCGCTGCACGCATCTGCGAGCCCTTCATGGCGGTCACCGCCGCTGCCGTCGCGCCCTGCCGGCGAGTCCGCGCTGGGGCGGGAACGCGGGCTCGTCGCAATTGCCGTATTGCCGTTCGCGAGCCGTGGCGAGGAAACGGGCACCTTGATCGCGAATTTGATGACCGACGACCTCAACGACATGTTGTCCCGCTTCAGCGAGTTCCGCGTGATCTCGGGCCAGACCGCGCGCAGCTATCAGGGGCAAAATGTCGACGCAGCCGCGATTGGTACTGAGCTCGGCGTTCGCTACCTGCTCGAAGGCAACGTCGCGGTGCGGGGCGAACATCTGAGGGTGAATGTTGGGCTGGTCGACACTGTGAGCCGACTACAGGTTTGGTCTCATCGCTACGACCGCTCCGGTGCCGATAGCCACGCCATCCAGGACGAGATCGTCAAAGGTCTCGCCCGCGAGCTGCAGATTGAGGTCACCCAGCTTGAAAGCGAACGCAGAACCATCGAACCCAACGTTCATGAGCTGATCTTCAAGGGCTGGGCTGAAATTGGGGCCGCCGCACGTTCGGGCGAGGAGTCGTTGCGGCGGGCTGAGCGCTTTTTCTCGCAGGCGCTGAGCCGCGATCCTGACAACACTCGGGCGCAAGCGGGCCTCGCCGCCTACCACGTTCGCATGGTCGTGCAGCTCCACGCCGACGATCCCGCGCCGCATCTCGACAAAGCCGAGGCCATTCTGCAGCGGCTCATCGACCGACACCCGAACATGCAGGGGCCCTATCTAGACATGGGGCTGGTGTATGTCGCGCACGACCAGAACAAAAAAGCGGCTCGCATGTTTGAGCGCTCGATCGAGCTCAATCCCAGCCACGCGCCGTCCTATGCCCAGCTTGGCCTAGCTCTCGCGCGAACGGGGCGCCCCAGCGAGGGGCTTGAGCACATTCATTACGCCATGCGGCTGAGCCCGCGCGATCCGACGCTCCCATACTGGCTCACTTTTGCCAGCCGAGCCGAGCTTGAGCTCGGCAATTACGAAAAGGCAATCGGCTACATCGAGCGTTCACTGGCGCTCAATCCCGACTATCCTCCCGCGCGGCTGACGCTGGTCGCGGCCTATGCCCAATCGGGCAATATGAGTGCGGCGCATCAGCAGCTCGAACAGTTGTCGCAAGCACGCCCGCATCTCTCGCGCGAGAGGTTGATCGAGCGCTTTGGCGAGGCAGGCGGGCTGCGGGAGTCGCAGATGGTCCTTGGTTTGCGTCGAGCGCTCGCGCCGATGAAACTAGAGAAGCCCCAGGCGGCAGGTCCGTTTGACGGAGTTTGGCGCGTGGAATTCTCTAACAATGAATTCTGCACTGAGAAGAGCAGTACTGGATTTTGGAACATTAGGCAGGGCGTCCTGAGGGGCGGCGAAACAGGGGGAACGGTGTCCGGCACGGGCGAGCTTCGAGTCGCGTGGCCCGCCTTAGTCGACCCGAACCTGACGAATGCAGGGTCGGCAAAGCTTGAAGGGGATCGCGGGGAAGGCAAGTGGGATGGCCAACGGCATTGCGGCGGGACCCTTACGCTGACGCGAATCTCGGGCCCCTGAAATCACGCCCATCGCTGGATTGGCGAGCGCCGAGGAGGTGGGGCACAACCTCCTGAATACACCAGTCCCGCGAGACGCCTTCACAACTGCCCTATTTCTCGCGGAAGGCGCGCGTCAGCTGGTCCTGAAACGGCTTGACCAGAAAGGAAATCACCGAACGCGGGCTGGTTTGCATGAGCACTTCGACAGGCATACCCGGCACCAGCTTGACGTTGCCGAGCCGTGCGAGCGCCGGATCCGAGACGCTGACCCGAATCGTGTAGTAATGAGTGCCACTCTTGCTATCTTCGCTGACGTCGGCCGAAATCCGGCTGACGGTACCGTCGATCTCGGGCGTGGTGCGCTGGCTGAAGGATACGAACCGCAGCACCGCCGGTTGCCCGACCTGTAACTGATCGATCTCCTGCGGCGCCACTTTCGCCTCCACCTCGAGTGAGTCTGCATACGGCACCACCAGCATGATCGGCTCACCCGGGGAGATCACGCCGCCGACGGTGTGGACCGTGAGCTGATGGACGACGCCGTCGATCGGCGCGCGGATATCGACGCGCTTGAGCGCGTCCTCGGCCGCCACCTTGCGCTCGACCAACTCTGCCGTTTTGGCACGGATCTCGGCCAGGTCGCGCCCGATCTCGGTGCGCATGTCCTGGTCGACTTGCAGGATCTGCAGCTCGGTCTCGACGATCTTACCCTTGGTCTGGGCGATCGCCGCGATCAGCTGACCACGCTCGCCGACCAGGCGTTCCTTGTCGCGCTCGAGGCTGGTCAGCCGCGTGTAGGGGATCAGGTTCTTTTCCCAGAGCTCGTTGACGCCCGCCAGCTCCTTGGAGATCCACTCGATCTGCTTCTCCTTGGAGACGATCTGCGCCTGGTAGCCGCTGATCTCCTGGCGAAGCTGAACCGTGCGCTCGCGCAGTTGCGCTTTCTGACCGTCGCGCGCCACGCGCCGCGTCTCGAACTGGCGCAGCTCGCCGGTGACCGCTTTGGCGACATCAGGATCGTCCTTTCGGGCCAACAACTCGGCGGGAAACGTGACAGCGCCGATGTCGTCGCGCTCGGCCTCTTCGCGCGCCTGCCGGGCCGCCAGCTCGTTGAGGGCCTTGACCACGATCGCGAGGTTCGCGCGCGTCTGAGTGTCGTCGAGCTGCACGACGATGTCGGCCGCATTGACCCGCATTCCATCACGCACATGCAGCGCGCCGACCACACCGCCGGTCGGGTGCTGCACCTTCTTGACGTTGGAATCGACGACCAGCTGACCGGATGCAATCACCGCGCCGGAGAATTCCGTGGTCGCCGCCCAGCCGCCGAGTCCCACAACCAGCAGCAGCGACGCCGCCACAATGGCGAGCGTCAGCCGCCGCAGGTCGGGCGATGGTGTGGTCATTTCGTCAATCCTCCGGGATCGCTCGCAACTCTGAGACCGGCGAGTGGCGCGGGCGATATCACCGGCGCGGATGCCGGTGAACGGCGGCGCTTCCTCACAAATTCGTCCTTTGGTTCGGGCGGCATGGCGCGGCCCTGCCGCATCTCCATCAGGAGGTCGAGACCGGCCAACACGCTCGGACGGTGCGCAATGACGACCACGATGCCGCCACGCGCGCGCACGCTCAGGATCGCGCGCGTCAGTGCTTCTTCGCCCTCGCCATCCAGGTTGGAATTGGGCTCGTCGAGCACAACCAGGAACGGGTCGCGATAGAGCGCACGCGCGAGGGCGACCCGTTGCCGTTGCCCAGCCGACAGCGCAGCGCCGTTTTCGCCAATATCGGTGTCGTAGCCGTCGGGCAGGCGCAGGATCATTTCGTGCACGCCGGCCGCCTGCGCAGCGGCGATGATGTCGTCGGCGTTCGGCTCCGGCTCGAAACGGGCGATGTTCTGTGCAATCGTACTCGACATGAGCTCCACATTCTGCGGCAGGTAGCCGATGTGCGGCCCAATCGCCGCCGGTGTCCATTGGTCGAGTGCCGCACCGTCCAGCCGCACAGTTCCACGCACGAGCGGCCAGACTCCGACCAGGGCACGCGCAAGGCAGGATTTTCCGCTCGCGCTCGGCCCAATGATGCCGAGCCCGTTGCCCTTCTCCAGCCGAAAAGAGACATCCTGAACCACCAGCCGATTGATGCCCGGCGGCGCAACACTGACGTTCTCAATAGTAACCCTGGCAGTAGGCCGCGGCAGGTCCATTTTGTTCTTGTCTGCCGGCACGCGTGCCATGAGTTCGCGCAGGCGTCGCCAGCTCTGCCGGAACGCGACGAAACCGCGCCAGTTGGCGATCGCCAAATCAACCGGCGCGAGCGCCCGCCCCGCCAGGATCGAACCGGCGATGATGATCCCGGCGGTCGCCTCCTGGATGATGACCAGATAGGCGCCAACGCCGAGCACGAGCGATTGCAGTAACATGCGCATGACCTTCGACATCGCGCCGAAGCCACCGCTCACGTCACTGGTGTGCTGATAAGTCGCAAGATACTTATCGTTCAACTCGTTCCAGCGCACGGCTACGCGTGGTGCCATGCCCATCGACTGCAACGCCTCGGCGTTGCGGCGCGACGCTTCGGCCAGCGCCTGCCGTTGTCCCGCGAGCTCGGCGACGAGCTTCTGCGGCTTGCGCGTCAAGAGATCTGTCAGGAGCGTAAGCGATACAATCAGCAGCGCGCCAACGAGCGCCGTCAGTCCGATCCAGAAATGGAACAGGAAGCAAATGGCGATGTAAAAGGGCATCCAAGGCAAGTCGAGCAGCGCCACCGGGCCGGGGCTCGATAGGAAGGTGCGGATTTGATCGATGTCGCGCAGTGGCTGGAGGCCGTCATTGCTAGTGCGGGTCGAGAGCGCGAGCTGTCCGATCAGCGAGTAGACCCGCACGCTCAGGCTCTCGCCGAGCGACCGCCCGATGCGAACGAGAACCCGCCCGCGCAAGAGATCGAGGAAGCCCTGGAAGGAATAGAGCACCACGATCAGCACCGTGAGGCCTATGAGCGTCGGGATGCTCCGGCTGCTCAATACGCGGTCGTAGACTTCCAGCATGTAGATTGAGCCTGAGAGATAGAGGACATTGATCAGCGCGCTGGCGAAGGCGATGCCCACGATGGCGGTGCGGCACGTGCGCAGCGCGCCGGCTAGCTCATTGCGCGGCCGTACCATCGTTCCTTGCTGTGCCTTCGCGCTCACTGATGCCGGCTTTCCCGCATGAAGAAGTTGTTCACGCTCTCAAGGAGTCAACGGACAGCTGATGGAGCGATGACACTAGAATAGGGCTCGGTTTGAGTTGAACGGTGGTTACACTCAACCTCCATTCGACGGATGACTTTCTTGCGCGCTCGATACTTGCTTGTCGTGAAGCTGAAGTGAGAGCTGATCAAAATGCTTCCGAAGGTTCCAGAAATTCCGTATTGTTTAGGCCCGTCCGATTTTTCAATCGAAACATCCGGAGTGCGTGATGTTGTTCCGATCGAAGAGTAAAGCGGAGGCTGACGGATCAGCGCCAGCGGTCCCGAGCGCTGGAAATGACGACAGAGCAAGAGAAGCGTCAGCCACGCCCGGCGGAGCCGGCTCTTCCAAGTCCGAGGGCTCGGGCGGTGAGCCGCCAGCGGGCGGCCCCGCGGGAACAAGAGAGTCGCAGCGTATCGCCGTGGCAGCGATCCGCCAGTCCGTTGCCTTCGCGCAGATCATCAGCGTGCTGATGCGGTCTCCCCGCTATCGTCACTATACGCTCGGCGATCTTGAGTGGCTGGTAGTGCCGGCACTAGCGACCAGCCAGTGGAGGGTGATAGCGGCGCAGTCCAAACAGAATGGCGTTTCGGTTCCAGTTGCGGTGGCGCTGTGGGCGATGGTTTCGGCCGAGGTGGACAAGAAGCTTTCTGAGAACCTGCATGTGCCGATCAAACTCAGACCCGATGAGTGGAAATCGGGCGATATTCTCTGGCTAGTGGACGCGGTCGGCGACGCGCGGGCGGTACCGCAACTTCTGAAGCAACTCCTTGAGACTAGTTTCAAAGGGCGCGAGGCGAAGGTGCGTGCCGCTGGGGAGGATGGGAGGGTAACCGTTCGGCGATTGGCCGCGGCTTCGCAATAAATTGGATTGATGGCTGCTTGAAAAGCAGCACTCAGCGCCGCCGATGCTACGACTCCAACGGTGTCCGAAATTTGCTTCTCCACAATTATAGTAAGCGTCGCAGATGGGGGATGATTACCCCCGCTATTATTCCCGCACCGCAATCCAGACGTTGATACCACGATTACATCACGTCAACTTATGGAACCGTTTGTTACGTTGTTGCGGCGTTGCATGTTCGCAACGACTCTCCACCAAATGAACGACGCGCGCTCGGCGTGTCACGGTTGCGCCAAACATTGCCAATATCAGCCTGTGCATTCGGTCGCGGGGCTGGGTGCGAAGCTGTAGCACCATTCTGACTTCATCCGTTTCAACCTGTTGTGCCGGTCACGGTACAGCAGGCGTTTCGCACGTCGAGACATTGACGGGCCGCGCGATGCGCGCTGCCTCAACAGTAGGGGGCTGTCATGGCTGGGATTCCACCCGTCATTGATGTCACGGATATCAACGGATCAAACGGATTCACAATTCTTGGATCGTCGCCGTTGGAGGAGGCGGGATCGTCTGTCAGCATCGGCGATGTCAACGGCGATGGCCTTGCGGACGTCATCGTGGGCGCCCCGGGCACGGCGTTTGGATACGGGTATGGATATGGGATCGGCGACTACAGCGCTTACGTGATTTTCGGCCGCGGGAGTGACGATTTTCCCATCGCTTCTACTGTCTCTACGGCAGACCTCGATCCCAGCGCGGGATTGCGCACGGCTGTCGGCGAGGGCTATGCCGTCTCCTATGCAGGCGACTTCAATGGCGATGGCATCGGCGATTTCATGGTGTCTGCGCCGGACTATGGCACGAACGACCAAGGCGCCACCTATATCGTTTTTGGCAACGCCGGTGGTACGTCCAATTCCTACATAAGCATCAATGGCGGCGAAGCGGCTGGCATAGTGGGCGACCGGAGCGGCTATTCCGTAGCGGCGCTCGGCGACATCAATGGCGACGGGTTTGACGATGTGCTGATCAGCTCGCCTGGTGCGGAAGGCGACGGGCGCTGGGCATCAGGCGTCAGCTATGTGGTTTATGGCAACGCCTCGGGCGCCAACATCGACCTCACAAATTTCAACGCAAGCGAAGGTTTCCGCATCATCGGGTCGCAGTACGAGAGTATCGGGCACTCGGTTTCTGCCGCGGGGGACGTCAACGGCGATGGCCGCATGGATTTCCTCATCGGGGTGAACAGTGCCGGCTCCAACGGGAACTGGCTCGCTGGTTCGACCTATCTCATATACGGAAGCGATTCCGGAGCCGATGTCGATCTCGCCAATCTGTCTCCAAGCCAAGGCGTTCGTTTAGACGGCGAATTCGAAACCCAGAGCGGATTCTCGGTTTCGGCTGCGGGTGACGTCAACGGTGACGGGCTTGCCGACATCATTATCGGAGCGCCGGAGCCGCTCTACTTCGATGGCCAGGGGGGCGGCTCCGCTTTTGTGGTGTTTGGCAAAGCCGGCGGTCTGTCGAATATCGACCTGGCCAACCTCGCGCCCGGCGAGGGCTTCCGCATCAACGGCGCCGCCGTTGGAGACGAACTCGGGTACTCCGTTTCCTCCGCCGGTGATTTCAACGGCGACGGCTTCGACGACGTGATCATTGGGGCGCCCAACGCGGACCCGGACGGCAATACGGACGCGGGCTCGGCCTACGTCATTTTCGGCAAGCCTTCCGGATTTGGCGATATCGACGTCGCCAATCTGAGCGCCGCCGATGGGTTCCGTATCGATGGCCCATCCGGCGTGCAAGGCAATCTGGGATTCTCGCTTCCCCCCCATCTTGGGACTTCGGTCGCGGGTGCAGGCGACATCAATGGCGATGGATACAGTGACATCGTCGTGGGAACGCCGGGCTACTCTCTCGTGGAAGGCGCCGCCTATGTGATCTACGGCGAGGCCTCGGCCGCGGTCAACAAAGTGGGTACTAGCGGAGCCGACCGCCTCTTTGGCGGCGACTTCGACGACACGCTGTCGGGCGGAGACGGCAATGATGTCCTTGGCGGCAAAGGGGGCAACAACGTTCTGACCGGCGGCGCGGGAAGCGATGCCTTTGTCTACGCCCTTTCCGACCAGCACAACGACGCCGTCACCGATTTTCGGCAGGGCGAGGACGTGATCGACCTCGGAGCGGCGAATATCAGCGACTTCACAACGGTGCAGCAGCTGCTGTCGAACGACGCGCAGGGCAACGCCGTCATCACCACCGTTTCCAATGGCATCGCCTCGACGATGACACTGACAGGCATTTCGGCGACGCAGCTCACAGCCGCCGATTTCGCCTTCGCGGGTAACAGCACCCAGACACTGAATGGATCAGACAGTGCTGACGACCTGTTCGGCGGCGCCGGCAGCGACATCTTGAACGGCAACGCGGGCGATGATCGCCTGTTTGGCGAGCACGGCTTCGACAGCTTGAACGGCGGCGCCGGCAACGACAGCCTGTTCGGCGGTCAAGACAACGATTCACTCGAGGGCGGCCCTGGGGCCGACCTTATCGACGGCGGCGCCGGTATCGACGAAGTGAGCTTCCGCGGGGCGGCGGCTGGCGTCAGCGCCAGCCTCGCCAGCGGTGGCACTGGCGGTGATGCGGCGGGTGATGTCTACGTCTCCATCGAGAACATGTGGGGCTCTAATTTTGACGATGTTCTTGAGGGGGATGATCAGGCCAACCGCATCTGGGGGCTGGACGGCAACAACGTCATTCGCGGCGGCGGCGGGAACGACGATCTGCACGGGGGCAATGGCAGTGATACGTTCTACGGCGGCGCTGGCGCCGACAGCATCGATGGCGGTGGCGGCATCGATTACGTTCGCTACGACGATGCGACAACCGGGGTGACCGTCGGCTTTGCGTCGGCTGCGGGGAGCAACGACGGGGCTGGCGACTCGCTGGTGAATATCGAGGGCATCATCGGCTCCGCTTTTGCAGACAAGCTGGGCGGCACGGGTTTCGCGGAAGACCTCCAGGGCGGAGGAGGCGACGACCTGCTGCAGGGGCGCGGCGGCAACGACACGCTTGATGGCGGAGACGGCGTCGACCAGGCGGTGTACAGCGGATTGCGCGGCGAGTACTTCGTCACGTTCGACGACCTCACGGGGAGCTATGTCGTCAAGGACCTGCGCCAAGGTTCGCCGGAAGGCACCGACCACGTGCGCAACGTTGAGACGTTCGTGTTCGCGGATGGCGCGATCTCAGCCGACACCGTGCTCGACGGCAACCCTGGGCCCATCATCGGCGACGACGGCAA
>Ga0066903_100002048_pt1 | contig 15416 bp, 15 predicted proteins | sample PanSoiMetaGPlot1_FD_67491 | JGI IMG/M metagenome (GOLD analysis project Ga0066903, IMG submission 67491) | Tropical forest soil microbial communities from Panama analyzed to predict greenhouse gas emissions - Panama Soil - Plot 1 (version 2) | ecosystem: Environmental > Terrestrial > Soil >...
TGATGCTCGTAGAAGCGTCGCGCGGCAACGTTGCGCTCTTCGGTGTTGAGCCACGCCTCGTCGCGCCCGGCGGCGCGTAGGGCACCACCGGCGCACTCGAGCAGACGGCGGCCGGCGCCCCGTCCCTGGCCTCGGGGGTGCGTGTAGAGCCGCGCAATCTCGCCCGTCTCCTCATCCCAGGCCACGAACGCGAAGACGCCCTCGTCGTCGACGGCGACGAGGTCCGCCGGATGCCGGCGCCCTCGATTGGCGGCCTCGATCCGGTCACGGCCGAGGAACGACGCCCAGGCGTGCAGCGCCGCCGCCAACAGCACGGCGCTGATCGCCTCGCCGTCAGCGGGCGTCGCCGGGCGGATCTGGAAGTCCAGAGCGCTCCTGCTCCTCGCGGTCCATGAGCGCCTGGAGATCTGGGTCGAGCGCAGCTCCGGCCGCAGCGGACGGATCGCTGCCCGCAGGCTGGGCCGCGAGGGCGGCCATGCGCGCGTCGCGCTCGGCCTGCGCTTGGGCGGCCTCCTTCTTGAGGGCGTCGACGTCGAACTCGACGTGCTCGTGCTTGTCGTCAAACCTGACGCGCGCGGAGTCGCCGATCCCGGGCGCAGTGAATTCGGGGGTGTCGCGCAGCGTGATGCGCGCCTCGACTCGGAACGGTGGATCGCCCGCATCCGGCGCGATGTCGAGGACGTAGACGTAGGTGTCGTAGCCGACGCGCCGCGCCGTCCACGTCGACCCGGGGTCGTATTGGCGCGCGACGACCCTCGCCACGCCAGCCTGACGCTTGCGTCCGAACATGCTCAGACCGGGGCAGCGCCGTAACGGTCGCGCAGCTCGTGCTTGAGGACCTTCCCGGCCGCGTTGCGCGGCAGCTCGTCGACGACGACGATCGACGTCGGCTTCTTGTAGGACGCCAGTCGGTCGCGCGTGAACTCCGTCAGATCCTCGAGCGTCGGTGGCTTGGCGGGGTCGGCGGCGACGATGACCGCGACCGGCGTCTCGCCCCAGCGCTCATGGCGCGCGCCGATCACCGCTACGTCCGCGACCGCGTCGTGGCCGGCGAGCACGTTCTCGACCTCTGCGCAGTAGATGTTCTCGCCGCCCGAGATGATCATGTCCTTCTTGCGGTCGACGACGTAGTAGAAGCCGTCCTCGTCCTGGCGGACAAGATCGCCCGAGTGAAACCAGTCGCCGGAGAACGCCTCGGCCGTCCCTTCGCGGTTGTTCCAGTAGCCCGCCATCAGCGTCGGCCCCCGGTAGACGATCTCGCCGACCTCGCCCGGCTCGACGTCGTTCATGTCTTCGTCGACGACCCGCGCGGCGATGATCGGCACGCGCAGGCCGACCGAGCCCATCTTGCGGATCGCATCGTCGCCCTCGAGCACCGATGTGACCGGCGACATCTCCGTCTGGCCGAACGCCGACAGGACGTTGGCGTGCGGGAACACGCGCGCCATCTCCTCGAGCAGGCTCACCGGCGCCGGCGCCGCGCCCCACGTGATCGTGTTCAGCGACTGCGTGCGGCGCGTCGCGTCGGGATGGGCGCACATCAGCTGCCACTGGGCGGGCACGAGGAACAGCCCGGTGACGCCCTCGGACTCGATCACGCCGAGCGTCGTCTCGGCGTCGAACGCTCCTGTCGGCATGATCACCGTTCGCACACCGAGCAGCAGCGACGGAACCATTCCGCCGATCCCCGCGATGTGGAACAGCGGCACGTTGCACAGCGCGACCGCGTCGGCGCCCGGTCCGGCCGTGGTGCGGATCGCGGTGATCGCCTGCATCAGCAGGTTGAGGTGCGTGAGCATCGCGCCCTTCGGCCGCCCCGTGGTGCCCGACGTGTACATGATCAGCGCGACGTCGCGCTCCTCGATCGCGTCCGAGGGCTCGGCCGGCTCATGGGCGGCGATCAGCTCCTCGTACTCGGGACCGGCCACGATCACCGGCGGCGGCTGGTCGTCGTCCGCGATCGCCGCTCGGGCGAGCGGCTCGAGCGCTGGATCGGTGACGATCAGCGCCGCGCCGCTGTCGCCGAGCACGTAGGCGACCTCGGCTGGGGCGAGGCGAAAGTTCAGTGGGACGGCAATCGCCCGCAGCGCGTTGGCCGCGATGACGGTCTCGACGAACTCGGGCCGGTTGGTGGTGAGGATCGCAACACGATCGCCCTCGCCGACCCCGTACGCCGCGAATCCCGCCGCCAGCCGCCGGACGCGATCGTGGAGGTCCGCCCATGTGATCGAGGAGCCCTCGAAGCGGATCGCGACGTCGTCGGGAATGGAGAACGCGTGGCGCGCGATGTGGTCGACCCAGTGGGCGCCACTGAAAGGAAGCGGGGAGATCGGCATCGTGCCCGCGCACGCTAGCGGCTCGCACTAGAGCGCGGCGGTGCACATCACGGCTGCGTATACGACGCAGCCGATCTCATGTCCTCGAGCCGAGTGGCGGCTGATCCCGGTTCGCTCCGCGGACGTTCGGGGCGTCGCGGTCGGCGGTTGGCGTTGTTGCTGTCCCGTGGTCGCGCGGCCGCGCGCCCGCTCCAGGATGCGAGCGATCGCGGCCGCGTGACTCGGCGTTTCCGGTCTTGACCACGGGATCGGTGACAACGCAACGGCAATCGTAGCTAACACAATCGCAACATTTGTGAGATCGAGCTAAGAACCCGCGGCGTCGATGAACCGCTCGAGCTCGCCGGGGATGTCGCGCCCGGCGGGCTGGTAGACGAGCTCGGTCACGCCGGCCGCCGCGAGCTCGTCGAGCCGGCTGCGAAGGTCAGTGCGCGACTGGGTCAACGTCATCGTCGCCAGGACATCGGCGCCCTCGGCCACCGCGGGCCGGTCGCGCTCGGTCACCGTCACAAGGTGCTCTTCGTGGATGGCGAGGTGTCGTCGGTCCTCCGGCACCTCCTCGATGGCCTCACGCCAGGTCTGACCACCGGGGACGGCGTCGACGCCTGCCGCGCCTCCGCGTTCGTAGAGCGCATGAAAGAGAACGGCGAAGGCATGACCCGCGGCATCGAGCACCCGCTCGTCCCCCGGCGTCTCGCCGTCTTGCAGGACGGTGCCAAACGCCAGCAGCCCGCGCCATTCGGGCAGCCCGTCGCCGACCGGCGGGTTGCCTGCGCCGAACACGCCATCGCCCAGCTCCCGCGCGACGGCGTAGCCCTTGGGCCCGTCGGCGCCGATCACGATCGGGACATCGCTCAGTGGGCGCTCGGCAACGAACCCCTCGGGGTGGATCATCCTGATCACGGTGCCCTCCCACGAGGCCTCGTCGCCGCGCAGCAGCGCGCGGACGACCCGGACGTATTCCGCGACATCCGCCCACCGCATCGCGCGCTGACCGAGCGTGTAGCGGCCGGTGAAGCCGGCTCCGATCGCCGCGCTCACGCGGCCCGGCGCGAGCGCCGCCAGCGTCGCGATCGCCGCCGCGTTGACCATCGGATGGCGCAGCGAAGGAATCAGGACCGCGGGGCCGAGTCCGATCGTCGACGTCTGCCCCGCCGCGAGCGCCAGCGTCATCCAGACGTCCGGATACAGCGCCGGCGAGTCGTAGCACCACGCGCGCCGATACCCCAGCTCCTCGGCGATCGCGATCTGTTGTGGCGTGTCAAGTGAGGTGGCGAACGCGCAGGAGATGTCCATTCGCCGAGTGTACAAACGGCCTCGAGCCGTTCTCAGCCGTCGTCGAGCAGCCCGGTGACCGGCCCGCGCAGCCGGTCGGTACGCCGCGACACGCCGGGCAGCTCGACGAGGCGATGCGTCGCCGGTTGTCCGTCGCGCAGGCGGCGCAGCTGGTCCTCGGCGGTCGGGCGGATCCGGTTGTCGATGACGTCGCACGGATCGCTGGCGAGGTCCTCGATCGCGCATTCGAGGTGCTCGGCCCACAGGCGACAGCGGGTGTCGCGCGCCAGCTCGGGGTCGTGCGTCACGACGCACATCTCGGTGTCGTTGAACAGTGAGTGCTCGTTGAGGTTCGCCGAGCCGATGATCGTCACGCGGTCGTCGGTGATCGCCACCTTGGCGTGGACGTAGAGCGGGTCGGTCCGCGTCGCGCTGCGCGAGCGCAGCGTGACGGCGAGGAACCGGTCATTGTCGTCATCAGCCTCAACCAGCAGGGCGAGCTGGCCCCGTGTGTCGTCTGCGCCATTGTTGGGTCTGGCCGGGAGCAGCACGAGGACGCGGAAGTCGTCGGTCGGCGGGTTGCGAAGCTTGTCGCGCAGAACCGTCACGACCTCCGGCGACCACAGGAACTGGTTCTCGAGATAAATCAGCCGTTGCGCGCCGCGCAAGGCGCCGAGGTAGGTCTCGAGAATCCGGAAGTCTCCGTCCGGTAGCGCGTCGTAGGTGCCCTCGGGAACCGTGCGGACGATCTGCGCCGTCGTCGTGCCCGCCGCTTCGCTGGGCGCCGGCGCAGTCATCGCTTCGCCGGTCGTCTGTGTCCAGCGCATCGCGAAGTGCGCGGCGACGTCGGCGACGACCGGTCCGCGCAGCTCGGTTGCGACGTCGTGCCAACCCAGCCGTCGCCGGGCCAGATGGTCGGACGTGTCGTGGCGGTCCCCGGCGAGGGTTGTCAGGTCGATCCCGCCAACGAACGCGACCTCATCGTCGACGACGATCGTCTTCTCGTGGTGACAGTGCATCGGCCGCTCGCGCCGGTCGAGCGCGCAGCGAATCTCGGTGTCGTTGCACAGGCGCCGGGCCGCTGCCGCGACCTCTGCGCGCGTGGGGTGAAAGACCGGCACGGGCGCACCTGCCCACACGAGGACGCGCACGTCGATGCGCTGCGCGAGCTGCGCCAAGAGCTCGCCGAGGACGACAGGGGGTTGGCGATCGCGGACGAGCTCGAACGCCGGGTCGACGTGCCAGCCGGCGATGTGAACGTGCGAACGCGCCGCCGCGAGGCGCTCGGCGATCCGCTCGCCCGCCTGCGCACCGTCGATCAGGACCTCGACGTGGCAGTTCTCCCTCGACGGTGGATCACCCGCCGCCCACGCCGGCTGGTCGGCGTCCAGCGCGCGCTCCAAGCGGTGGCGGCGCAGACGCCGCCGGTGGTGGGACGACACGAGGCGCTCGATCGTGTGGCCGGCGAAGGCGTCGATGCCCGACTTCAGGCGCGTGACTGGGGACGACAGTGCGGCGATGGGACCCTCTCCCGTGCGAGCTTGGGGAACGTACTCGACATACCCGTGAGCCAGATCCGCTCAACCCGCGCCAGCCGGCCGCAGACACCGTCCGCGACGAGGTTGGCGTGAATGCGCGCGATGTTGCATTCCAACTGACACGGCGTACCTAACGCACTGACCATCCCCGCTGGGTATGCGACTTGTGTGGCCAACTGCGGACCCTCGCGCGGAATCGACGAGCTTGAGTTGCTGAAGCGCAGCGCCGCCGGTGACGAGGCGGCACGCGACGCGCTGGTCGAGCGATTCCTGCCTCTGGCCCGCAGCGTCGCCCGCCGCTACGAGGGCTCCGGCGAACCGTTCGAGGACGTGCTCCAGGTCGCCTGCATCGGCCTGCTGCACGCGATCGACCGGTTCGACCCCACGCGCGGCGCCGGCTTCGTCAGCTTCGCGGTACCGACGATGCTTGGCGAGATCAAGCGGCACTTTCGCGACCGCACGTGGGCGGTTCATGTGCCGCGCGGCCTCAACGAGCTGTCACTTCGCATCGACCGGTTCCTGCGCACGTACACGGCGCAGACAGGCATCGCTCCGACGATCGCCGACATCGCCGCAGAGGTCGGCGCCGCCCACGAACAGGTCCTCGAGGCGCTCGACGTGCGCCGCGCTCGCCGCTTGGCGTCGCTCGACGCGCCGCTGCGCCGGACGGGCGACGGCACCCAGCGGATCGGCGACACGATCGAGAGTTCGCGGGCGCAGAACGACAGCGAAGAGGCTGACGCGCGCGTGATGCTCGAGCCGCTGTTGGCGACGCTGGGGACCCGCGAGCAGCTGATCCTGCGACTGCGCTTCGAGCGCGACATGACCCAGGCCGAGATCGGCGCGATCATCGGCGTCTCCCAGATGCAGATCTCGCGCCTCCTGCGCCGGTCGATCGCCCACTTGAACGTCATTGCTACGCCGAAGACGACGGCGTAGGCTCAACTCATAGATGGCGGGATCAGCCCTCATAGCGATCGCCGCCTCAGCCGGAGGTATCGAACCTCTGCGCTCGGTGGTCAGGACCCTTCCGACGGATATCGACGCAACGGTCCTCGTCGTTGTGCACCTGGCCCCTGAGTCCCACAGCGTCCTGCCGGAGATCCTCTCCCGCGCCACCGACCTGCCCGTCGTTCCAGCCCAGGACGGCGCGCCGCTGATTCCGGGCACGGTCGTCGTGGCGCGGCCGGACATGCACCTGCTCGTCGAGGACGGGCGCGTCGCGCTCGGCCGGGGACCCCGCGAGAACGGCCACCGTCCGGCCGGCGACCCGCTGATGCGATCGATCGCCGAGCACGCCGATGGCCGCGCCTGCGGCGTCGTGCTGTCCGGGAACCGTGACGATGGGACGATCGGGCTCGCCGAGATCAAGCGCCGCGGCGGCTCGACGATCGTGCAGGACCCCGATGAGGCGCTGTACCCCGGGATGCCGCGCAACGCGCTGGAGAGCGTCGCGATCGACGCCGTTCTGTGCGCCGATCAGATCGGTGCCGCATTGACTGCGTTTGCCAGCAACGGCGCGGTCCCGGGCGCCGAACACGAACCGCCGTCGATTCCGGATCTCGTCAACGGCAGCCTTGTGCGCGAGATCGTCTGCCCCGAGTGCGGGGGCGTGATGCGCGAAGATGCGGCTGGCGGAGCGGTGCGCTTCAGCTGCCACGCCGGCCACCAGTACGGCGCCGCGAGCCTCGCCGCCGAGCAGGAGCTGGCGGTCGAACGCGCGCTGTGGACCGCCGTCCGCGCACTCGAAGATCGCTCGATCACGCTGACGCGCCTCGCCGAGCACGCCGAGACGCGTGGGCAGCAACGGTCGGCTACGAACTTCCGCGATCAGGCCGATCAGGCACAGCAGGACAGCGAGACGATTCGCAGTGCCATCCTTCACTTCGAGCCTGAAGCGACCCCTGAAACCGCCGGATGACCGAGACCAGCCTCAACGCCCTGCTCGACTTCGTCAAGCGCAGTCGCGGCTTCGATTTCAGCGGCTACAAGCGTACGAGCCTCGAGCGCCGTATCGGCAAGCGGATGGAGGAGGTCGGCGCGGCCGACTACGGCGCCTACCTCGACGTCCTCGAGGCCGAGGCGAGCGAGTTCGACCAGCTGTTCAACACGGTCCTCATCAACGTCACGTCGTTCTTCCGCGACGCAGCGACCTGGGACTTCCTGCGCTCGCACGTCATCCCGCAGCTGCTCGACGAGCGGGCGAGCATCGATGTCCTTCGCGTGTGGTGCGCCGGCTGCGCAACCGGCGAGGAGGCGTACACGCTCGCGATCGTGCTGGCCGACGCGATGGGCGAGGTCGAATTCCGCAACCGTGTGAAGATCTACGCGACCGACGCCGACGAGGAGGCATTGGCGCAGGCCCGCCACGCGACCTACACCGCCAAACAGGTCGAGGGGGTGCCGCGCGAGGCGCTCGACCGCTACTTCGACCGCGTCGACAGCCGCTATGGCTTCCGCGCCGACCTGCGCCGCAGCGTCATCTTCGGCCGCAACGACCTCGTCCAGGACGCGCCGATCTCGCGGATCGACCTGCTCGTCTGCCGCAACACGCTCATGTACTTCACCGCCGAGACGCAGGAGCGCGTCCTGCGCCGGTTTCACTTCGCGCTGGCCGACAACGGCGCGATGGTGCTGGGCAAGTCGGAGATGCTGATCACGCACTCCGAACTGTTCACGCCGGTCGATCTCAAGCGGCGCGTGTTCCGCAAGGTCAACAACGGGACGATGCGCGAGCGGCTCGCGCTCGTCGCGCATCCCGATCATCCGCCGGCTGCCGCGGCGGTCGCCGACCTCCTCTCGGAGGGCGCGTTTGACACATCGCCGCTGGCCCAGCTGGTCATCAGCGGCGACGGACGGCTGATCCTCGCCAACCAGCAGGCCCGGCGCTCATTGGGGCTGACGCTCAAGGACCTCAGTCGGCCGCTCCAGGACCTCGAGGTGTCCTACCGGCCGGTCGAGTTGCGCGCACACATCGACACCGTGCGCGAGGAGCGTCGGACGGTCACCCTGAACCGCGTTGGGCATGCGGGCGCTGGCGGCAGTCGCATGTTCGACGTGCAGATCTCACCGCTCGTCACCGGCTCCGACGACGGCGCCGTGGCAATCACGTATGTCGACACAACCGCGCCCGAGGCACTGCGCGAGGAACTCGAGCAGTCCAAGGTCGAGCTGTCGCAGGCCTACGAGGAGGTGCAGTCGACGGTCGAGGAGCTCGAGACGACGAACGAGGAGCTGCAGTCGACCAACGAGGAGCTCGAGACGACCAACGAGGAGCTGCAGTCGACCAACGAAGAGCTCGAGACGATGAACGAGGAGCTGCAGTCGACCAACGAAGAGCTCGAGACGATGAACGACGAGCTGCGCACACGCTCGTTCGAGCTCGACGAGGTCAACGCCTTCCTGGAGACGATTCTCGCCTCGATGGGGATGGCGGTGGCGGTCATCGACGCCGCGCAGCAAGTGCAGATCTGGAACCGTCACGCCCAGGATCTGTGGGGGCTGCGGCCCGACGAAGCCCAGGGCCAGCACATCCTCGCGCTCGACGTCGGCTTCGCCACGGAGCAGCTCAAGCAGCCGATCCGCAGTGTGCTCGGCGGCGTCGAGGAGCGCATCGAGATCGAGTTCGAGGCGACGAATCGCAAGGGCCGACCGGTGGCGTGCCGAGTCACGCTGATGCCGCTACGTGTCGGAGGCGACGGGACGGTCGGTGCGATCGTCCTCATGGAAGCGAGCGACGGCCGAGCGACCGACTCCCACGCTACCGACGGGTCGCGTTAGCGGCGCCCCGCGTCGTCGTCGCGCGAAGCGCCGCCGAACGCTCGCGAATACCCACGGACGCAGCACGGGTGCGGGCGTATCGCGCCCGATCACGGTCAAGCCGGTCGCGGCGACTCTGGAGCTCCGTCGTGAGCTGCGCGACGGTGTCGCGGAGCTCCTCCAGGTACGCGCCCGTCGAGGTCGATCGGGCCAACGCCTGCGCGAACTCGACGCGGCCGACCGCTGGCAGGCGCCGCACGCCACGCCGGCTGATGGTGGGCGGCGGCGGCCCCGAGAGCAGCCACGTCCGGTCGGGGCGCCGGACGAGCGCGCCCGACGTCGACAGCTCGGCCAACGCCAGCGACACCGTCGGCCGCTTCGCTCCGACGAGCTGGCCGAGCACCTCGTGGGTGAGCTGCAGCGGAAGCGACGTGCCCGAGGTCGACACGCGCCCCCAGCGGGAGGCGAGCTCCCACATCGTGGCCAGCAGGCGCTGCTCGACCTGCGGGAGCTGGCACACGGCGAGCTGCCGAGCGCTGCGGTCCAACTGGCCGGTGAGACGCAGGACGAGCCCGGCTGCGATCTGGGGCCATTGGTGGATGGCGACGAGCGTGGCGGCGTCAAGCAGCCCGACGCGTGCGGGACCGACGGCGGTCCACCGCGTGGCGGTGGACGCCGCGACAACGTCCCCTGCGCCAAGGATCTGCAGCGCGGCGCGGTCGTCGGCCGCGTCCTCGCGCAACAGCGTGCCGTCGACGATCAGACCCGCGAATGCGCTGCCGCTGTCGAGCACGGCGTCGAGGTCGAGCACGCCGGCCTCGACCCTGGCGATGTGGAAGCGCAGCACGGCGCTGGCCTCGGCGAACTCGTCGGGCGGCAGCATGGCTCCCAGATCGGGGTCGATCTCGAGCAGGGCAGCGGTGGCCGTCGCGGGCACATTGCCCAGCGTACCCCTCAGGGGCCGCTACGACACGCCTAGGATGCCGCGCTGTCGACGCTCGGCGCCATCGGCAGCAGCACGTCGAGACCGGTCATCCGCAAGATGTCCTCGACGGGGCCGCTCGCGCCGGCGATCGCAAACTCGCGCGAACTCGCCTCGAACACCCGATAGGCGCCGAGCAGACAGCGAATCCCGCTCGAGTCGATGAACGTCACCTGGCTCATGTCGACGATGACGAGCGGCGCCTCGCACTTCGCAATGCAGCGCGCAAGCTCGGGGACGGTGGCGATGTCGAGCTCGCCGCGCACGCCGATCACCGTGCCGTGGCGACCCGGTGACGGGTGGACGGAGAACTCGGCGATCGGGGGTGCCTCCACCGCCCGGAACGGGACGTGCGACTTGACGATCACACGCGCAGGGTAGGTCGCGTCGCGGCCGTCCGATACACGGCGGTTGCTAATCAACGGCGGTCCGCGGACACCCCGATCCCGGTGCGCTGCGGGTCCACCGTGTCGCCGCGCAGGAGCCGATCGGGCCCGCGCAGCTTGCGCGCCGAGGAGCCCCGCGCGGGGGCGCGGGGCTCCTCGTGATCGGCCGGTCAGTCGCGGTGGCCGGCGCCGCCGCGGCCGTAGTAGCTGCCGATCGCTTCGCGATTTGACCCTCCGACGTCGATGTCGCCGAACTTGGGCGAGTCCTTGATCTGGTCCTTCGTCCGGTCGACGTAGACCTTCTCCTCGCTTACGTCGACGCGCTGGACGACGCCGGCCGGGAGGACAACCGTCTTGCCGAAGATCCACGGGCCGGTGTCGACGACGATCCGGCTCGCGCCCATTTCGTAGGTCGCTTCGTTGATCTTGCCGATGCTGCCGTCGACAGCTTCGACGCCGAAGCCAGTTACGTCGACCCGCTGCGTGGGGTCGTCCCCGACCCCGGCCTCGCTTCGGAACGTCCAAATCTCAAGGTTGGTCATCCAACTCTCCTCTCGGTTGGTCGTTGTCTGGCGTGCGCATACCCGGACCGCAGCACCCGGATTGCGACCGCGTAAGACGGGTAACCGACCAGGCGTGACATCGGACACATCGCTCACCGGGACCGCGCGTGGCCACGCGGAACGGGTCCCGCAAACGTCGGGATATCCGTGGCTTGCACGCGCGGGTCTCATCGCGCGCGGGGTGGTGTTCGGTGTCATCGGGATCCTCGCGTTGAAGCTCGCGCTCGGCGACGGCGGCAAGGCCACCAACCAGCAGGGCGCACTGCAGACGATCGCGCAGGGCAGCTTCGGCAAGGTGCTCCTGGTCGTGCTGGCCCTCGGGCTCGCGGGCTACGCCATCTGGCGCCTGGTCCGCGCCGCGCTCGGCCATGGCCGCGAGGACACCGACAGCACGGGCGAGCGGATCGGCGCGCTGGCCAGCGGCGTCGCCTACACGCTCGTGTGTGTCACCGCCATCGAGATCCTCGCCGGCTCCGGATCGTCGTCGTCGGGCTCCCCGCGCGCCCCCACCGCCGGCGTGCTTGGCTGGCCAGCCGGGCCGGAACTCGTCGGCGTGGTCGGTGTGATCGTCATCGGCGTCGGCGTCTACCAGTTCTACAAAGGGGTCTCGCGCAAGTTCCTGGAGACGACGAAGACCGAGCTCATGAGCCGGCCGACCGAGGGTGTGTTCACGACCGTCGGCGTGGTTGGTCACGTCGCGCGCGGCGTCGTCTTCGTGCTCGCGGGCTATGGCATCTTGCGCGCCGCGATTGAGTACGACCCCAACAAGGCGACCGGGCTCGACGGCGCGCTGCGGGATCTCGCAAACGCGTCGTACGGCCCGTGGCTGCTCGGCGTGGTCGCAGCGGGCCTGATCGGCTTCGCGGCCTACTCGATCGCCGACGCGCGCTACCGGCGCGTGTGACGCCTGGCGCTCAGGCGAGCGAAATCGAGTCATCCTCCTTTCCTGTGGTTCGGGCTTTGCGTACCCGTCGGGGCCACGCGACAGTTACGATCGGCCCGTGTCTGAGCCCACGGTGTACGTCCTGTTGGTCGAGGACGACGAGGGCGACGCCGTGTTGGTGCGGGAGATGCTCACGGAGGCGCGCTCGCCGGTCGACGTCACCCGCGCGCGGTCGATCGCCGAGGCGCGCGCGCTCGCGGGCCAGCGGCGGCTCGACTGCGTCCTGCTCGACCTCGGTCTCCCGGACGCGCGCGGCCTCGAGGCGCTCGCCGCCGCCCGCGACATCGTCGCCACTGTGCCGATTGTCGTGCTGACCGGCTACGAGGACGAGCACGCTGGGATCGAGGCGCTCGGCGCCGGCGCGCAGGAGTACCTCGTCAAAGGTCAGGTCGACGCGCCGCTGCTCGAGCGCGCGATCCGCTATGCGATCGAGCGCGCCCAGGCCGAGACGGCGGCGCTGCAGCTGCTCGAGGCGCGCCTGCTGGCGCAGGAGAACGCCCGCTTGGAGCGTGGTCTGCTGCCCAACCCCCTGATCCGCGACCCCGCCGTACACCTGTCGACGGCCTACCGCCCGGGGCGCCGCCAGGCGACGCTCGGCGGCGACTTCTACGACGCGGTCGAACGCCGCGACGGCCACATCGTCGCGATGATCGGCGACGTCAGCGGCCATGGACCCGACGAGGCGGCGCTCGGCACGAGCCTGCGCATCAGCTGGCGCACGCTGATGCTCGCCGACCGTCCGCTGGAGGAGTCGCTGGTAACCCTCGACCGCGTCCTCACGCACGAGCGCCACCACCCCGACATCTTCGTGACCGCCGCGTTCGTGTGCATTCACCCGGATCGCGATCAGGCCGATTTCTACATCGCCGGTCATCCACCGCCGCTGCTGATCGGTCCCGCCGGGCCCGTTCCGGTCAAGCCGACCCGCGTCTACCTCCCGCTCGGCGTCGCCGCGACCGACGACTGGGAACCGACGAAAGTGGATCTACAGCCCGACGGCGCAATGCTGCTGTACACCGACGGGTTGATCGAGGGGTCGGCCGGCGACGGGACGGGACGCCTCGGCGTCAACGGCCTCGTCGACCTCGTCGCGCGCAGCTCGTGGCGACCCGGCAACGGAGACGGGCACCTGCTGCGCGAGCTCGTGCGGACCGTCGAGCAGCTCAACGGCGGCGAGCTGACCGATGACGTCGCGATGGCGCTGCTGTCGTGGGGGTGAGCGCCGGTCCTGAGCGTCAGACGCGCACGCCGCGCCTGGCGCGGTTCACCGTCGGCGGCTGGGTCGGGCTCGCGTCGGCGGCGTTCGCGCTGATCGCCGTCGTGGCAATCGTGCTCGGCGTGATCGCGATTGCGAACCTGTCGTCGGCGCGCGATCGCGTCGTCGACGCGGTCGACCCCGCGAGCCTCGCGGCGTCGACGCTGCTCGGTAACTACCTCGACCAGGAGACGGGGATCCGCGGCTATGCGCTGACCGCGACGCCCAGCTTCCTGGCGCCGTACACGCTGGGGCGCCGCCAGCTGCCGTCCGCGGTGCGCGCGCTCAACCGCGCCGTAGCTCGGGTCCACGACCGGCGGGTGGCGCGCGACGTCACCGCGATGCTCAGTGCCGGGCGCGACTGGGAGCAGCTCTACGCCGGGCCGACGATTGCGATCGTCCGCAGCGGCGGCCCGCTCAGGGATCCGGCGCCGATCGCGGCGGGCAAGGGCCGCTTCGACGCGCTGCGCCGCCGGGTTGCACGCCTGCAGGCCGACCTGGCGGCCGAGCGTCGCGACGCGAAGGCCAGCCTCAACGGTGCAGCCCGTGGGCTGACCGCGACGTTCATCGTCCTGGCGCTGTCGATCGTGCTCGGCGGCGCGGCGATCTTCCTCGGCCTGCGCGCGATCGTGTCGAGGCCGGTCGCGCGGCTCGCGCGCCGCACGCGGCGTGTCGCGTCAGGTGAGTTCGCGCGTCCGGTTGCGGCCGAGGGACCGCGCGACATCAACGCCCTCGGCCACGACGTCGAGTCGATGCGGGCGCGAATCGTGCAGGAGCTGGCGGTCGTCGAGCTCGCGAGGGCCGAGCTCGAGCGGTCGAACTCGGATCTCGAGCAGTTCGCCTACGTGGCTTCGCACGACCTTCAGGAGCCGCTGCGCAAGGTGTCGAGCTTCACCGACCTCCTACGTCGGCGCTACGGCGGCCAGCTCGACGAGCGCGCCGACCAGTACATCGACTTCGCGGTCGACGGCGCGACGCGGATGCAGCAGCTCGTCAACGACCTGCTCGCGTTCTCGCGCGTCGGGCACGCGTCAATCGATGAGTGGGACGTATTCGGCGTGAACCACGCACTTGACGACGCGCTGGCGGCATTGGCGCCGGCGATCGAGGAGAGCGAGACGGTCGTCGAGCGTTCGCCACTGCCGCGGGTGCGGGGCGAGCGCAGCCTGATCGCGGCGGTCTTCCAGAACCTCGTCGGCAACGCGATCAAGTTCTGCCGCCCGGAGGAGCCGCCGCGCGTGATGATCACCGCGCGGCCCGACGGCGGGTACTGGGAGTTTCAGTGCGCGGACAACGGAATCGGCATCGATCCCGACTACGCTGAGCGCATCTTCATGATCTTCCAGCGGCTGCACCCCAAGGACGTCTACCCCGGAACCGGGATCGGACTGGCGATGTGCCGCAAGATCGTCGAGTACCACGGCGGCACGATCTGGCTCGAGCCCTCGCACGGCGTGGGCAGCACGTTCCGCTTCACGTTGCCCCTGCTGCCAGAGGAGGCCGATGTTCCCGCCCGGTGAGCGCATCGAGATCCTGCTGATCGAGGACGACCCCGGCGACACGCTGATGGTCAGGGAGGCGTTCGAGGACAACAAGGTCACCAACAACGTCACCTGCGTGACCGACGGCGAGCAGGCGATCGACTACCTCCTGCGCCGCGGCGACTACACCGATGCGGTCAAGCCCGACCTGATCCTGCTCGACCTCAACCTTCCGCGTCGCAGCGGCCATGAGGTGCTGGCCGAGATCAAGGCCCACGACGACCTGCGGGTCATCCCGGTCGTCGTCCTGACGACGTCGGCGGCCGAGGAGGACATCCTGCGCAGCTACCAGCTGCACGCCAACGCCTACGTCACCAAGCCCGTCGATTTCGAGCAGTTCATCGGCGTCGTGCGCCAGATCGACACCTTCTTCGTGTCGGTCGTGAAGCTGCCCTGAACGTCCGACGCCGTACGTGCGGCGCGCGTCGACGTCGGGGGCGGGTACGCGACCAGGGGACCCCAACGAAACGGAGAACGTCACATGGCCACCCGGACAAAGGCTGATCGCAGTGCCGCCGCCAAGAAGGCCGCCGCGACGCGCAAGCGCAACAAGGCCGCGGCCGAGAAGCGCGACGTCCGCATCGCCGGTCGGGAGGCCGGCGACAAGATCCTGGAAGCCGCGAAGGCGAGCGGCTCGGCCGCGGAAGCCGCAGTGCGCTCGATCGGCCATCTCGTCGACGCGGAGGCGACCAAGCGCAAGTCCGGCGCGCGTCGATAACGCGCGTCGCTGCCTGCCCGAGCGCTTGCCGGCGCGGCGGCGCGCCCGCGGCCGCCGCGAAGAATCCGCGGCGATCTGGCCGCGTAAAATCTCCGAAATGAGCACTCCATCTCAGCTGAT
>Ga0066903_100002049_pt1 | contig 15411 bp, 14 predicted proteins | sample PanSoiMetaGPlot1_FD_67491 | JGI IMG/M metagenome (GOLD analysis project Ga0066903, IMG submission 67491) | Tropical forest soil microbial communities from Panama analyzed to predict greenhouse gas emissions - Panama Soil - Plot 1 (version 2) | ecosystem: Environmental > Terrestrial > Soil >...
GTGCCGCGGCCGTCGGTCGCGACCGCGGTCAGGCGGCCGCCGCCGTGCGCCGGGACGACCGTCTGAAACGGCGCCGCGACGTGGAGCGTGTTCGTGCGGGGCAGGCGGCTGTCGAAGAACATGCCGGCGGCGACGCCGACGAACAGGCCTGCGGCCGCCGCGCCGGCAATCCAGCGGTGCGCGCCACGCGCTGCGGCCGCATGCATGTGCCGGTTGGCGAGACGCGCCGGGAACGTCAGCACCCTGGCGACATGTCCGACGTGTTCGATGCGACGAGCAATGGCCTGCCGCTGGTCGCGCAGCCGGTCGGCCGGGAACAGTTCGTCGAGCTCGGCCGTGGCATCGTCGCCGAGCGCGTTCAGCATCTGCTGGACCTCGGTGTAGCGGCCGCGGCACCGGTCGCAGTCGGCCAGGTGTTCGGCCACCGGCGGATCCAGCCGCTCACCGCGGCGCTCGGCGTAATACCCGTCAACCAGACGGTCTTCGTGTAGATGCGTCGTGCGGACGTTCACGGCTGCCCTCCCAGGAGTGCTCGCAGCTTGCGCGCGGCCCGAAACAGATGGACGCGCACGGTCGACTCGTTGAGTCCGGTCATCGCGCTCACTTCGCGCGGGGTAAAGTCGCCGTAGTGGCACAACATGAACACCACGCGCTGGCGTCCTTCGAGTCGATTGACGGCGGCCGTCATCCGCGCGCGCCGCTCGCGCGCGAGGAGGCGCGCTTCGGGATCGGGTGCAGCGCGGCCTGGTGCGGCGGCTATCTGCCGATCGCCCAGGCTCGTCGTGTCGTCGCTCTGCACCATCCAGCGTTCGCGCCGTGCGCGCGCCTTTCGTCGATCGAGGCACCCGTTGATCAGGATGCGCGTGAACCAGACTTCAAACGGCCAAGTCTCGCGATACGAGCCGATATGGCTGAACACCTTCACGAACGCGTCCTGGACGGCTTCGTCCGCATCGGCTGCGTCGCGGAGGTACTGATACGCGATGCGCAGGGCGCGGCGCTGGTGCGTCGTGACGAGCGCGTCGAACTTCTGTCGGGCGGTCTCGACGTCGCCCTGATCGACGAGCGTACGGATTTCCACCGCCAGCTGCGAGTCCGGTGACAACGGCAGCGGCGCCCGGCGGCCAGTCGGCTCGGGGCCCGGCTGGCTGGCGACGGCACGATCAGAAGCGGTCCGCACGTCGGCGCTCATCACTGTTTACGACTTGCCCGATAAGCTGTTTACAGTCTACCGCAGTCGGTCCAATTGTTGACTTGCACCAGACCGTCGCGTACGATCCGACGATTCGGCGCATGTGACTGGTTCTTCATACTTTAGTCCCGCTCCTCATGTTCTCAGATGAGGTCCGGGAAGTCGATTAGGAGCCCTGAATGAGCACAGAGGTGGATCGCGGCCGAGACCTCGAGCGCGACGGCATCCGCGCGGCGAGCGTCAAATGGAATCTGTCGGTCGCCGCCTTGTACGAAGAAGCCGTGCGCAAACAGGAGGGTGTCATTGCCGCCGAAGGCCCCCTCGTGTGCCGGACGGGTCAACACACGGGTCGGTCGCCCAACGACAAGTTTGTCGCCCGTGAGGCCGCAAGCGACGCGCATATTGCCTGGGGCAAGGTGAACCGGCCGCTCGAGCCGCAGCACTTCGAACTGCTGCACCGGGATTTCATGGAAGGGCTGGCCGGCAAGGAACTCTACGTGCTCGACTGTTACGCGGGCGCCGACCCCGCGTACCGTCTGCCGGTCCGGGTCATCACCGAGTACGCGTGGCACAGTCTCTTCTGCCGCAACCTCTTCATCGACGATCCGGCGGCCGCGTTCGACCAGACGCCCGCCTTCACGGTGATCGATCAGCCGAACTTCAAGGCGGATCCGAAGCGTCACGGCACCAATTCGGAAACGGTCATCGCGCTCAGCTTCGACAAGCGCCTGGTGATGATCGGCGGTTCGAGCTACGCCGGTGAAATGAAGAAGTCGATTTTCACCGTCCTGAACTACGTGCTGCCGCTTCGCGACGTCCTCTCGATGCACTGCTCGGCGAACGTCGGGCCCGCAGGCGACGTCGCGCTGTTCTTCGGGCTCTCAGGCACGGGCAAGACCACGCTCTCGAGCGATCCCGAACGGCAGCTGATTGGCGACGACGAGCACGGATGGAGCGACCGCGGGGTCTTCAACTTCGAGGGCGGCTGCTACGCGAAGACGATCAAGCTGTCGGCCGAGGCCGAACCACAGATCTATTCGACGACGCGCCGGTTCGGCACCGTGCTGGAGAACGTGGTGTTCGATCCGGAGACCCGCGTGCTGAACCTGGACGACGACCGGTACACCGAGAACACGCGCGCGGCCTACCCGATTGCCTATATCGACAACGCCGTGCCGTCCGGCGTCGGCGGCCATCCGAAGAACGTGGTGATGCTGACGGCCGACGCATTCGGCGTGTTGCCGCCGATCGCGCGCCTGACGCCTGAGGGCGCCATGTACCACTTTCTGTCGGGGTATACCGCGAAGGTCGCCGGCACCGAGCGCGGTGTCACCGAGCCGAAAGCAACGTTCAGCACCTGCTTCGGCGCGCCGTTCCTGCCGCTGCCCCCGGGGCGCTACGCCGCGATGCTCGGCGAGCGGATTGCCCGACATGGATCGAAGGTCTGGCTGGTCAACACGGGGTGGAGCGGCGGAGCGTATGGGACCGGCCGCCGGATGAAGATTGCGCACACGCGCGCCATGATTCGCGCCGTGCTGTCCGGTGCGCTCGACGGGGTCAGCTACCGTCGCGATCCGATCTTCAACCTCGACGTGCCCACATCGTGTCCCGACGTGCCGGGCGATGTGCTGAATCCCAGAATCACCTGGCCCAACCCGTCGGACTACGACGCGCAGGCCGCCAAGCTGGCCAAGATGTTCGTCGACAATTTCAAGACGTTCGAGGGGGGAGTCACTGCTGCAGTACGCGACGCGGGCCCCCGCACGTGATCAATTGACGATTGGGGAGTTGTCGATTTGATTCTCCGCGGTGTTCAATCGACAATCGACAATTGAGAATCACTAGTCGACAATGGCCGCTTTCGAACCCGTCATTGGTCTCGAGATTCATGCGCAGCTGCTGACCGCGTCGAAGATCTTCTGCGGCTGCAGCACGGCGTTCGGCGCGCCTCCGAACACGCATCTCTGTCCCGTCTGTCTCGGGCTCCCCGGCGCGCTCCCGGTTCTCAATCGCAAGGCCGTCGACCTGGCCGTCCGCGCGTCGCTCGCCCTCGGCTGCACCATCCACGAGGCGTCCATCTTTGCGCGGAAGAACTACTTCTATCCCGATCTGCCGAAGGGCTACCAGATCTCCCAGTACGAGCGGCCGCTGGCGACGCGCGGCGTCGTCAAGGCCGGCAGCGATCACTGGTCGCCTGATTACGACATCCGCATCACGCGGGTGCACATGGAAGAGGATGCCGGCAAGCTGCTTCACGAAGGATTCGCCGACTCGTCGCGCAGGAGCTACGTCGATCTCAATCGCGCCGGCACGCCGCTCATCGAGATCGTCACCGATCCGGACATCCGTTCGGCCGCCGTCGCGTCGCAGTTCTTCGCCTACCTCCGTGAGTTGCTGGTGGCGCTCGGCGTCAACGACGGCAACATGGAAGAGGGCAGCGTGCGGTGCGACGCCAACGTCTCGGTTCGCCCCGTGGGATCGGATCGGCTCGGGACCAAGGCGGAGATCAAGAATCTGAATTCGTTCCGCTTTCTCGAAGACGCGCTCGAGTACGAGATCCGGCGGCAGGTCGCCGTCTGTGAATCGGGGGAGCGGGTCGTCCAGGAGACGCGGCTGTGGGACGCGGCCGCGCGGCGGACCGTCTCGATGCGCAGCAAGGAAGAGGCGCACGACTACCGGTATTTCCCTGAACCCGATCTGCCGCCGGTCGTGATCGACGCGGCCCGTCTCGCCGCACTGCGGGATGCGCTGCCAGAGTTGCCCGCGGCGCACCGCGCGCGCCTCGTGGCCGACTACGCGCTGAAGATGAGCGATGCCGTCGCGCTCACGCAGTTCGAGCTGGCCGACTACTTCGAAGACGTGGTCAGAAGCGGCGCCGACGCCAAGACGGCGAAGAACTGGCTCGTCGGGACCGTGCGTGCCCGGATGAACGACGAGGGCGAGACCGACCCGGCGTGGCTGCGCCGCCGGCTCCCGCCCGAGCGGCTCGCCGAACTCCTCGCGCTCGTCGCCAAGGGCACCATCAGCGGCGGCACGGCCAAGGACGTCTTCGACAAGATGGTCGACACCGGCGCGGCGGCCGCCTCCATCGTCGAGCGCGACGGGCTCTCGCAGATCGACGACGACTCGCAGATCACGTCGCTCGTCGCTGAAGTAGTCGCGAACAACGACGATGCGATCGCGCAGTACCGCGCGGGGAAGGCGAGCGCGTTCGGCTTTCTCGTCGGTCAGGTGATGAAGGCGACGGGCGGTAAAGCCAATCCCAAGCGCGTCAACGAGATGTTGCGCAAGGCGATCGGCGCGTGATCGGCGTGTTATACTTGCGGCATCTAAGGTCCAACAATGACGGCAGCGGGTGCACAGGCAGCGCGAGCCGCATGTGATTGAAACCCATCAACTCTCCAAGCTCTACAAGCGTGGCGTGTACGCGCTACGCGATCTTTCAGTCTCCATCGACAAGGGTGAATTCGTTTTCCTCACCGGGCCGAGCGGCGCCGGCAAGTCGACCCTGCTGCGCCTCCTGCTCTGCGAGGAGAAGGCGAACGAGGGGCGTATCAAGGTGGGCGGCCGCGATTTGAGCGCGCTCACGCCGTCCGAAGTCCAGAGCTACCGCCGAACGGTCGGGTTCGTCTTTCAGGATTTCCGCCTCATCGGTCGGATGACCGTCTTCCAGAACGTCGCGTTCGTCATGCGCGTGTTGGGAACGGCCGAAGTGGTCCAGCAGCGCAAGACTTTTCAAGTGCTCAAGTGGGTCGGCCTCCAGCACCGCATGAACGCGTACCCTGAAGAGCTGTCGGGCGGCGAGCAGCAGCGTGTCGCGATTGCGCGCGCGCTGGTCAACGATCCGCACATCGTGCTGGCTGACGAGCCCACCGGCAACCTGGATCCCGACCTGTCGCTCGAGATCATGAATCTGTTCCGCGAGATCAACGCGCGCGGAACGACCGTGCTCGTCGCCACCCACGATCGGGAACTGATTCGGCGGGTCGGCCGTCGGTCCATCACCCTCGACCACGGCCGCGTCGTCGAAGTGGCCTGAGAGACCAAAGCCCATGCGTGCGTTCCGTTATGCGTTCGACGAAGCGATCGCCAGCTTGTGGCGCGGGCGGAAGTCGGCCGCCCTGTCGGCGGCGACAATCGCTCTGGCCCTGCTGGTGCTGGGCGCCTTTCTGATCGTCATCACGAACCTCGAGCGGCTTGGCCGTCAGTGGAGCGAGTCGGCCGAGATGTCGGTGTACCTCAAAGATGCGATCACGCCCGAGGAACGCGCAGACGTCGAACGTGCGCTGACTGGTGGTGCAGCCGTCGAAACCCACGAGTTTGTCTCGCCGACCGCGGCTCTGGAACGGTTCAAGCACACGTTCGGCGACCTCGCCGGTGCTGTCGACACCCTGGGCCAGAATCCGCTGCCGGCGTCATTTGAGATCCGCTTGCGGCCCGGGCACGAGGGCGGCGTCGACGCGCTCGCGGAGACGCTGCGCGGCATGCCCGGCGTTGCCGATGTCCGGTACGATCGTCAGTGGCTGGCCCGGCTCATCGGAGGGGTCACGGTGCTCCGCGGATTGGGGCTGCTGCTGGGAACGATCCTGATGGCGGCGGCGGCGTTCACGGTCGCCAACGTCGTCCGTCTCGCCCTGCATGCGCGTCGCGACGAGCTCGACATCATGGAGTTGGTGGGCGCGCCCCAAGCCTTTATTCGAGGGCCATTTGTCATGGAAGGGACTCTTCAGGGGGGCATCGGCGCGGTGGTCGCGGTGGCCGCGCTGGGAGTGGGATTCCTGCTGCTCCGAACCCGCTATCTGGCCCCGCTGGCGGCAATGATCAACCTCTCGTCCATCACGTTTTTGTCGGTCGAGATGTGCTTGCTGATGGTCCTGGGCGGTATGCTGGTGGGGTGCCTCGGTGGCTTGGTCGCTGGGTTTACGCAATCTTGACACCCGTTTGGGGAACTCCTACACTGCAAGAAGTAACAGTTCGTATCCCTATCTCGAGGAACCGCATGCCACGCTTTGCGACCGAGAGGCCGATCAGCGCGCAGCGCCCGATCATCGAGTTCTACCGGGAAGAATTCCTCAAGCATCATCGATGTCTTCAACAGCAGCGACCCTACTACTCGGAAACAGCCATCACAGACGTTGAAGCCGCCCTCGCCAAGATCATCGCTCAGCTCGAACAACTCTCCGCACAAGACGACGCCCCGCAACTAGTCAGTTCTCTTCTCAGAAAATTCGACGGCGTAACCGGGCTTTCGGCTTTCTCGGATCCGAAACACACCCACTGACCCGTTCTCTCGCAGCGCTTCACGACGATCTCCACGCGATCATTCGTGCCGGCATCGGTGCGGTTGACGCCGGCCGCCTTGTTGAAGCCGCTCTGCACGATGAAGGCGGGAGCGCGCCCGTTCGCGTCCTGTCAGTTGGAAAGGCGGCGCGCGGGATGGCGGACGCCGCGCAGCGCGCCTTCGGCGGGCGCGTGCGCGCCGGCCTCATCATCACGGTGCCGTCGGAGGACGCGAGCGCCGGTCCGTTTCCGGTAATCGTCGCGAGCCATCCGACGCCTGACGAATCCAGCGAGCGTGCCGGGCGCGAGGCCCTGCGGCTCGCCGGAGAACTCGCGGCCGACGAACGTCTGATCGTCCTGTTGTCGGGGGGGGCCTCCGCGTTGATGGCGTCGCCAGCCGCGGGCATCACGCTCGACCAGAAGCGCGCCACGACGCGGCAGCTCCTGTCGGCTGGCGCCGACATCTACGCCCTGAACACGGTGCGGAAGCATCTGTCGGCGATCAAAGGCGGCTGGCTCGCGGCGCGGGCCCGTGGTCGCGTGCGGACGTTCGCCATTTCGGACGTGATTGGCGATGACCTCAGCGTCATCGGATCCGGCCCTACCGTGCCCGACGCGACCACGTTCGCAGACGCCCTGGAGGTCGTGCAGCGGTTCGGGGGCGACGCTGCGTTCCCGCCTGTGGTGGTCGAACGTCTGAGAGCGGGCGCGACGCGGACGGGCGTTCCCGAGGAGACGCCGAAGCCAGGGGATCGGCGGCTGGAGGGCGCGCTCATGACCGTTGTGGGCGGTCGCCGCGAGGCGATGGACGGCGCGGTTCGCGAAGCCGCGTCGCGCGGATATCACGTGGTGCGCGAGGACGAGGCGGTTGTCGGCGAAGCGCGCGCCGCCGGCCCCGCGCTTCTGCGCGCGGCCGTTGCGCGGGCGGCAGCCGCGGGGCGGCCGGCCTGCTTCGTGTCGAGTGGCGAAACAACGGTGCGCGTCGTGGGAAACGGCCGAGGCGGGCGCAACCAGGAGCTCGTGCTCGCCTGCGTCGAGGCGATCGACGGCATCGGCGGCGAGGTGCTGGTGTCCAGTGTCGGCACGGACGGCATCGATGGGCCGACCGACGCAGCCGGCGCGGTCGCCGATACGACGTCGCTGACTCGCGCCCGCCAGGCCGGTCTGGTGCCGCGGCTCTTTCTCGAGCGGAACGACGCCTGGGGATTCTTTGGCCCGCTCGGCGATCTGATCAACACAGGTCCGACGGGCACCAACGTCGGCGACCTTCAGGTAATTCTGTTAGCCTGAACTTCAAACACACTCTTTCAACATGCTTTCTCGTGACCAGGTTCTCGCGCTGATGCGCGATCGTGTGCACCATCCCGCCGGGATGCGTGAGCTCGTACAAGTTCTCAAAATTCACCGCGACGATCGGACGGCGTTCAAGCGCCACATCAAGAATCTCGTGGCGTCCGGCGACCTCATTCAGATTCGCGGCCATCGGTTCGGCCTGCCGGAAAAGATGGACCTGTACGTGGGCCGTCTGCAGACGCACCCGGGGGGCTACGGGTTCGTGACGCCCGAACGGCCGCTCGACGCAGGTGGCGACATCTACATTTCCGGTCCGCATCTCGAAGAAGCCATGCACGGCGATCGCGTCGTCGTGCGCATCGAACGCGTCAAGGAGGGCGGGCGCGTCGAAGGCCGGATCATCCGCATCCTCGAGCGCGGCAGCCAGTGGATTGTCGGCCGCTACGAGCGCGACGAGCACGGCTCCGGCTACGTGGCGCCCTTCGACCGCCGCGTCCTCATGGACATCGTTATTCCGCCCGGGCAGGAAGGCGGCGCGTCGCCCGGTGAAATGGTGTCGGCCGAGCTCACGCGCTGGCCGACGTCGACGCGCGGCGCCATTGGCCGTGTAGCCGAAGTGCTGGGCGATATCGACGCACCGGGCGTCGACACCGAGATCATCATCCGGAAGTACGCCATCCCCGACGCGCATTCGGCGGAAGCGGTCGCCGAGGCGGTGCGGCTGGGTCGCGCCGTCGCGGATCGCGACATTCGAGGCCGCACCGATTTCCGCGCGGTGCCGACGGTGACGATCGACGGCGAACACGCCCGCGATTTCGACGATGCGATCACGATCGAACGGTTGCCGAACGGCAACTACTGGCTCGGCGTGCATATCGCCGACGTGTCGCACTACGTGCAAGAGGGCACCGCTCTCGATCGCGAAGCGTACGAACGCGGCACGTCGGTGTACTTTCCCGAGCGCGCGGTCCACATGTTTCCGTCGGAGCTCGCCACCGGCCTCTGCAGCCTGAACCCGCAGGTCGACCGCCTCGTACAGTCATGTCTGATGGAAGTGGACCGTCACGGGCAGGTCGTCCGTCATGAGTTTCACGACGGCGTCATCAACAGCGATCAGCGGATGACGTATACGGCTGTCAACGCCATCCTGACCGACCGCGACCCGGCGCTGATGGCGCAGTACGCGGAACTCGTGCCGATGTTCGAGCTGATGGGAGAGCTCTTCCAGATTCTCAACGATGCCCGGCGCCGCCGCGGATCCATCGACTTCGACCTGCATGAAGCCGAAGTCGTGATCGACGAAGGCGGCGAGGTGGAGGCCATCATGGCGCTCCAGCGGAACATCGCTCATCGGCTGATTGAAGAGTTCATGCTGCTGGCGAACGAAACGGTCGCCTCTTACCTCGAAAGCGTTGCGGCGCCGGCGCTGTATCGCGTCCACGAAGAGCCGGACATCCTGAAGGTCGCCAAGTTCGAGGAGTTCGTGTCAGGCTTCGGCTACAGTCTGGGTGCGCCGGTCGCGGCGCTGCGCCCCCGTCACTTCCAGAAGCTGCTCGAGCGCATCGCCGGCAAGCCGGAGGAGAAACCCATCGCGTTCCTGATGCTGCGTACGATGCAGAAGGCGCGCTACGCGCCCGAGAACCTGGGGCACTTCGGCCTGGCGGCGCCGAGCTACACCCACTTCACGTCCCCCATTCGCCGGTATCCCGATCTCGTCGTGCATCGCGCGCTGCGCGCCTCGCGCCTGGGGACGCTGAACGACGAGCAGCGCGAGGACTGGCGCGAGGAGCTGCCCGAGGTGGCGCGGCACACCTCGGAGATGGAGCGCCGGGCCGACGAGGCCGAACGCGAGCTGCTGCAGTGGAAGAAAGTGAAGTTCATGGCCGACAAGGTCGGCGACGAGTTCGAGGGCTACATCACCGGTGTCGCCGCCTTCGGACTGTTCATCGAGCTCGTCGAGCACTTCGTCGAAGGGATGGTCCACGTCTCGACCATGGCCGACGACTATTACCGGTTCGTCGAGAGCGCGCACATGCTGCGGGGCGAGAACACTCAGCGCGCCTACCGGCTCGGCGACAAGGTGCGCGTCCAGGTGATTCGCGTGAACATGGAGCAGCGGCAGGTCGATCTCGGGCTCGTCGAAATCCTCGAGCGCGTGCGCGAAGGCGAGCATGGCCCGCGGCGGAGCCGGGCGACGCCCGGGCACGACAAAAAGCGCAAACAGAGACCGGGAAGGCGGGAACGGGCGATGAAGAAGCGCGGGAGACGTTAGCGGATCAGGATTTCTGGTCGCGGTCGTCGTCTTTCATCCCGGACTTGAAGTTCTTGATCGCGCTGCCGATGCCGCGACCGAGGTCGGGCAGGCGGTTCGCGCCGAAGATGATGATGACGATCGCCAGAATCACAATCAGCTCTGGCATGCCGATGCGGCCCATCAGCGGTCTCCTTGTGGGGTTGATTGTACCACCATTGATTGGGCGGGCGGCTTACGATCGGTTTACGAGGCCGAACCCGTCAGCAGCTTCCAGGCGAGCCCCACTTCGAACGTCTTCAGCAGGCGCCATTTGAGATCGCGATAGCTCTGGCATCCGGCGACGAGATCCGCGACGATGGCGCGGATCGCCTCGCTGGCGTCGATGCCGTCGAGCAGCAGCCGCGCGAAGCGCGCCGTGAAGAACTGCGCCTTGTACCGCGCAGCGCGCGCGAGTTCGTCGCCGATCTCGTCAGCGACGCGTTGGTCGTAGACGCGTCGCGAGGCATCTGTGCTGGTCCGCAGCGCGTCGGCGGCCCATGTGCCCGAGAGCAGCGCGTAGTAGATGCCTTCGCGCGTCAACGGATCGACCAGCCCGGCGGCGTCGCCGACCAGATACCAGCCCGGGCCCGACGTGACCAGCGCGCGGAAACTGTCGGGTGCGAGCGAGGGAATCGGCCACGAATACCAGTCGAGCCCGCGGGCGCCTCTGGCGATGCCAGTCGCCTGTATCCATGCCAGCGTGGTCTGCCTGAGTAACTCGGGCCGATCCGTGCCGTCTGCCTGCGTGCAGATCCCGATGGCGAGATGCGAGGGCCGCGGGAACGACCAGATGTAGCCGGGAGGGCGGGCGGTCAGCTCGATGACGATCTCGTTGCTCGTCACGCCGCCGGCGAAATAGCCCGTCGCGATCGTGAGCTGCGATCGCGTGAACGGACGGGCGAATCGCCGGCGCACGAGGCTGTTGGCGCCGTCAGCGCCCACCACGGCGGCTGCGCGGATGGGGCCGGAGGTGGTCGCGATTTCGAAACTCCCCGCGCGCCCTGCGACGTCGACCACGCGCGACGTCAGCAACGTGGCGCCCGCCAGTCGGGCTGCCGTCAACAGCCGTCCGTCGAACTCGGTCCGGCTGGCCACCATCAGCATGTCGTCGTCGAGCGGCACGACGGCGCCGGCCTGTCGGGAGGAATCCACGAATCGCGCCGTGCGGATGCGCGAGGTCGCGACGGGGCCGATCGCGTCGCGTACCAGCGCCATGGCGCGCCCGGTGACGCCGCCGCCGCAGGGTTTCTCGCGCGGATGTGAGCCGTCGATGAGCGCGACGCGCGCGCCCCGGCGGGCCAGTTGATGCGCCGTCCAGCTGCCCGCGGGGCCCGCGCCGACAATCGCGACGTCGAAGAGCACGTGATAGATTACACGCCATGATCGATGTCGACGCGGGACGATTCACGGTGGGTGTGTTTCAAGACCTCGCCTGGGCGCGGAAGGGCGTGGACGCGCTCAAGCGCGCGGGGTTCCCGGTCGAATCGATCGCCATCGTGGCGAAGGAAAGCGCGGACGCCGCGCAGTTCATCGAGCAGTCTCTCGGCAGCGCGGGGCAGCGTCTCGAACTGCCGGGCGTGGGGCCGGCGCTGCTGCGCGGGCCGCTTGTCGACGCCCTCCAGGGCGACACCGGCGACCTCGCGAAGCTTGGTATCGCCGGAACGATGCGGCGCGTCGGGTTCCAGGCGCACGACGGCCGCATCTTCGACGCGTTGGTCGGCCGCGGCGGCGTGCTGGTGGCGATTCACAGCGAGCCGCGCGCCGCTGACGCGCTGGCCATCCTCCATTCCTACGGGGGAGGCAACGCCGCGATTGGAGCATGGACGGGGCGCGTTTAGCCCGCGTCCATGCTCGAGCACCACGCACGTGGGTGGGGCCCGGCGCGATTCATGGAAGACGGGGCGCGCGTCGCGCCCTTCATCATCGAAGCCGGGCGCGTCGAGCGCTCCCGCGGGGTCATGGCGCCCTCATCTGGCGACACGCCCTGAACCCGCAAGCCGGCCGAATCGTCGCGCAGTTCGTCAAATTCCCCTGAAGAGCCGAGGCATTCGTTTTGCAGCTTGCGGGGGGCGAACTCGTGCGCGAGAATACTTACAACACCCCTTTTTCTATTCCCATGGCAGAGGCCCGACCCGCCGAGACCGCGCCGAACACCTCCGCAGGGCACCTATCCGTTCATTTCGAGCATGAACATCCGGCCGAAGTGCCGTTCATGTTCGATCGTGAACCGAAGCGCATGGCGGCTTCGTTCGGGACGTCGCTGATTGTCGACGTCAGTGTGATCCTGCTCGCAATTCTGGCGACTCGTTTTGCGCCGAAGCCTACGGTGATGCCGGCAACGCTGCCCGACTCGATCAGCTCGAGGATCATCTGGCTGACTCAGCCGGGTCCGGGCGGCGGTGGTGGCGGGGGCGGCAATAAGATGAAAGAGCCGCCGCGGCAGGCGGAATTACCGGGCAAGGACAAGATCACGGTGCCGGTGGAGAAGCCGCCGAAGCTCGAGGCCCCGCAGCAGGCGAAGAACGAACCGAATCCGATCGAGCAGTTGAACATCCCCGCGAAGCCGCTCGCGGCTGCGCAGGACTCGCTGCCGGGCGCCATCGAGGCGCCTCCAGGCCCGCCAACGCTGTCACAAGGGTCGGGTAGTGGTGGCGGCGCGGGCAGCGGGACCGGTACCGGCATTGGATCGGGCCGCGGCTCTGGCCTTGGCGAAGGTTTTGGCGGCGGGACGGGCGGCGGTGCGTACCGGCCCGGCAACGGCGTGACGCTGCCGCGCGTCATCCGCGAAGTGCGGCCCCAGTACACCTCGGAAGCCATGCGCGCGAAGGTGCAGGGGACTGTCCTGCTCGAGTGCGTCGTGAAGCCCGATGGCTCGGTGGGCGACGTATCCGTCGTCCGATCGCTCGACCCCACGTTTGGCCTCGATCAGGAAGCGATCAAGGCCGCGAAGAACTGGCGCTTTCAGCCGGGGATGCGCATGGGCGAGCCCGTGTCGGTTCTCGTGACGATCGAGCTCACGTTCACGCTGCGCTGACCATCCGCAGCACCGATCGGACTGTCCATGCCGGGGATCCGGTTGTCCGCGCCTGCGATTCGAGCGTCTGCCGCGTTGATCGCGGTATCCGCATGGCCGATCCGGCCATCGCGCACGAGCGATCGGCCATCCGCAACGCCGATCTGACCATCCGCGCCATCGATCCGACCACCCCGCGCGTCGATTTGACCACTCATGCAGTCGATCTGACCATTCGCTCCGGCGCTCCGGCTATCCGCGCGCCAATCGGGCCGCCTGTACGCACAAAGGCCCGAAGAGCGCACGCTCTTCGGGCCTTCGAGACTATCGATTCCGACTGTCGACTCTGACAATCGACTCCGACTGTCGACTAACGACTCAGACTATCGACTGGACGGACTCCCGACTAACGACTCTCGACTAGTACATCCCGCCCATGCCGCCGCCGTGTCCGCCCGGCATCGGCGCTTCCTTCTTTTCTTCCGGAATCTCCGACACCAGCGCCTCGGTCGTCAGCAGCAGCGACGCGATGGACGACGAGTTCTGGAGCGCCGAGCGCACGACCTTGGTGGGGTCGATCACGCCGGCCGCGACCAGGTTCTCGTACTTGTCGGTGAGCGCGTTGAAGCCTTCCTCGTCCTTCATCTCGCGCACTTTCTGCACGACGATGGAGCCTTCGAATCCGGCGTTGGTGGCAATCCACCGCAGCGGCTCCTCGATGGCGCGCGCCACGATGTTGACGCCGATCTGCTGATCGCCGTCGAGCTTCATCGAACCCAGCGTCCGGCCCGCTCGAAGGAGCGCCACGCCGCCGCCCGGGACGATCCCTTCCTCGACCGCCGCCTTCGTGGCGTGCATCGCGTCCTCGACGCGCGCCTTCTTCTCCTTCATCTCGGTCTCGGTGGCCGCGCCGACCTTGATGACGGCGACGCCGCCCACGAGCTTCGCCAGCCGCTCCTGCAGCTTCTCGCGATCGTAGTCCGAGGTGGTGTCCTCGATCTGCGTGCGGATCTGCTTGACCCGGCCTTCGATGCCGCTCGTCTGGCCGGCACCTTCGACGATCGTCGTGTTGTCCTTGTCGATGACAACCTTCTTGGCCTTGCCGAGATCATCGAGCTTGATGTTCTCGAGCTTGATGCCGAGATCCTCCGTGATGGCGCGCCCGCCCGTGAGGATGGCGATGTCTTCCAGCATCGCCTTGCGGCGATCGCCGAAGCCCGGCGCTTTGACCGCGGCGGCCTGGAGCGTGCCGCGCAGCTTGTTGACGACGAGCGTCGCCAGCGCCTCGCCCTCGATGTCTTCCGCGATGATCAGCAGCGGGCGGCCGAGCCGCGCCACCTGCTCGAGCACCGGCAGCAGATCCTTCATCGAGCTGATCTTCTTCTCGTGGATCAGGATGACCGGGTTCTCGAGCACCACTTCCATGCGCTCGGGGTCGGTCACGAAGTAGGCCGAAAGGTACCCGCGGTCGAACTGCATACCCTCGACGACGTCGAGCGAGGTTTCCATGCTCTTGGCTTCCTCGACCGTGATCACGCCGTCCTTGCCGACCTTGTCCATCGCCTCGGCGATGATCTTGCCGATCGTCTCGTCGTTGTTCGCCGAGATGGTGCCGACCTGCGCCACCATGTTCCCGCCGACCTGCTTCGACATTTTCTTGAGTTCTTTGCTGATCGACTCGACAGCGCGCTCGATGCCGCGCTTGATGTCCATCGGGTTCGCGCCGGCCACGACGTTCTTGGCGCCTTCCCGGTAAATCGCCTGCGCCAGCACCGTCGCCGTCGTCGTGCCGTCGCCCGCGATGTCGGACGTCTTGCTCGCGACCTCGCGGACCATCTGCGCGCCCATGTTCTCGAGCGGATCCTTGAGATCGATCTCTTTCGCCACGGTCACGCCGTCCTTGGTGATGGTCGGCGATCCGAATTTCTTGTCGAGGACGACGTTCCGGCCCTTCGGCCCGAGCGTGACCTTCACCGCGTCGGCCAGCTGGTTGACGCCGCGCAGCACGGCCTGGCGCGACTGCTCGCCGTACACAATCTGTTTAGCCATACGTATCTCTTCTCCTGTCGTCGTGCGACGTAGGATCCGCCTCGCGCCATGCGCGCGTCGGCGCGCCTACTTCTTCTTTGCCTTGACCTCGCCGTTTTCGACGACGGCGAGCACTTCGTCTTCGCGCATGATGAGGAACTCGTCGCCCTCGAGCTTGATTTCCTGGCCCGAGTACTTCCCGAACAGGATGGTGTCGCCGGCCTTGACGTCGAGCGTGATGCGCTTGCCGTCGTCCTTGACCTTGCCGGCGCCGGCCGCGATGACTTTGCCCTGCTGCGGCTTTTCCTTGGC
>Ga0066903_100002050_pt1 | contig 15409 bp, 12 predicted proteins | sample PanSoiMetaGPlot1_FD_67491 | JGI IMG/M metagenome (GOLD analysis project Ga0066903, IMG submission 67491) | Tropical forest soil microbial communities from Panama analyzed to predict greenhouse gas emissions - Panama Soil - Plot 1 (version 2) | ecosystem: Environmental > Terrestrial > Soil >...
TAGCCGGCTATCACCTGCCATTCTTTGGTCAGCTTGCCGACGGCACCGAGCTCGAAGCCGTCGACACGCGCAAGGCCGTCAAGCACCAGGAACTGCTGCGCGGTCGGCAGCGTCGGATCATTGGGGATTCGCAGGTTGGTCTTCTCGATGCGGAAGACCGCGCCGGTCAGGCTGAGCGTCCCTTCGATGACGTCGGCTTTGACGCCGGCTTCATAGGATATGTTTTTTTCCGGCGCGAGCGTGACGTTAGCGGTGTTTGTCGGGCTTGCCGACAAGGTCCCAAGCTCGGCCGCCGGATTGTAGGAATTGCTGTAGACGAAATAGATGCTTGAATTCGGCGTTGGATGATATACGGCACCGAAGCGATAGCTTGGCAGGTAGTCGGTCCGTCGCAAATCGTTTTGACCTAACGCCGCGCTCGCATCCATATAGTGAGTGGAGAAGCGGTCGTATCGGAATGACCCGAGCAGCTCGAAATATTGTGTGATCTTCATCTGGTCGATCACGTAGGCCGCATAATCGGTCGACAGCGTGTTATTGTCCGGCACCACGGTGAAGCCGGTGGCCGGCACGCCACCCGACCCCGGATTCACGAGACTGGTGTAGCAGGCGAGATTGGCCGTCGGACCGATCGGCACGCACAGATCGGTGCGCGACTGATTGCGCGTTTCGCGGCTCAGTTCGACGCCGGTAGTGAGAGTGTGATTGATGATCCCGGTATCAAATTTCCCGGTGAGATCGGTCGCATTTACTGCGAACGTCGCATCGGTTTCGCGTTCGCGACGTTCGCGGCCGATGGTCATGAGATCGACTGGATAGCCTATTCCGCTGCCGCCGGTTCCAACCGTCAAGCCGCTGGTGAATGGCTGCATTGCCGCATTGGCCAGCCCGCGCGGGGCGGTGTTGCGGCCGAAGCGATCATTGATGAGCACACGCGTACCATTCGTGATCTTGAAATTGTTGCCAAGGTCGCGTTCGACAATGCCTGTAAAAATGTGTGTCTCGGTGGTGACGATGTCGCGGAGCGGGCCGGTGGCGATTCCGAACCACGTGTTGCGATTGATCGGAACGGGCGTCGTCGGCGAGCCGTCGCCATTGTAGCCGGGATCCACCAGCGCTCCCGTGATTGGGCTGTAACCAGGCTGCGGCAGATAGGGCCATCCGTAGTCGGGAGCGCCCTCCTCGCCTTGGTACATGTACGCCAATGTGGCCTTGGTGTTCTCATCGAGCTGCGCGGTCACCGACGGCGCGACACCCCATCGCCTGGTCCATACGTTGTCGCGAGTCGGCGTCGGGACATCCGTGTAAAGGGCGGCGATTCGGCCCGAAATGTTGTCGCGCTTGCCGCTGGCGTCCATGTCAAAGCGGTAGCCGCCTACGGACGTCCCGGTAGCGGTGCCCTCGACATAAGTTGCGCCGGTCGGAAGTTTAGAGACGTTGTTAATGGCGCCGCCGGTCGATCCGCGTCCGAAGGCGAAAGAGGAAGGGCCTTTGTAGACCTCGACGCGGTCGAGTCGAAAAGGTCGCGCGTATACCAACCGGGATCGCGGAAACCATCGCGGAAGATATCACCGCGCGCCACGAAGCCGCGGATGATCGGACTGTCGCCCTGCTGACCACCTTCACCCGCACTGAAAGTGATGCCCGGCACCGTGCGCAGCGCCTCTTCCATCGTGGTGAGACGCCTTTCCTGAATCTCCTTCTGAGGCACCACGTTGACGGTCTGCGGGGTATTGAGCAGCGGCGTTTGCAGGCGGGTGATCGACTGCTGCGTTGTCTGATAGCCGGATTGGGCATTGCCAGAAACGTCGATCGTCGGCAGTTCTAATCCGGAGCTTCCGCCTTCTTGCGCTGACGCAGTGGACACAGCCATCAGCGAGGCGAGACTTACCGCGGTGCCGAGCCTGCAACGACTGGTGAATTCTAGGGTTTCCCCCAAACTCGACTTCAGAAGTTGCAAAGAATTGTCGTGATGACCGGAAGCTGCCGACTGAATACTTGAATCCAAGTTATTCATCTTGTCCCCGCCCCCAGGATATTACTATACTTTAGAATTACAATAATCAGATACACTACCAGGCTATATTTCGAACCATGAACTGTATTTCAGGTCAAGAACAACTTGATTTATCAGCACAAAATTTGAATTAGAATAGTTTTAAACAAAGAAATACTATTTTGAATACTCAAAAAATATATTGAAAACGCTGTTTTCTATTCCCCAGTCGCTTCGGCTGCGATAGGTTGCCGCGCATCAGCGAGGCCCTATATGGCGGATGTTCCGCTGGCGACTGTTCGCCGTTTTCTATTCACCCTGCACCGGTGGATCGGCATCAGCCTGGCAGCGCTGCTGATCCCGATTTCGTTGTCCGGCGCGCTGCTCGTCTGGCATGACCAGATCGACACGATCCTTAACCCGCAGCGTTACGCGGTCACCGGAGCACAGTCCCTTCCCACATCCAGCTATCTCGAAAGCGCCGCACGCGCGCTCGGTGACGACGTTGCACCCGCAAGCATTCGCTTCCCTGAAAATGCGGAACCGCTGATCGTTTCAGCTCGCGGGCGCGATGCCGCCGGCCGCCCGCGCCTCATCAACGTCTATCTGGACCCGCCGACGGCCCGCGTGCTCGACATCGTCGATTTTCGTTCGACGTTTTTCGGTTTCTTGCACAGGCTCCATGAGAACCTGACCGTACCGGAATATTCCGGACGCGCCGTCGTCGGCTGGGCGGGTGTCGGGATGGCAGTATTGGGGTTGTCAGGGATCTGGCTCTGGTGGCCGCGCGGCAGCGAGTTTCTGCAGGGTCTACGTTGGGCCCGTTCTCCCCTCTTCACCTTCAATCTTCACAATCTCCTGGGGTTCTGGATTTCCATTCCGCTGGCGGTTGTTTCGCTGACCGGAATTTATCTGGCGTTTCCGCAAACCGCGCGTGACGCGATGTCTTCGATTGCCGCGATGAACCCACAAACGCAGCGCCTTGCCCGGCAAGTTGCCAAGAAACCGGAACTGACGCCGGATCGCGCGATCGACATCGCACTAAAGGCTGAACCGAAAGCAAAACCGTCAATCCTGTTCGTCCCGACGCAAGAGCGCGGCGAACACGCGGGTGATTGGCGCGTGCAAATGCACAAGGGCACAGGCGATGAAGTCTCGGTCCTGATTGATGACCGTAGCGGCCAAGCTCGCCTGCTTGCGCCCCAAGCCGGGGACCGCGCTGCCTCCTGGATACGCTGGATCCACGAGGGAAGCCGCGGAGGGCTGCTGTGGTCGATCGTTGTGTTCCTGACCGGTTTGTTTCCAGCCGTGCTTGCATTGACCGGCACCATGATGTGGTTGCGAAAAAGGTCCGCACGCAAGGCTCTCAGCGAGAGCCTTGGAACCGCGCAACGATTGAATCCTGCGGAATGACGCGAGACGAGTAGCTTGCTAGAATGAGGTGGCAAGCAGAAAAGGGATCAGTGGTGCAATGACAGTAAAAAGGGTCGCCCGGCTTTGCCTGTTTGTGATCGCGCTGCTTGCCATCAATGCATGGGCCGTTGCCGTATGGGCGCAAGCTCAGCCTGCAACTGAGGCCTCGCCTTCGGCACCGGCCGCGACCACTCAAATACCGCCGACGATGACTGCGCCAGCTGCGCCAACGGCAACGCCAACCGCAAGCACGCCGTCAAGTACTGCGCCGGCCGCGCCCACCGAGGCCACGACGCCGCCCGGAGCCAGCGCCACGCTCATATTGCCGCGCGACCTTTCTCCGTGGGGCATGTTCATGGCGGCTGATATCGTCGTGAAAGCTGTCATGGTCGGTCTCGCTTTTGCATCGGTACTGACCTGGACCATCTGGTTCGCCAAGGCGATCGAACTGTTGATGGTACGCCGGCGCATGCAGGCCACGATCAATGCTCTCAGCCAAGCGCGTTCCTGGAGCGAAGCGATCGCACGCACAAAAGTGCGCGATGATGAAACGGCCACCCTCCTGCACGCCGCTGACGCAGAACTACGATTGTCCGCGGACGCGCTCTCGCCATCCGGAGTGAAAGAGCGCATCGCTTCGCGACTTGAGCGCATCGAGGCCGCGGCCGGCCGGAAGATGATCCGCGGCACCGGCATTCTTGCGACCATCGGTGCGACGGCGCCATTTGTCGGACTGTTCGGGACTGTCTGGGGCATCATGAACAGCTTTATCGGCATCTCAAAACAGCACACCACCAATCTCGCGGTGGTCGCGCCTGGCATCGCCGAGGCGCTGCTTGCGACAGCACTCGGCCTGGTGGCGGCGATTCCGGCAGTTGTGATGTACAATCTGTTTTCGCGCTGGATCGCCGGCTATCGCGCTTTGCATGCCGATGCCTCCGCTGAAATCCTCCGCATTGTCAGCCGCGATCTCGATCGCGGGGCTTTTGACCACCATTCCTCAGACCGCAGGCGTGCGATAGCGGCAGAGTAAGAACTGAAATGAGCGTGCGTCTCGACCACGGCGACGAAGTTTTAGGTGAGCTTCACGAGATCAACGTCACGCCGTTCATTGACGTGATATTGGTTCTCCTGATCATCTTCATGATCGCAGCGCCACTTGCGACCGTGGATATCTCAGTTGACCTCCCGGCCGCCAACGCTGAGCGCACCCCGCGGCCCGACAAGCCGCTGTTTCTGACGCTGAAAGCCGATTTGAGTGTTTCGCTTGACGAAAACATGATCAAGCGTGCCTCGCTTGCCGGCGCTCTCGATCAGGCAACCTCCGGCGACAAGCAGCAGCGCGTTTTCGTTCGTGCCGACAAGACTGTGCCCTATGGCGAGTTGATGAGCCTGATGAACGACCTGCGCAGCTCGGGATATCTGCATGTAGCTCTGGTCGGACTTGAGACGGACAAGCAATGATCGCAACAAGCGACATGTCGCGGGCGCGGCGCTGGCCTGAGGGCACTCGCTGGGCCGCTTGTTTCTTATTTGCAGTTGCGTTCCATGTCGCAGGTGCTGCCGCCCTCCTGGCGCGCTGGAACGACAATAGTGACCTGGTCGCGAATGCGCCCGTGATTACGATCGAGCTCGCCGCGTTACCGGTTGCACCCGAAACAACGCCGAACGAAATGCCGCCCGGCCCACAGCTTCAAGAAGCCGAGCCGGAACCCGAGCCTGAAAAGCCGCTCGAAAAGCAGCTCGAGCTGCCTCCGGCTCAGAAGGCTGAACCACTGCTCGCGATCACCCCGCCGCCACCGCCAAAAGTGGTCGAGAAACCACGCGAGAAAAAGCCGAAGCAGAAACACGCAAGCCTTGCCAGCGCCCCCAGCTCTGCCGAAACCAAATCTGAGCGTCCGGCGGCACCGATGCCCGGCGCCAATTCGCACAATCCGAATGCAGTACCGAACTGGAAATCACAACTGGTGGCCCAGCTGGAGCGCAACAAGCGCTATCCGTCCGAGGCGCAGTCGCGCGGCGAGCAAGGGACCGCCCAACTCGCCTTTAGCGTTGACCGCAGCGGCGGCGTCCACAACGCTCGCATTGTTCGCAGCTCCGGCTCAAGCGTGCTCGACCAGGCGACTTTGGCAATGGTTGCGCGCGCGGCGCCGCTGCCGCGACCTCCGCCGGAAGTCGCTGGTAGCCAAATCCCGATTTCGGTTCCGATCCGCTACAACGTGCGGTGACGCGACGTCATCCGGGCTCTTTGGCGCGCTGATGCCGGGCCTGCTCGCACGTCAGTTCGTTTCTCAAGTGCACGTCCCAACATGACCAGAACCGGGCCCGCCAGATTCGCGTCCGCAATGCGACGCGAAAGTTCGCCGATGGGTCCAGTCACGACAGCCTGATCGGGTCGCGTCGCGCAGGCAATTGCCAGTGCCGGTGTCTGCGGGTCAAGACCCTCCTCAATCGCTTTTTCAGTCAAGGCCGGGAGTGTGCGCGTCGGCATATAGATTGCCGTTGTCGTCGTTGGATCGGCAAGGCTTTGCCAGTCCAAGTCGCCCGACATTGTGCCGCTCTTGGCATGACCTGTGACGTATTGCAGTCGACGCGCGCGCTTGCGATCGGTAAGTGGTAGACCAAGTCTGGCCGCAGCGCCTTGCGCAGCTGTGATACCGGGCACCACGTCGACTGGAATGTTCGCCCCTTCGCAGGCGGCGATTTCTTCCGCTGCGCGGCCGAATATGAGTGGATCGCCGCCTTTGAGGCGGACGACGCGCTTGCCCTGCCTGGCAAGGCCCACCATCAACGTATTGATATCGTCCTGCTTGCACGAAGGACCGAAGCCCGTCTTTCCAACCAGCATTTTCCTGGCTTCACGGCGCGCGAAGTCCATCACCTCGCGCGACACGAGATCGTCGAACAAAATCACGTCGGCGGACTGTAGCGCGCGGACGGCACGCAGCGTCAGCAATTCCGGATCGCCTGGTCCGGCGCCGACCAAAGTCACCGATCCGCTCTCGACCGCCGCGCCCAGTCCCTTCACTTCGGCAATGAAGCTTTCGAAGTCGGCCTGGACCGGCGCACGCTCGGGGTCGGCAACCGCATGGGCGGTGAATATCTGCCAGAACCTACGCCGCGCCGCGAAAGATAGCCCAGCGAGCTTCAGCGCGCCGCGCCAGCGGGCAGCAGCGGCGGCCCAATCCGCGAAACCTTTCGGCAACAGTGCCTCGAGCTTGGCGCGGATGGCCTGGGCAAAGACCGGTGCCGCGCCATCGGTCGAAATTCCGATGACCAGCGGTGAGCGATTGACGATGGCACCGAAGGAAAAATCGCAGAAAGCAGGCTTATCGATCACATTCACCGGCACGCCAGCCGCGCGCGCAGCGTTCGAAAATTCGGCGGCGCCCACGTCGTCTTCGAACGCGCCGACGGCGACGGCGGCATTTGCCAAATTCTCCGTAGACCATGCGCAACGATTGATGACGACGGCACCGCGCGGCGGATCCACGGCCAGCTGCAGCAGTTCGTCACATACGTTGGTTGCATAGACCTCGACCCGTGCACCCGAGGCCGACAGCAATTCTGCCTTCCAGGCAGCCGCCGGGCTTCCACCGGCAAGCACCACCCTTTTCCCATCAAGAGAGAGGAACACGGGAAGCCGGGCCAGCGGTCCCATGCGCGCGGACTTTGCTTCGGACGGGGTTCGTTGGTCGTCTATCGTCATGGGGTTTTAATATACGTCTACCTGATAGCGGTCATTCTTTTTCAGTTCGGCAACGTAACGCGCGGCATCTTCCGGGTTGCGCTTGCCGTGCTCCGCCACCACGTCGATCAGCGCTCGCTCTACATCCTTCGCCATCCGCAACGCGTCACCGCACACATATATATGCGCACCGCGCTCCATCCAGGCCCACAGGTCGCGGCCTTCGTCGCGCATGCGGTGCTGAACATAGATCTTCTCGTCACCATCGCGCGACCAAGCGAGGGTCAGCCGACCGAGATGGCCGGTCCTGCGCATCGCTTTCAACTCGTCCTCGTAGAAGAAGTCAAAGTCGCTGCGTTGATGGCCAAAATAGAGCCAGTTGGGCCCGGGCGCCCGCGTGGCAAGGCGCTCCTGAAGGAACGCGCGGAACGGCGCGACGCCGGTGCCGGGCCCGATCATGATGATCGGCTTGCTGGGATCGGCGGGAAGCGCAAAATGTTGCGCCTTTTGAACATAGACCCTGATCCTGTCGCCGGGCGAAACTCGGCTTGCAAGGAAAGTCGAAGCCACGCCGAGCCGGGTGCGCTTCTCGACTTCATAGCGCACTGCATCGACCGTCAACGCCACGCACCCAGGATTGCATTTCAGCGAGGACGAAATCGAGTAGACACGCGGCTGCAAGGCATCAAGCGACTCGATGAAGGCCTCCGGGTCCGGTCGCACACCGGGAAATTTCTGAAGCGCGGCGAGAACGTCGAGCACGGCGGCATCGCTATCGGGATCAAGCCCCGCCGCGAGCGCTTTCGCCTTTTGCCGCCGGTCACCGCCGGTCAGGTACGAGATGAGCTGGAAGAGCATATCCGGCGCGGGCGAAAGCGATACGCCATCGATGAGCACCTCGCGCAGTGTTCGTCCTCCGATCGGGAAATCGGACGGCGCGCTAAGAGAACCGATCACGGCATCGACGAGCGCCGGGTCATTTGCCGGATAAATGCCGAAGGAGTCGCCGACCTCATAGTCGAGTTTGGTTCCGGCTAGGTCGATCTCGATATGCCATGTTTCCTTTTGCGACCCCGGCTTGTTGAGCCGTTGGCGCGAGAGAAACGTGGCGTGGAGCGGGTTGTCGCGTGAACGGCCGGCTACGCTTTTCGGTGCGAGAAGCTTTTCGCCAACGGGAGCGGGCCCGGCTTTCGGCACAGCAGGCGCTCGGCCGATCTCGGCGTAAAGCTGCTTGAGCATGCGAGCGGTCTCCTTGCCGCCTGGCACGCACAGATTTAGCCGCTCTTCTTTTTTGCCGAAGATTGCTTCGGAATAGTCCTTGCAGTTATAGCCACACTGGCCGCAATCCTGCTGAGCCATCGCCGCCATCATGCGACGCGCCAGTGGCCGGCCCTCGGCGAGTTTCATGCGATCAGCAATCGGCGTCGCAGGATCGTGCCAGGGCGCGCCGTCGTCGGCGTCCGGCACTGACGGAGCTTGGCCGCCGGCAAATCCAGGCAGGAGCCTGACGAGGTCGGCGCTCGAAAGCGGCGTAACACTTTCTTCGAGTCCGAAGACACCGGCGAACAACCCATTGAGCCACAGGCGCTGCTCGAGCGTGAAGGGCGCGGATTCCGGGATGAAGGACGGGATCGGCGGGCGCTGCGTCACGCTCATGCCGCAACCTCCTGATCAACCATCGACCTAAGCGGATCGATCTCATGCCGCCGCGCGAAGACGATGAAGCTTTCTTTTGGCCCAGCGCGGTTCCTGAGAAAGGCCTTCAGGATTTTTTCGACGGTGCGCGGTGCATCTTCCGCCTTCACGTCACGATAGAGCTCGCGGCCGAGCGCGGCCTGCGGACCGAATCCGCCGCCGATCAAGATGTGATAGCCCTCGACAGCATCCCGATCCTCATGCGTCTGCACCTTGCACGCGAGAAGCCCGATCTCGCTGACGAGATGTTGCGCGCAGGAGTGATGGCAGCCGGTGAGGTGAATGTTCACCGGCGTGTCGATGGCGACGCGGGTCTCGCACCAGCGCGCGATCTCTTCGGCATGGCGCTTGGTGTCGGACGCCGCGAATTTGCAGCCTGCGTTTCCAGTGCAAGCAACCAGTCCCGACCGAATCGCATTGGCTTCGATCGCGAGACCGAGTGCCTCGATCTTCGCCTGAGCCGCCTTCAGTTTCTTCGATGGCACGCCTGAAATAAGCAGGTTTTGCCAAACGGTGAGCCTGATATCGCCATCGCCGAACTCGCGCGCGGTCTCCGCCAGTCCGCGGATTTGCGCGACAGAAAGATATCCGACTGGAACGACGACTCCGATCCAGTACAGACCGTCCTGCTTCTGATCGTGAATACCGATGTGGGCCGTGCGTGAGAACGCCGGCCGCATCTTCAGCGCGCCGGGTAGCGCGCGGTCTAGCTTGCGACTGAGTTTTTCCTCCACAAGACCGAGGAACTTGTCTACCCCCATGGCGTCCAACACATACTTGAGCCGCGCCTTGGTGCGGTCGGTCCGGTTGCCGTGATCTATGAACACGCGCACCACCGCGTCCGCCACTTTGGTCGCATCGGCCGGCTTTACGATGATGCCCGTATCGCGCGCGAAATCTCTGTGACCGGTGAGCCCGCCGAGACAAAGCCTGAACCAGATGCCCGGCTCAAGATCGAAGCCGTCGTCCACGGCCACAGCCTGGAAGCCGATATCGTTGGTGTCCTCGAGGACCGGAATCGTCCCGGCGCCGTCGAAAGCAACATTGAATTTCCGTGGCAGCCCGTATAGCGAGCGGTCATTGAGAATGTGGAAATGCCATTCGCGCGCGTAGGACCGCGTGTCGATAAGCTCCTGCGGATCGATGCCTGCTGTCGGCGTTCCCGTGACGTTGCGGATGTTGTCGGCGCCCGAACCACGCGAACAGAGGCCGAGGTCCTGAATTGCCTCGATCATGGCCACGGCATTGCTCGCGGCAATTTCTCGGATCTGCAAATTGGCGCGCGTGGTAACATGGGCATAGCCGCCGCCAAACCGCTCGGCAAGGTCGGCGACGCCTGCGAACTGCGTGGCTTTGAGAATCCCATTCGGCAGCCGCAGGCGGCACATATACGCGTTCTGGTTGGGTGCAACGTAGAACAGACCGTAGAAGCGCCAGCGAAAATTGTCTGGCGGTTTTGGAAATTCGTCCCTGGCAGCTTGCACCTTCAAGCGTTCGTAGGCATCGAATGGATGCTCTTCGCGCTTGAACTTCTCCGGGTCGGAAAGCTTTCCGCCCGCCGCCAGAACGCGGTTCTGTGCCTTCAGTGCAGCGGCGTCCGGGCCGACAGGTTCTGGCACGGCGCCAGGCGCGCCACTGGTGGCGGCAATGCTCTTGACCGCCTTGGCGATCTGCAGTCCAGCGATGAACCCTTCCAGATATCGCTTCTGTTCGGGCTCGAAAGCGCCCTTCAGCTCATCTGTAGCCGTCTTGAGATCGATTTCCGTGCCGCCGCTCATTCCGCCGGAACCTGCGTCGGCGCGGTCAGCGGTGCCGGCGCCTCTACCCGCGGCTTATGCGTAAGATAAATCGCGAGGCCCGTGAAGATGAACCCACCGACCAGATTGCCGAGCGTGACCGGAATCTGATTCCACAGCCACCAGTCGGCCACCGTCACCTTGGCACCCATCATCATCCCTGTCGGGATGATGAACATGTTCACCACGGAATGCTCGAATCCCTGCGCAAAGAAGATAAAGACCGGCATGTAAGCGGTCGCAATCTTGCCAATGGTAGAATTGGTGGTCATGGCCGCAACGATCGCGAGACAGACCATCCAATTGCACAGCATTGCCTTGACGAAGACGGTAATTAGGCCGGCGTTGCCGATGGCCGCATAGCCTATGGTCTTGGCCTCAGCGAGCGCGATGATCTTTGCAGCAACGCCGGCCGGCGCCGCAGTGCCGAAATTGGTGAGCGCGATCGCGAGCAGGCCGCCATAGACAACACTGCCGACCAGATTGCCGACGAAAACGTAGGCCCAGTTGGCCAACATGCTCGTACTGCTCGCGTCGCGTTCGAGCCAGGGCAACGGCAGCAGGCCAAAGCTGCCGGTCACCAGATCGAGCCCGAGCAGCACGATGAGAATGAGTCCGACCGGAAAGATCAGCGCACCGACGAGCGGCTGCCCCGTCTGCACCATGCCAGTGATCGCAAGGCTGGTTGCCGCCGCAAGAATGCTTCCGGCGAGCGCCCCGCGCAGCAACAGATCGGTGGGCGGAAGGCCAAGCTTGCGGCGCCCGGTCTCAACCATGGCGGCAGCGACGTCGGCTGGCTTCACGTAGTCCATTCCACGACTCCCTATCCTGTGGGCTGCCGGATCCCGGGCCATCCAGGTAAGCCTGTTGAAACTAAACTATGGTGCAGAGCAGCAAGGACCGTGCCATTACAGATACGATTGATTTTGTTTAGTTATTTTGCTTTTGCGGAATCGTGCGCCTAAAATTGCGACCGCACAGGTTGAAGTTTTAGGCAGCAGCGCGGATCTCTTGATAGTGCTCAACGATTGGGCACGCGCGCCGGTGGGATCCGGACGTTGGCGTGGAAGTCGGCACCGTTGCCGCTCGCTGCCACGAAGCCAGCGCGGATAACGTAGTCGCCGAAGCGCTCGCGGTTCTGCCGATCGGCAGAATAGGCGACAAACAGCGGATCAAGAGCCGCGACAATGCCGGCGTGATCGAGATCTTCCGCATAGAGCTTGTTCATGCGCGAGCCGTCGAAGGCCGCGCCGAGATAGAGGTTGTAGCGACCCGGCCCTTTGCCGACCAAGCCGATCTCGGCGAGATAAGGCCGCGCGCAGCCGTTCGGGCAACCCGTCATGCGGATGACGATGTCGTCGCCGGACAGCCCGTGCGCGGCAAGCCTCTCATCAAGCGCGACAAGTAACTCAGGCAGGTAACGCTCGCTCTCGGCGAGTGCGAGCCCGCAGGTCGGCAGCGCGACGCAGGCCATCGAGTTACGCAGCAGGCCGGACCACGGCGCAAGCAGACTCGCCTCACGGGCAATGTGCTCGATCTCAGCCTGCCGGTCCGTAGGCACGTTGGCGATGACGAGGTTCTGGTTCGGCGTGATGCGGAAATCGCCCTCGTGCATCTGCGCGATCGCGCGCAAAGCACTCTGCTGCGCGGCGCCGGAAACGTCGCGCACGCGCCCGTTCTGCACGAACAGCGTGAGATGCCCGCGGCCGTCCATGCCCTCGGTCCAGCCGTAGCGGTCGCCCGTGGAGGTGAACATGAAGGGTTTGCTCGGCGCGAGCGTACCTCCCGAGCGCCGCTCAACTTCAGCGCGGAAGGCCTCGAGACCCCGGTCTTCGATGGTGTATTTGAGCCGCGCGTGCTTGCGATTCTTGCGGTCGCCCCAGTCCCGTTGCACGGTGACGACGGCCTCGGCAACCTTCACCACGTTCGCCGTCTCGCAGAAGCCGATAAGCTCGGCGATGCGCGGATAGGTGTCAGGTTCGCCGTGCGTCATGCCCATGCCGCCTCCGACGGCAATGTTCCAGCCTGCGATGTCGCCGGCCTCGTCCGTGATGGCGATGAAGCCGAGGTCGTGTGCGAAGACATCGACGTCGTTCGACGGTGGCACGGCCACCACGATCTTGAACTTGCGCGGCAAGTAGGTCTTGCCATAGATCGGCTCGATAATCTCTCCTTCGCCGCCGGCGATCCGCTCGCCATCGAGCCAGATTTCCCGGTAGGCCGGTGTCTGCGGCAACAAGTCGTCCGATAATGAACGGGCCAACCCAAGAGCCGCAGCGTGCGCACGCGACTGCTCGGGAAGCACATTGCACATGACGTTGCGATTGATGTCCCCGCATGCGGCTATGGAATTAAGGAGCACACTGTCGATTTTTTTTAGTGTCGCCTTTAGATTCGATTTGATGACGCCATGCAGCTGCACGGTTTGCCTCGTAGTCAGCCGCATGGTGCCATTGCCGTAGATCCGCGATACCTCATCAAGCGCTAACCACTGCCTCGGCGTGAGCACTCCACCCGGAATACGCACGCGGATCATGAAGGCAAAGGCCTTCTCCATTTTCTTGCGTGTCCGCTCGGGCCGCAGGTCACGATCGTCCTGCAGGTACATGCCGTGAAATTTGACCAGTTGCGCGTCATCCTCGATGATGGCGCCGGTGATCTCCTCGCGCAGGCCTTCGGCCAGCGTGCCGCGCAAATAGCTGCTCGCTTCCTTGATGCGCTCATTGCGCGACAATTCGTCGGTCATTGTTTTACCCGTTGAAGACACGCGTAAAGGCGCTAATGGGGCCGTCCAATCAGCGCAGGATCAATAGGTATCCTGCAGATAGCGCTTTTCACGATCCAATGTCACCACCACCTGCTCGGCCGCCTCGGGGGTGATGGATTTCACGTCGGCATACGCGCGGACCAGTGCGGCGCGCACGTCTTTCGCCATCGCCTTGGCATCGCCGCAGACATAGAAGTAGGCACCGCGGTCGAGCCATTCGATCAGCTCGGCGCGGCGCTCCCACAGCTTGTGCTGGACGTAGATCTTCTCCGGCGTATCGCGCGAAAAAGCGACATCCATCCGCGTTAGCGCGCCGTCCTTCAATGCATCCTGCCAGTCGAGCTGATAGAGAAAGTCGTGTGTAAATTGCCGGTCGCCAAAGAACAGCCAGCTGCGACCGGCGGCCTCCGTAGCGCGCCGTTCCTGCACGAAAGCGCGAAACGGCGCAACACCGGTGCCGGGGCCAACCATGATGATGTCCTTGTCGGGCGCTGGCAGCGCGAAATGCCTGTTGGGCTTGAGCTTAACGCGGACACGATCGCTGCGCTTGAGCCGTTCGGCCACGTAGTTCGAGGCAACACCCTTGCGGACCCGGCCATGGCCCTCGTAGCGCACGGCGGAGATGAGCAGGTGCGCCTCCTCGCCGACCTCACGACGGGAGGACGCGATCGAATAGGCACGCGGGGCCAGCGGTCGCGTTAACGCGCGCAGCTTCTCCGCGTCGAGCGCGATCGGAAAGGTCGTGATGAGATCGATCAGCTGCCGGCCGGCGATCCATTCGCGCGCCTGCCCGTCGGCGATAAGCGCCTTGACGTATTGATGGCCGGTCTTCTCCACATAGGTTTCGACCGTCTTGAGCGACAGCGTAGTTACATCGCGCGACTCAATAAACTCCTTTCGCAGCTTCTCTTCGGCAGAAAGGCCGGCAGCCTTGAGCAATTCGTCCACGTAAACCGGATCATTGTCGGGATAGAGGTCGAGCGAGTCGCCCGGCTCGTAAGCGGGCGCCCCATTCTCGAACGACAGGGCCAGATGGATGGTTTCCTTTTCCGAGCGCGAGGAATTGAGATCGATGTGCTCGGTGATCTCGGCCTCGACAATGTCGGTACTGGCAGGCGCGGCGGGCTTGCCGCCGAAATCGACCTCGATGACGCGGCCGCCGGCATTTGGGGGGGTCAGCGCTTTCACCACATCGCTGATCCAGCGTGCTGCAGGCTCTGCGAAATCGAGATCGCAATCGACACGATCCACGGCGCGTTTACCGCCCAGGGCCGCCAGTCGCTCGTCGATCTTTTTGCCGATAGCGCAGAACTCAGCGTAGGCGGTGTCACCCAGCGCGAGGACGCCGAATTCGACACCGTCGAGCGGGGGAGCGCCCTCGCCCATCAGTTCGTTATAGGCCCGAACGGCGCGCGCCGGCGGATCACCCTCGCCCCAGGTGGCGGCGATTACGACGAGCCTCTTGGCGGAGGTGAGCGCCGCAAGATCGAGATCCGCCATGTCGATAATGGTCGGCCTGAGGCCGTTCTTGCGCGCCGTCTTGGCGAGATCGCTGGCTAGCTTTTCCGAATTTCCCGACTCGCTCGCGTAGACAAGGGTCAAGGGCTCCGCCGGACGCATGGGCGCGGCGGGGAGCGGCGCTATCGAGCCCGCCGCTGCGGCATCTAGCCCTGCGAGGAAGCCGGCAAGCCATGCCCGCTGGTTGGGGCTGGCTGGGCCAACAACACGGTTGAGGAGATCGATCTCCTCCTCGGCGAACGGTGCGGTCTTCGGAATTGGCGGCATTTCCAATCTCATTTTCGGCGGCGCAACGCGCACCGTCGTATTGCGTGTCGTCAGAACGAGGTCGGGAACAAATGGTTGACGAAGGCGAGAAGCACGAGCAGCGCGACGCCAATGCCAAGGCTCCAGCCGATCAGCTTCTTTTCGATCGGCAGGAGCGGCTCGGCTTCCGTCTTGTGAAATTCCTCACCGATATTGATTTGCGACATTGTTTGCTCCTCTTCTCAGCTTGCCAATGGCGGTTTCACGCCGCTGAAGAACAACCAGGAAAT
>Ga0066903_100002052_pt1 | contig 15401 bp, 21 predicted proteins | sample PanSoiMetaGPlot1_FD_67491 | JGI IMG/M metagenome (GOLD analysis project Ga0066903, IMG submission 67491) | Tropical forest soil microbial communities from Panama analyzed to predict greenhouse gas emissions - Panama Soil - Plot 1 (version 2) | ecosystem: Environmental > Terrestrial > Soil >...
GTCGCGCCGATATCTCCCCGGAAACACCCGGCGTAAATCGGGGCCGGCGATTCGCCGGCGATGACGGCGAGTTCGTGCCGGCGCGGATCGAAACGCCGCGGCCGTCCGATGTCGTCGGCTCATACGGGCCGCTCGCCGAGTCCTGGGCCTTCGAGACGCTCGGCGTACAGCTGCGGCCGTGGCAGCGCTACGCGCTCGACCGCGCCCTGGAGCATCGCGCCGACGGGTCGCTGCGCTGGACCTACGTCGTGCTCACCGTCAGCCGGCAGTCGGGCAAGTCGGTGCTCGCCCGGGCCGCCTGCGGGTGGCGGCTCGCGGCCGGCGAGCTGTTCGGCGAGCCGCAGGCCGTCCTCTCGACGGCGAACCTGCGCAACACCGCGCGCGCGATCTGGGAGCAAGGCGCGATCCGCCTCGAACGCACACTCGGCGCGCTCGTCCGCTACGGCAACGGCCAAGAGGTGATCCAGCTCGCCGACGGGTCGAGCTGGATCGTCGTCGCGGCCAACCGCAACGCCGGCGTCGGCCACTCACTCTCGAAGGTGTTCGTCGACGAGGCCTGGAACGTGCCGCGCGAGGTCGTCGTCGACGCGCTCGCCCCGACCACGCTCGAACGGGCCGACCCGCAGATCTGGCTCGTCTCGACGGCCGGCGAGGCCTCGTCGGCGCTGCTGTTGGAGTACCGGACGGCCGCGATCGCGCAGGCCTCCGCACCCGACTCGGCGACGATCTTGATCCTCGAATGGTCGGCGCCGCAGGAGGCGCCGATCGACGACCCCGCGAGCTGGCGGCAGGCCTCGCCGCACTGGAACCAGCGCCGGCAGCAGCGCGTCGCCGAGCTGTACCGAACCCTGCCCGAGCGCAGCTTCCGGCGCGAGCTGCTCAACCAGTACGTCACCAGCTCGCGCGCCTGGATCACCGATCTCGCCTGGGCGCGCTGCCGCTCGGATGACGAGCTGCCCGGCGAGCTGGGCGGAACGATCGCCGTGGAGTCGGCCTACGGCGCCGGCGTCGGCCCGACCCCGCTCGGGTTCGTGCACGCGATCCGCGACCCCGCGAGCGGTCGCGTCGTCGTCAGGGGCCGCACGTTCGCCGGCACGGCCGAGCTGTGGCAGGCCGTCGCCGAGCAGCTCGACGGCCGCCGCGGCGCCGTGCTCGTCCACGCGGATGCGTTCCGCCACTACGTGCCGCCGCTGCGCGCGCTCGTCGAGAAGGTCAGCTACGCCGACCAGGTCGCCGGCTTCGGCCCCGTCTACGAAGCGATCATGGCCGGCCAGCTCGCGCACGCCGGCGAGACGTCACTCTCCGAACAGGTGTTGATCGCGGCGGCGACGACGACCGAGCGCGGCACGGCGCTCTCATCGCGCGCGTCGGAGGGGCCGATCTACCTCGCGCGCGCGCTCGTCTGGGCGGCCGGCCGCGAGCTGCGGCCGGCACGACGCAAGCCGCGCGTCGGCGGCATCGCGGCCTAGCCGCGCCTGGGCCGGCCGCAGAACACGCACGGCGACGGCAGCTCGTCGCCGTAGACGAGCCATTCCGGCGTGACGTGCAACCAGTCGGCGAGGCCGATGAGCGCCGAGAGTGACGGCGTGCGCTGACCGGCCTCGATCCTCGACACGTACGCGTAGCCGACGCCGTCGACCGGGCAGTCGCGCTGCGCGAAGCCGAGCAGCTCGCGCCGCTGCTTGACGCGGCCGCCGATCGCGACCGGGTCGAGGCCGTCCCGGTAGCTCACGCGTCCTCGTCCTTGAGGCCGAGCGCGGCGATCGACTCGGCGATGTCGGCGGCCATCACGCCGGCCGCGGTGACGGCCTCGGCGAGCGCGCCGACCGCGGCCGCGATCGCGCACAGCGCGTGCACTTGCGCGTGCTCGTGCGAGGGTTCGTGCTCGGCTCGGGTGATCTGCTCTATCCAGTCGTGCCGTGCATCCATGTCGCCTCCGTCCGTGGGTCTGACCGGCTAGAACGATGACAGATGTCGTGCTTGCGCGGGTGGCGCCCCGGGTCGCACACTCCCGCTCGTGATCCGGCGTCGCCGCTCGGCCAGTCTCGCCCTAGCGCACGCGGGCCAGGTGCGGGCGGCGGCGCCGGCGCAGCGCTCGAACGTGATCCGCCTGCCGGGGTTCCCGTCGGGCGCCGGCACCGTCCTTGAGGTCGCCTCGATCGACCCGGCCCTGCTGACCGCGGTGTCGCGTGACGTCGCGATGAGCGTCCCCGCGATCGCGGCCTGCCGCAACCTGATCGTCGGCGCCGCGATCCAGATGGACATGGAGCGCTACGCCGGCGCCGAGCGGCTCGACCCCGGCCAGCTGCTCCGACAGCCTGACCCCGACTGCACGGTCGCCGAGACGCTCGCGCAGACCCTCGACGATCTGATGTTTGAGGGGCGCGCCTACTGGCTCGTGCTCGCGACCGACACGCAGACCAGCTTCGCGAACCCGAACGGGTTCCCCGTCAGGGCGCGCCGCGTGCCGGCGACCTGGGTCGTCGAGGATCTCGACCCTGACTTCGCCGCGTACACGCGCGTCAAGGCGTTCAACGTGAACGGGACGACGGTCGACCCGTCGCGCGTGCTCCGCTTCAAGGCAGACCACGAGGGCGTCCTGCGCTTCGGCGCGCGCACGATCTGGTCGGCGGTCAAGCAGGAGCAGGCGGCCGATCGCATGAGTTCGGTGGACATCCCTGCCGGCGTGATCCACAGCGAAGGCGCCGAGGTCGACGACGCCGAGGCCGACGCGATCGTCGCCCGCTTCGAGGCGCAGCGGCAGAACCACACCGTCGCCTTCCTGCAGAACGCGAAGTTCGAGCGGTCGGCGTTGAACGCGGCCGACTTGCAGCTGCTCGACTCGCGCGGGCAGGCAGCGACGGAGTGCGCGCGCCTGTTCAACGTGCCCGTCGTGCAGATCGGCGCCTCGCCGACCGGGCACACCGGCAGCTCGCTCTTGTACTCGAACGTGCAGCAGAACGCGGCCGCCTTCGTCGGGCAGGCGGTCGTGCCGCTGCTGCGCGTGATCGAGGCGACCCTGTCGCTGCCCAGCTCGACGCCGCGCGGCCAGCAGATCGCGTTCGCGGTCGGCCAGTACCTGCGCAGCGATCCGGGCGCCGCGGTCGACTACGTGACGCAGCTCGTCGCCGCGCAGATCCTGACGCCGGACGAGGGCCGCGCCTACCTGGGCGTCGCCAACGTCGGCGCGCAACCCGATCTGACCCCTGGGAGGGTGTGATGAGCCAACAGCTGCTGTGCACGTTCGAGGTCTCGGCGGCCGACGTCGAGGCGCGCACGATCGAAGGGATGGGCGTCCCCTGGGACGAGGTCGGCAACGTCTCGCCGCTCGGGCCGATCGCGTTCGCGCGCGGGTCGCTACAGCCGGCGAGGACGCGCACGCCGCTGCTGCTCGGCCACGACGGCGAGCCGGTCGGCGTGCTCGTCGAGCTGGCCGACACCGACACGGGCGCGCGCGTCAGGTTCAAGGTCGACGCGACCCCGGAAGGCGACCGCGCGCTCACACAAGCGGCGTCGGGGTCGCGCGGCGCGATCTCGATCGGCGCCGACGTCGACCGGGTCAGCGCGCAGGACGGCCACACCCGGATCGACTCGGCGCGCTTCGTGCACTTCGCGCTCGTCCCGCACGGCGCCTTCGTCGGCGCCGAGGTCGAGCGGGTCGCGGCCGAACGCAGCGACGACGACGACGACGCCGGCGACGCCGGCGACGACCAACCGCCGGCCGAGCCGGCCGAGCCTGAGGAGGGCGACGAGATGGGCGAGCAGCAAAGCATCCCCGAGGGCCCCGGCGGCGCGGAGGTCGAGGCGCGACTGCCGGCGATCCGCGTGACCGGCGAGCGCGCGCGGCGCGAGCTGAGCGCGGGCGAGTTCGTGGCGCTGTCGATCAAGGCGCAGATGGGCGACCAGGTCGCCGCGCGCCGCGTCGAGGCGGCGCTCGTCGAGTCGATCTCGACCGACGTGAGCGGCCTGCTGCCGCCGCAGTACGAGACGACCGTCATCGGCCGCCGCGAGATCGACCGGCCGCTGTGGATGGCCTTCCGGGGCCGGCCGCTTCCCGGCGTCGGCCTTCAGATCGTCAAGCCGAAGTGGGTGACGCACACGGCCGGCGCCGAGGCCGCGAACGTCGACGCCGACGCGACCTCGACGAAGGTGACGCTGTCGACGCAGACCGCGGCGGTGGTGCGCTGGGACTGGGCCGGCGCCATCCCGTGGGTGGTCGTGCAGCGCAGCGAGCCGTCGGTTATCGACGAGATCTTCGCCGACGCCGTGCAGGGCTTCTACCTGTACGTCGAGGGCAAGGTCGCCGGCCAGCTCAACACGGCGGCCGCCGGCGTCTCGACCACGATCGGCGCCGCGCTCGCGGAGTTCTACATCGCGACCGGCAAGCAGCGGACGGCCGAAGTGATCTGCATGGCGCCCGACGTCTGGGGGAAGTTCGTCGACAAGTCGATGCTCGCCTCGTCGATCCTCGTCGGCCCCGTCTCGGCCGCCGGCGGCCTCTCCATGAATCTCGGCGGCCTGCCCGTCGTCGTCTCGGGGACGCTCGCGGTCGGCGAGACGATCCTTGCCACGAGGCGCGCGATCGACTGCCGGATCACCGAGCCGGTCAGGCTGACGGCGAACGCGATCGGCGCCTTGAACGTCGAGCTGGCCGTCGTCGGTGAGGGCCTCTACGACACCGACTACCCGGCCGAGCTGCTCAAGTTCGCGGCGATCGTGCCGGCCGTCGCCGAGGCGACGACGAGGTCGAAGGCCTAGGCCCGCGGGCAAGCCGGCCGGCGCCGCGTCCCCCGCGCGCGTCGGCCGGCACGCCTCGGGGTCGCCGCTGATGGCGCTCACGATCGACACCGTCGCCGACTCGAACGGGCAGACGTTCAGCTTCGGCGCGCACGGAGGCCTGCCCCCGTATCACGTCGACTACGGCGACGGATACACCGACCAGCTCGCCGACGACACGGCGCGCGTCTCGCACACCTACGCCGCAAACCAGACCTACACCGTGCAGGTGATGTCGCTGGTCGACAGCGAGACGACGACGACGACGGTCACCGTCACCGGCGTCTCGTTCGTGCCGACCTGGATCACCCCGGACGAGGTCGCCGCACGCCTCGACGGCAACGTGAACCCGGCCGACGAGCGGCTCGTCGGCGCCGTCTACGCGGTCGCAGCGCTCGTCGAGCAGCGACACAGCTCGATCGACTTCAGCGACCCGGCCAACGTGCCCGTCAACTTCCACGAGGGCGCGATCCAGTGGTCGGCGCTGATGTACCAGCAGCGAAACGCGCCGTCTGGGTTCCCCGGCTTCGGCGACGTCGGCGACGGGTTCAGCATGGGCGCCGTCTACGGGCAGGACGCACAGAAATGGTCGGAGATCATGCGGCTACTGGCGTGGCGGAAGCCGGTCGTCGCGTGAGCGTGCTCGCCCGCTCGCCCGCATCGGCGGCGCTCGACGCCGTCCTACAGCTGTTGGCCGACCACGGGATCACGGCGACGCGTGACCCCGGCAGCTTCCACGTGGCGCCGCTCGGCGTGCTCGTCGGCCTGCCGGCGCTCGCGAACGCGACCCTGGCCGCGCGCGTGTTCACGATCCAGGTCTACGTCGTCAGCAGCGACCCGCTCGTCTCGCCGGCCGAGGTCGACGCGCTCTATGCGCTCGCCGACGACGTCGCGCTCGCGCTGCGCGTCGACACCTATCAGCCGCACGACCACCGCACCAACGCGAACGCCGAGCCGCTGCCGGCCGTGCGCATGGAGGCGGTCGCGACCGTCCCGCTCACACAACCAGCGACACGGAACGGAGGCAGCGATGAGCACTAAGGCGACACCCGCCCCGCAGGCGCCGGCGGCCGGCGTCGTGGTCGACGACCGGCTCGGCCCCGGCGAGCTGAAGCTCGGCACGGTCGACTACGGCGTGCAGATCTCGAACGTGACCCTGACCCCCGACGTCAGCTCCGATGACGGGACGCCGACGCTGGGCGTCCCCAAGCCGGCGCCGCTGACGACGATCAAGTGGTCGCTCAAGGGGTCGGCGATCCAGGACTTCAGCGACCCGACCGGGTTCGTCAACTACTGCATGGACAACGCGCTCGCGGAGGTCACGTTCGATTGGACGCCGATCACGGGTGCGGGCGGTGTCCACTACACCGGCACGTGTCAGATCGTGCCCCTGGAGGTCGGCGGCGACGTCGCCGTGCAGATCACGACCGATTTCGAGTTCGCCGTCGTCGGCGAACCCGTCCGGGGGACGCTGCCGTGATCAAGGGCAAGGGATCGGTCGACTACGCCGACGGCCGCCACGTCGACTTCGTGCTGTTCCCGATCGACCTCTCACGCGCGGAGCGCTGGCTCGCGACGCACGGCCTCGCCTTGGATCTCGACCAGCCAGGCAAGGTCGCAACGACACACGCGCTGCTGATGGCGCACGCCGCGCTGCAGCGGGCCGGCGACGTGAACGGCCTCGGCTTCGAGCCGTGGGCCGACACCGTCCTCGACGTCGACCTGGCGCTCGTGCCGGCGGACCCTACGGAGGCCGGGAACTCGGACGGGTGATCTGCGCGCTCGCGATCGCGACCGGCATCGCGCCGAGCGTGCTCTGGCGTGAAGATCCGCACGACCTCGCGACCATGGTCGACCTGTTGAAGCGCGACCGATGAGCGTCGCGCTCACCTACGACATGGACGAGGTGATGGAGCTGCTCAAGGAGCTGCGCGGCGTGCAGGCCGACCTGCGCCGGCAGACCAACCGCGAGCTACGCACAGCGGCCGGCGAGTGCGCGCAAGGCCTCGTCCCCGTCCTGCACGCGCACGCGGCGAACTCGCCGACGCCGCAGGCGCGGATCGTCGCCGAGTCGGCGAAGGTGAAGTCGGATCGTCTGCCGGTCGTGACGGTCGGCGGCTCGCGCAAGGTCGGCCATCGCGGCACGCAGGCCGGCGTTCTCGTCTGGGGGTCGGAGCGCGGCGGCCACAACTTCGTCGCCGGCTCGGGCGGCGAATACTGGATCACGCCGGCCGTGCGCGACTTCCAGGAAGGGCCGGCCGGCGGCATCTACATGCGCGCGGTCGGCCGCATCTTCCTCGACCACAAGATCGTCTGATGCCGGCCAACGTCGTCATCAAGATCGGCGCCGAGACGGCGCAGGCGGTCTCGGAGATCGGCCGCGTGAACACGGCGCTCGGCGAGCAGATGACGACCGGCCAGAAGGCGCAAGCCGCGATCCGCAAGGCGGCCGTGCCGGCCGCGATCGCGCTCGCCGCTGTCGGAGCTGCGGCGGTCGACGCGACCAAAGCCGCGATGGAGGACAGCGCGGCGCAGTCGAAGCTCGAAGCGGCGCTCGGCCGCACGACCGACGCCTCGGCGGCGCAGATCGCGGCGACCGACGATTGGATCACGAAAACGGAGTTCGCGACCGGCGTCGCCGACGACCAGCTGCGGCCGGCCCTCTCGAAGCTCGCCTTGGCGACCGGCGACCTCGGCAGCGCGCAGAAAGAACTCGGCCTCGCGCTCGACATCAGCGCGGCGACCGGGAAGTCGCTGGACAGCGTGACGGCGGCGCTCGCGAAGGGCTACACGGGTCAGACGACCGCGCTGAACAGGCTCGTCCCCGGCCTCGATCAAGCGGTGCTCAAGACGAAGGACATGACGCAGGTAAACGAGGAGCTGGCGAAGCTGACCGGCGGCGCCGCCGCGGAGGCCGCCTCGACGGCGGCCGGCCAGTACCAGATCTTCACCGTCCGTATCCAGGAGCTGAAAGAGGGGATCGGCGCCGGCCTGATTCCGGTCGTGACGGCGCTGCTGCCGATCCTCAACAGCGCGGTCGAGTTCGCCTCGAAGAACACGACCGCGATCCAGATCCTGATGGGCGTCGTCGCCGGCCTCTCCGCGCTCATCCTTGCCGCGAACGTCGCGCTGAAGGCCTACGCGGCCGCGCAGCTCGTCGTGAAGGTCGCGACGGCCGCGTGGACGGCCGCACAGTGGCTGTTGAACGCGGCGCTCGACGCGAACCCGATCGGGATCGTGATCGTCGCCGTCGCCGCGCTCACGGCCGGAATCATCCTCGCCTACAAACACAGCGAGACGTTCCGGCAGATCGTGCAAGCGGCCATGCAAGGGGTCGTCACGGCGTTCAACGCCGTGCTCGCGGCGGCCTCGGCGGTGTTCGGCTGGATCAAGGCGCATTGGACGGTCGCCGCGCTCGCGCTCGGCCCGGTCGGGTTCGCGATCGCGCAGCTCGCCGCGCACTTCGACGAGGTCAAGGCGGCCGCCGGCGCCGCCTTCGACGCCGTCCTCAGCGTCATCCACGCGGTCGAGGCGGCGATCCGCGCCGTCATCAGCGCCGTCGAGTCGCTGATTAGCGCGCTCGGCCGCGTGCACGTCCCGAGCCTCCATATCCCGAACCCGTTCAGCGCGATCGGGCCGGCCGTCACGTACCCGTACGTGCCGGCGCTCGCATCGGCGCGCGGCCTCGCCTACGACGTCGGGCCGCGCACGCGCTCGAGCACGGCGCCCGTGACCGTGAACGTGTACGGCGCCGTCGACCAGGAAGGCACCGCGCGCGCGATCCTGCGCGTGCTGCAAGGGCACGAGCGCCGGCAAGGCCGCGCCTGATGTGGGTCGCGACGGTCACGATCGACGGCGCCACGATCCCGCTCGACGACGTCCTGGCGGCGCTCGTGATCCGGCATGGCGTCGCCGGCGTCGACGACGCGCCGACCGCGTCGAGCGTGCAGCTCGTCCTGAAAGGGATGGGCCGCTCGTACGCGTCCACGTTCCGGGTCGGCGTCCCGATCGTCATCACGGCCGACGACGGCCTGCCCCGCTTCACCGGCACGATCACCGACGCATCCCTCGACGACGACCTGCTCACCGTGGTCGGGATCGGCGCCCTAGCGGCGACGTCGCGCTGGGTGATCGGGACGGGCGACTGGCCGGCCGAGCCGTGGTCAGACCGCGTGCAGCGCGTGTTCAGCGAGGCCGGCATCCCCGAGCTGCTGCTGCTCTCGGCCGACTCGAACTTCGACCCCGTCATCGCGGCGCGGACGGCCGACCCCTCGACGACGCTGACGCTGCTCGACTACCTGCGGCCGCTCGCCGACGAGGTCGGCGCGATCGTCGCCGACACGCCGGATGGCCGCATCCTCGTGCAGCAGCTCACGGCGCGGCTCATGGTCGGCGGTCTCACCTGGGACACGACGCCGGCGACGCTCGCCTGGAACGGGTGCGACCCGGCCTGCACGTGGGAACAAGCGACGACGCTCGACGCGCTCGACCCCGGCGCGAGCGGCGCCGCCGGCTCGCTCGTCGTCGACCCCGACGATTGCCTGTACGTGCCGACCTGGGTGCAAGAGCTCGCGCTGGAAAACTCGATCGAGGTCACCTACAGCGGCGGCACCGTGACCCACGACGAGCCGGCGTCGATCGACACGTACGGCCCCTACCCCGGCAGCTTGACGACGACGCTCGTGCAGACGGCCGACGCCGAGACGCGCGCGGCGCAGCGGGTCGACCGGCGCAGCTTCCCGCGCTGGATCATTCCGGCCGTGCAGCTGCTGAGCGGCCACGACGGGATCGAACTCGGCATGAGCGTGCAGCTGTCAGGGTTCCCGGCCGGGTCGCCCTACGCCGATTGGACGGGTGTGCTCGAAGGCTGGACCGACCAGCTCGACGGCGCCGACGCCGGCAACCCGGCCGGCTCGTGGATGATGCAGCTCGCGCTCAGCGATCCCTACTACAGCGGGGTCGTGCTGAAGTGGCTCGACCTGCCCGCATCGCTCGCCTGGAACGGCGTCGAGCCGGCCTGCCGCTGGACCGACGCGACCTCGCTCGACGCGCTCACACCGACCCGATCGGAGGCACTCAGCCATGCCTAGCACGACCCCTAAAGGCCTGCCCTATCCGCTGCCGACCGATCCCGTCGCCCACGGCGCCGACGACATCAAGGCGCTTGCGCTCGGCGTCGACGGCAAGCTCGTGACGACCTCGCCGCTCGCCGGCGGGCCACCGGCCTCGCCGGTCGACGGGCAGCTGTGGATCGCGACCGGCGTCGACGCGGCCGGGACGCGCTGGATGTTCGAATACGACGCCGGCGAGTCGACCGCGAACAAGTGGAAGTTCGTCGGCGGGCCGCCGGTCGTCGCGAGCCTGCTCGCGTTCACGATGTCGAACAACGGCGGCGTCTGGGTCGCGACCGGCCTGAACCTGCTCGTCGCTCGCGCCGGCGTCTACGTCGTCAGGGGGACGCTGTACGGGGCGACGACCGGGGGCGGCAACTGGCGGGTCGGCTACGGCGTCAACGGCGCGTTCGTCACTGAGGCCGCGATCGTCGGCACGGGCGCCTCGCTCAACGTGACCTGTGCCGGGATCGCGATCGACCTCACCGTCGGCGCCGGCCAGAACGTGAACCTGTTCTACAACATGACAGCAGGCGGGGCCGCGAACCTCTCGAACGCGGGCCTCGAAGTGCTGCCGCGCAAGATCGGCTAGTGCAGCATGAACGGGACCGCGGCGAGCAGCACGAACGCGAGCACGACGAACACGGCGAGCAGCGCGACGAGCAGCACGGCGACGATCTGGGCGAGCGCTTCCATCACGGGGCGAGTCTAGGGTGCGCGGCCGTGACGTGGTCGCCGTCGTGCTCGCGATCGGGATCGCGACGGCCGTCAATGCGGTGACGCTCGGCGTGCTCTACGACGCGATCCGCAGTCAAGGGCCGGGACTCTCGGAGAACGCGACGCAGGTACTGACGACCGCGTTCGGCGGCATCATCGGCGTGCTGGGCGCCTACCTCGGGTTCAAGGCCGGCCTCGCCCACAACGGCGACCTCGACGAACCCGACCCCGACCCGACTGACCCGTTCAGCCATGCAGACCCGTAACCGCCGAGCGCAGACGGTCGTCGGCGAGCTGCGCGTAGGTGAGCGTCGACTGAAGGCTGTTGTGCCGGCACAGTCGCTGGGTCAAGAACGGGTCCTGCGTGCGGCGGTAGACAGCGGTCGCGAACGTGTGCCTGAGACGGTGCAGGCCTCCGGGCAGGCCGGCGCGGCGGAACAGCCGGCGGCCGGCTTCCTGGATCGTGTCGGCGGTCGCCTCGGGCCACAGCTCGCCGGCGGGGCGACCCTCGAAGAGTTGCGCGACCTCCGGGCCAACAGGGATACTCGCGCGCGTGCCCCCCTTACCGTCGACGAGCAGCTCATAGCCTCCGTCGAAGGTCTGCTGCAGATCCTCGCGCCGAACCTTCGCGATCTCGAACGTGCGCAGACCCGCATAGGCGGCCATGATCGCCCACTCGTCCACCGGCCAGCTCTTGCGCCGCGGCCGATCCTTCGCGAGCAGCAGCAGCTGCGCGAGCTGCTCGGGCGACACCGGCTTCGGACTGCCGGCCGGCATCGCCGGCGGCTTCATGCCGGCGAACGCATCCTCATCGGCGAGACCGACGCGCAGGCGCCACTCGGTGAAGCAGCTCAGCGTCGCGTAGTAGCTCGCGATCGTCGCCGGCCCCCAGCCTTCGCGCTTCGCGAGCGCGCGGAACCCGGCCGGGGTCAGCTCGTCGAGCGCCGGCAGCATCCGGCCGAGACGCTCGCGGTAGTTCACGATCGAGCGCGGCCGCAAGCCGCGCCTGTCGGTGTGATCGGCCAGAAAGGCCTCGATCTGCTGCACGTGATCCCCCTCGACGGCGACGGGCACGACGCGCAGGTTCGGGCGTCGTCTCCCGGTAGTGGAGGGAGTCGGACGGCGGCGCTCGTGCCTGCCTATCTCTGCTCTAGCGTTTCCAACGGGCATCCTTGCAAACCTCCGATCGGTCTGCCGGATAACTTCATTTATCCGGCGTTGCGGCATGGATCATAGCGAAAACGCTGGGCCTGAGTTGGTCGCGCTCGCGGGGGGGGTGACCCGCACGACCCGCTCCTACAGCGCGCGCCTCGCGTTAGCGCGCCGACTGTTGGCAGCGTGCGACGGCGACGCTGAGCAGGCCTGCGGCGTGATGCGGATGCTCGCGACGGCGCCGATGCGGCGGGCGCCCGGGCCGGCCGGCGGCAGGCGCGGCGGCTTCTTGTTCGTGGCGGTGACGACCCCGACCCCTAACCCCCGTGGGGGCGGGACGGGGTCGGGATCGGCGCCGCTGCGGGCGCCCACGCGCGAGGCCGAAGGGCACGGGGACGTCGGGCCGCCGGCGTCCCCCGCCTCGCGCTTCCCGTGGCGATTCGGACGGAGGTGGACATGAAGCGGTGTGCGGTCTGCGGCAAGCAGCTGCCGGCAGAACCGGCGAAGCGGATCTACTCGAAGTGGACGCGCAACTACTACTGCCCCGACATGGTCGCGTGCCGGCGGCGCGCGCGCCGGCAGCGATGAGCGGCGACGGCCAGCTGTCGCTGCTGCCTGACCCGCGCGAGGACGCGATCGGCTACTTCCACGCGCCGGCGAGCGAGGCGCCCGAGACCGAGCGCGAGGCCGCGATCGCGGTCGCGCCGCGGACAGGGACGGCGCGCTGGCGGGTGCTCGTCTTTCACGGCGAGCGCGACGGCGTCGGGGCGACCGACGACGAGACGAGCGTCGAGCTAGGGATGCGTCTCTACACGGCCGCGCCGCGCAGGAAGGAACTCGTCGACGGCGGCTGGCTCTGCGACTCGGGCCGGCGCCGGCCGACCGAGACGGGCGCGCGGGCGGTCGTCTGGACACTCACCGACCTCGGGCGCGCGCAGCTGCCCGAGCTACTGAACGGGGGCCACGATGGGAGTGTGTGACCGCTGCGGCTACGCGCTCACGGTCGAGCGCGTCGTCGTGCTCGTCAACGGCAAGGCGACGGTCGAGGTCGACGCGTGCCTGCACTGTCGGACGGAGCTGCTCGCCGACCTGGCGCTCGCCAACCGGCTACGCCGCGCCGAGCTGCGGGTGCTCCGATGAGACGCCGGCGGCGCTGGTTCGTGCTGCGGCGGAGGCCACGGCCGCGGCCGAGCCGGCCGCCGGCATGGACGCCGATCAAGGGGGGCCGTCGTGTCTGAGTGGTGGGAGGTCGCGTACAAGGGCGGGCCGATGGTGAAGGTGAAGGGGTTCCCGCGGCCGCTCTATCCGCCTGACGCGAACCAGCACGGCAAAAAGCCGTCGAGCGATGGCCCCGACGTCGTCGCCTACAAGCGGACGGTCTGCCGGGCGGGCCGCTGGGGCGCCTGGGACCCGAGCGCGTGGGATGACAGCTACTCGAACGCGTTCGCGCACGGCCGCGGCGGCAACGTCAAGGACTCAGGGATCGCCGGCGTGCAGCGGCAGCAGCAGATCGACGCGACCGGCTGGCTCGGCGAGCGGACGTTCAACACGCTCCGGTCGATCCTCGTCCCCGAGGGGCCGAACAAGGGCCAGCCGGCGATGGACGCCTACGCGGCCAGCTTGATCGACCAAGCCTTCGGGATGTTCGCCGGCGGGCAGGCCGGCTCGGCGGCGGCGCGGCTCGCGAAGGCGACTTCGTACCTCGGCTACAGCGAACAGCCGGCCGGCTCGAACAAGACGACGTTCGGCGCGTGGTACGGCCTCGACGGTCAGCCGTGGTGCGCGATGTTCGTCACCTACTGCGACCAGCTCGGCGGCAAGCCGTCGAGCGCGTTCAAGCGCGGCAGCAGGTACGCGTACGTGCCCTACCTGCTCGCCGACGCGCGCTCGGGCCTCTATGGCCTGAGCGTGACCGGGTCGCCGCAACCGGGCGACATCGTCGTCTACGACTGGGAGCTGGACGGCCTCGCCGACCACGTCGGCATCTACGAGGCGCCGAGCGGGGGCGGCTTCTCAGCGATCGAGGGCAACACGTCGACGTCGTCGAACTCGAACGGGGGCCAGGTGATGCGCCGGTCGCGCTCGAAGGGGGCCGGCGTCACGTTCATCCGGGTGCGGGAGTGAAGGCGACCCCGTACCTCGTGAGCGCGGCGCGTGATGTCGCCGCGATCGCCGAGACGCTCGCGGACGTGCTCGACTTGCAGCTCGGCCTCGGCCTCGACGTCCCCGACGAGCTGCGCCGCGCGATCGACGCGACGATCGCGATCGGCGACCCGTCCGACCCGCTCGACCAGCTCGTGCTCGACGACGTCGCCCGCGCGATCGCCTGGCGGGCGCTGCGGCCTGCGGAGGGCCGGCCGGCCCCGGAGCGTCGTGACGCTGCCGCGTGACGAGACGCGCCGCTGTGCGGGCTGTGGCGCCTACCTGAGCGTGCACGCGCTCAGGCACGAGCGCTACTGCTGGCCGTGCCGGCCCGAACCCGAGCGCAAGCCGCGGCTGTGCGCGCACGGGCACGAGCTGGATCTGTACGCGATCGCGAACGGGCACGGCAAGGTCAGGTGCGGCCGCTGCGCTGGGCGACGGTGAGCGAGGTCGTCGAGCAGATCGAGCGCGCGCGTCGCGCTCAGCCGGCGCTGTTCGTGCCCGCGCCGGCGAAGCTGTGGGATGAGGGCCGCAACACGAGCGCGGTCAGGCGGCCGCCGGCGTGGGTGCTGCCGGCCCTGTTGCGTGAGCTGCGCGCCGCGCGCGAATCGCGGGCCGAATGGTACGTGTGGATTTCGTCAGGTATGCCGGCCCTGAGCGCGGAGCGCTATGCGGAGGTCGGTAGGAATAGTCGCGGAAAAGCGCGAGTGAATAGCGGGGGCCTTTCCTCTCGTGTAGTTCGCTCACCTATTCAGGCCTGAATAGCGGCGCAGATTACGCGACGATTTACGCGGGCATTTCCCGCTTCGATTCGCTCGGCCTTATCTCGGGTCGACGGGTTAGCCTTGCGCGTTTCGATAGCTCGCCGGCCGCTCGCGAGCAGGGCGAGCTATCGCTAGGCCGCGCGAGCTGCACGAGCTGACCCCTGTGCAAAACTCACGCCGTGACGAAGCCTCAGCAGCGCAGCGAGTGGACGCGCTACGCGCGCCGTATCGCTCCGCTGCTCGATCAGGTGTGTTGGATCTGCGGCGGGCCGATCGACGCGACGATCACGCGTGGCCGCTGGCGCCGCACGGTCGACCACGTCGTGCCCGTCCATGCGGGGGGGCCGCTGCTGCCGCCACCCGAGGGGCTACGACTGGCGCACGCCGGCTGTAACACGGGCAGGGGCAACAAGACGAGGGGGAGGCCGCGCTCGTATCGGCCCCCTGCTCGTGAAGGGGCGGGGGGCTATGCGCGTGAGGGTGTGCGGATGGGGCAGGTCGGGCAGGCAGGCGCCGACGTGGACGCTGCTGCTGCTGGCTCGTCTGTGCTCGACGTCGAGCAGCGAGCCGAGGCGCGCAGCTCGTCACGTGTCCGTCGTGTCGGTCGCGTCGAGCGCAGCGAAGTGGTCGCCGCGCCGCGCGTCGAGCACCACCGCACCAAGGTCACGCGGCCGACGCGTCGCGATCAGCTCGCGCTGCTCAGCGAGTTCGAAGTCGATTCTTTAAGCGTCGCGACGAC
>Ga0066903_100002054_pt1 | contig 15398 bp, 13 predicted proteins | sample PanSoiMetaGPlot1_FD_67491 | JGI IMG/M metagenome (GOLD analysis project Ga0066903, IMG submission 67491) | Tropical forest soil microbial communities from Panama analyzed to predict greenhouse gas emissions - Panama Soil - Plot 1 (version 2) | ecosystem: Environmental > Terrestrial > Soil >...
CAAAGGAATGGACTCTCCATCACACCCAGGGCACCTCACACGCAGCCTACGGCGACTACGGGTATAACGTGGGAGATGCGCTCGGACGGGGAGTGCAGAGGGATGGTCCCATGCCGACGTACAGCGATTGCCATCCACTGGCAGCCATCCCGAGTGCGGATTACTCGCGTCCACGCCGTGGGGCACGTGTCGGGAAGGCCCGGGGAGCGCTCCTGGCGGTGGCGGTGGCAGGGCGGACAGCCCTGAGCGGCAGCAGCTGCGTGGGCCAGTGCTGAGGCGGCGGCCGTGTGTGAGCCTGCCGGTGCGTCGTCTTGCTCATCTCGGGCTGGTGGCCAGAGTGACGGTCCTCGGCGCGATTGTCGGGGTCGCGCTCGCCAGCGCAGCGGTGTGGGTGATCGAAATGCCGCTTGCTGCGTTCATGCTTGGCGAGGTCGAAGCGCGGGCCGTGGACCAACTGCAGCTCAGCATTCTGGGGCAGTTGAGCGCGGCCGACTTCCAGCCGCCCCACACGCCGGCGAAGGCGGCCGATCTCGCCGAGCGCCTCGACCCGCTTGTGATGCGCCTGCGGCGGGCAGGCTCCGGGGTGATCCGCGTGAATCTCCTCGCCGCCGACGGCACGATCGTCTACTCCGATACGCCGCACGTGCGCGGCAAATGGCTGCCGCCTGGAGAAAAGCACGAGTTGGCGACCGCTCTCGGGGGGTCACTCGGCGCATCGGAGCATTCCTCGCTGTCGACGGAGGAGAACGCCGATCTCAAGGCGCGGTATCGCGAAGCGTTCGAGGTCTACGTGCCAGTGCGGCTGGACGGGCGAGTCGCCGGGGCGTACGAGATCTACGTGGAGTCCGGCGAGATTCGCGCAGCGCTCATGGCCGTGTGGCTGATCCTCGCTGTCAGTGTGGGCGTCCTGTTCCATGTGCTGGGCCGGTGGGTGGTCGCCCGGCAAGCGCCCCGGCCTGGTGCGCAGGGGGGCTCGCGCCGCTGACGGCGACCCCGACAGTGGCGGTCGGGCAGGAGCGCACGACACGCTTGATCCCGCGTGAGTTGGATAGGCTGAGGCTGCTGGCGACGAACTCCACCGACAAGGCTCGTGCCCGTGCCTTGGTCATCGGCGAAGAGATGGTAGTCCCGGCTGATCTCCTGCACCCCGCCAAGCATGACTGACGTGCCGGAGGTCAAGACGTGCGCGGGCAGCGAGAGACGAGCGGCCCGCGCCGGGTCGGTGGCCGGTACTGGGATGGGTACTGGCAGCGCGAATACACCGTACTGGCCATCGTCGACTTCGACGACTGGCGCGGCAGATCGATCACTGTCCGGTACGACGAGCCCTGCGTCTGGCACGACCCGCCATGCATCCTGAGCAGCACCGTGACGCATGGCACAGCGTGGGAATAGGGCCGAGACTGTGTGCTCAGCGAACCCAGGCAGCACGATCAGCAGCGGGGCGACGCCAGATGGCAGACAGCAGGGTCAGTCGACGGGTGCGCCATCGCTTTCGCTCGGCGCGGCGACGCGCTACCCCGGCCACCAGGGGGTGACGGTCGTGCCACCGCCCGCGGGCGATCGCGAGTACCTGATCGTCTTCCGCTTCGACACCGAGGAACACCTGCGAGCCTGGGAGGAGTCCGATGAGCGACGGCGGCTCATCGAGCGGTCGAGCACGCTTGCGGACGAGCCGCCGCGAGAGCGCCAGCTCACGGGACTAGAGACCTGGTTCGCGGTGCCGGGCGGGCAGGTGCGGCTGCCGCCACCGCCGTGGAAGATGTGGCTCCTGTCGTCGGTCGCCAGTGGCACGCGCCGGGCGTGCATGTAGGTCGCCGTGGTGCGGCGCCACCGGTGAGCATGCACGCGCTCGACGCCGGCGCGCCGCCCCACGATCTTGATCGCGTGGTTGATGTTCGACCGGGTGAACGGCTCGCCCAGCTCGGCGACGAACAGGAAGTCGTGGTCATGCCACGCGGTACCGGCGCGCGGACGGTTGGTCTTGACCACCACCTGCTGCGCCTTGATGGCCGCGATGGCGGTGACCGGCGCAACTCTGCGCTTCACCGCGGTCGACAGTGGAGGGCGGCCACTTTACCCGGCCAGATCACCCGCGAACTCCGCCCGCGCGGCGGCGGCCAGGCGTTCGCGCTCCTCTGGCGGCAGGAAGCTCGCTTCAAACGCGTTGAGCAGAACCTCGTCAATGGCTCGCGGCGAAAGGTTGAACGCCGCGCCAAGCAGGGCGGCCTCACCGTTCAGTGTTGTGCTGAAGATCGCCGGCGTGTCGGTATTGATGGTCACGCGTACGCCCGCCGCGTGCAGGCGAGGCAACGGGTGCTCGTCAAGAGACGCATAGACGCCCAGCCTCACATTGCTGGTCGGGCACACCTCGAGCGCGATGCGCTGCTCGACCAGGTATGCCACCAGGTCCAAGTCCTCGATCGCCCGCACTCCATGTCCCAGTCGCTCCGCACCAAGCGCCTTGATGGCGCCCCAGACGCTCGCCGGTCCAGCAGTCTCACCCGCGTGCGGCGCGCTGTGCAGACCTGCCGCTCGCGCCCGATCGAACCACGGCTCGAACGGCTCCGGCGGGTAGCCCAGCTCGGTGCCGGCCAGGCCAAGCGCGACCACTCCGTCGTGGCGGCCGTTGATCGCGCAATCGGTGATGAAGTCCGCCAGAGGCAGCTCCGGGTAGCGCCCGACGGTGCGACGCGGAATATCGAAGATCCAGCGCAGGTCCACCCCGAAGTCCTGTCGAACCCGGTCGCGACCCCGCGTCAAGCCATCGAAAAACGTGTCCCGCGGCCCGCGATAGACCTCAGGTCCGGGCGTGAATGTCACTTCGGCGTATCGCACGTGCTGCGCCGCAAGCTCGCCGCCGAGCTCGTACGTGACGAGCTCAAAGTCCTCGGGCTCGACCAGGCAACTCCTGAGGACCGCGTAGACCTCGACGAAGTGCGCGAAATCGCGGAACCGGAACCAGGCGCGCAGGCCGTCCAGGTCCTCGGCAGGCAAGGCGACGCGATGCCGCCGCGCGAGCTCGAGCAGTGTCACGGGCCGAATCGCTCCCTGGAAGTGCAGGTGCAGCTCCGCCTTCGGGGCTGCCGCCACATACTCCTGGAGACGCAACGCCTCAAGATATAGGAATGCAGCAACTGAGCGCCGCCTCGAGCGAGCGAAACTGGGCCGGCAACTATACGTACCGCGCGCGCAAGCTTCACCGCCCGACCAGCGTCGAGCAGGTGCAGGAGATCGTCGCAAACGCCGAGAAGGTGCATGTGCTCGGCTCACGCCACTCGTTCAACGACATCGCCGATTCCAGCGAGCTGGTCAGCCTGACGGCGATTCCGCCTGAGATACGCGTGGATCGCCAGGCGGGCACTGTCTCATTTGCCGCCGGTACCACCTATGGCGGACTGGCCGAGGCGCTCATGGCCGAGGGCCTGGCCCTGCACAATCTGGCGTCCTTGCCCCACATCTCGGTCGCCGGCGCCGTGGCCACTGGCACCCACGGCTCGGGTGACGCGAACGGCAACCTGGCAACCGCCGTTGCAAGCCTGGAGCTGGTCACCTCCAGCGGCGAGATCGTGCGGGCATCGAGGGGCGAACCGCGGTTCGACGGGATGGTCGTCGGGCTCGGCGCCCTGGGCGCGGTCATTCGTCTCACGCTGGACGTCGAGGCCGCCTATGACGCTCGCCAGCGAGTCTTCGAAGGGCTCGAATGGAAGATGCTCTTCGATCACTTTGACGACATCACCTCCTGCGGCTACAGCGTCAGCATCTTCACGCGCTGGGGGCCTCGCATTGACCAGGTGTGGGTCAAGAGCCGGGTCACGAACGTGCCGGAGTCGGTCCGAAGTGAGCTGTTCGGCGCCGTCGCGGCGACGGTCGACCGTCACCCGATTCTGGGTGTCGACCCGGTCAATTGCTCGCCCCAGCTGGGGCGGCCCGGACTCTGGTCGGAGCGCTTGCCCCACTTCCGTATGGGCTTCACCCCCAGCATTGGCGAGGAGCTCCAGTCTGAGTACATGCTGCCCCGCCAGCACGCACTGCCCGCGATCGAAGCCGTGCGCGGGCTGGCGGAGAAGCTCAGGCCGGTGCTGCAGGTGTGTGAGATCCGGACCATGGCCGCCGACCAGTTGTGGATGAGCCCGGCGTACGGACGTGACACCGTGGCGATGCACTTCACGTGGCAGCCGGAGCAGGAACGGGTGGAAGCCGTGCTCGTCGACCTCGAGGCTGCGCTGGCCCCGTTCGAGGCGCGTCCCCACTGGGGCAAGGTCTTTGTCGCCAGGGCGGGAGCGATCGCTGCGCTGTACGAGCGACTGCCCGACTTTGTTCGCCTGGTCGAGGATCTCGACCCGCATGGTGTCTTCCGCAACGCGTGGTTCGAGTCCCGTGTGGTGGGTGTCGCCTGATCCTCCACGTACACTGGCGCTGCTGTGGTGCTCACCCGCGTGTACGTCGTTTATGACGGCGAATCCGAAGGACCAATCACCCGCCTGGCCAGGGCGGTCGCGGACGGCGCTGCCAGCCTGCCCGACGTCGAGGTCGTCCAGCATACGGCCCAGCAAGCAACTATTGACGCAATGCTGGCCGCCGACGCGATCATCCTCGGCTCACCGAACTGGCACGGCCCCACCGCCACGCTGAAGGCGTTTCTGGACAGGGCCGGGCTGGCGTGGGAGCGGGGCGAGCTGGTGGGCCGGGTGGAAGCAGCCTTCACCACCGGCTGGTCGCGAGCAGGCGGGCAGGAGATGACCTTGTTGATGTTGCTGCACGTACTGCTGGCCCACGGCATGGTCATCGTCGGCCTGCCCTGGAGCCGACGCATGGTGCGCAGCGGCTCGTACTGTGGCGCGACGTCCACGGGCGGGCCGACGGAGGACGACCTGGCGCAGGCACAGGCACTGGGCCGTAGAACAGCGCGGTACGCCCGCTGGCTCAAGCTGGGCCGAGGTAACGAGACGGACGAGGTCGAAGGCGGCATCTTCACCCATCCGCCCGAGTACCGCTCGGATGCCTTATGATGGGCCTCCAGCCGAACGTGGAGGGAACGTTCGGCGTGTGAGGAGGACCCGACCATGACGTTCGTGTCCGCGCGACCACTCGGTCGTACACAGCTGCACGTCGCACCGATCTGCGTCGGCTGTGCCCCGATCGGAGACATGCCGGACACCTTCGGCTATGGCGTGTCCGAGGAGCAGGCACGCTCGTTGCTGCGCCGCGTGTTCGAGGGCCCTTTCAATTTCCTGGATACGGCCGCCGCGTATGGCGACGGTGAGAGCGAGCGGCGCATTGGCCTCGTGCTGCGCGAGCTTGGCGGCATCCCCGCCGGATTCGTGGTGGGCACCAAGGCCGACCGCGACCTGGCAACGCGCGATTTCAGCGGTGACCAGGCCCGCCGATCGGTGGAACGCAGCCTGCGCCTGCTCGGCCTGGATCGACTCCAGCTGGTATTCCTGCACGACCCCGAATACGCGGTCCAGCCCTTCGAAGCCATCATGGCGACGGGCGGCCCGGTGGATGCGCTGCTCCGCCTCAAGCAACAGGGCGTGATCGAGCACGTCGGCATCGCGGGCGGGCCGATCGATCTGCTGATCCGCTACGTCGAGACCGGCAGCTTCGAGGCCGTGATCACACACAACCGCTACACCCTCCTGCATCAGGGTGCCGCGAAGCTGTTCGACGTGGCCAGCAGGGCCGGGGTGGCCGTGCTCAACGCGGCGCCGTATGCGAGCGGGCTGCTGGCGAAAGGCCCGGCGGCGTACCCCCGCTATGCCTACCAGGACGCCTCGGCTGATGTGCTCGATCGGGCGCGGCGGATGGCGGAGTTGTGCGACGACTACGGCGTGCCGCTTGCCGCCGCCGCCCTGCAGTTCTCGCTGCGCGACCCGCGGGTCGGCTCGACGATCGTCGGGATGAGTCGCGCCGAACGCGTGGACGACACGCTGCGGTTGGCCACCCATCCCATCCCAGACACGTTGTGGCCACAACTCGAAGCGCTTGGCGGCCTCAGCGAGGACCCCCAGTCAGATGCTCAGGCCGCCCTCCGCTCGGCCGGCCGGCCGGCACGGGCTAGCTGAACTGTCCGCGAATGCACGCTCAGGCGGCCAGTCGACCTGCCGGCACGCCGTCCACGTAGACCACCTGGTTCGTCCGCACCGCCGGAACCGTCTCGCCCGGCACGATCACTCCGACCAGGTTGAGCGGATCGGTGGCGTTGACCACCACGCGCTCCTCGGTCCTCGGCGCCCTGCGGACGCGAGCCAGCTGGTCCACAGCCGTCGGCAGGGCATACTGCTCGCCGCTGAAGCCGCCGACGAAGCGGCCACCGCGGACCAGTCCGCGATCTTCGAGCCGGCGCAGCGCCCACTGGATCTCGCGCCAGGGCAACCGGAGCGAGTCGCGGACCGCCAGGTCGCGAAACACCACTCCCCAGCGGTTGAGAAGTTGCTCGGCCACCGCCTCCGCCAAGTCATGCCGATCCACACTTGCGTCCACTCCAGGTACCAGCGACCACCTCCCGGCTGCTGCGGAGGCGGCTACCGGACTCCGCCTCAGAGGTGATAGTCGCCAGGTAGTGCCCGCCACCGGGCCGCGGCGAATCTTCATTAACGAGCGGATCGCGGCGAAGCCGTCGCACATGATGAGGCCCCGCGCGACACCATCCCACAGGGCCCGCTCGACGTCCTCGGGAAGCCGTCGGGTAGCCGCCGACAGGTCGCTTGCGAAGCTGGCTCCTCGCTCGCGAAGCACGCTGAGCACCTCGCCGGTGGCCCCATTGACGGGCGGAGTCGCCTCATCCTCGCCGCCACGGGCAGCCGCAAGCAACCACCTCAGATCGGCTCTCAAAACCACCGCGGTCGGGGTCGCCTTCGACGGCGCCGCTGCGCTGGGCGTAGCGGGATCGTCCCACGCTCGGGGCGTGAGGCGCAGCCAGGCGACCTCTCCCGCATGGCACAAGGCATCCAACCAGACTGGCTCGTAACGGTGCAGCCTCCGCGTAAACAGCTCCGACTCCCAGGCGCCGGCTGCTGCCTCGAACCCCTGCAACTGTTCGAGGACGGCGATCAGCCCGGCTTCCCCGGAGAGCTGCGTTTCCGGCGCCACGTGCTGCCATCGCAGGAGGAACCGCATGAAATCCTGCGCGGTGACCGGCTCGAAGCCTTGCCGGCGGGATCGCTTCGAGTAGCTGTGCATCCGGGCGAGCAAGCGGCGGGCCACCCACTCCGTGCGGCTTGCGCCGGCGCGGTAGCGGCCCTGCATGGCAAAACCTTCTCGCTCCAGCGCCACTAGCCCGACGGACACCGAGTCCAGAGGCAGGGTTGTAGCGCCCGACAGCGCATCGGCGGTTGTCACGCCCATGAGTTCGAGGTGACCGCGCAGCGCACGGACGACCGCGGCGTGCTCCCCGGCCAGGGCGGCCAGCGCGTCAAACCACGCTTCGGTTGTTGTCCACAACTCCACACCGTCGCTGGCGACGACCTGACCGCGCCCGCGGTCCACCAGGTCCAGCCACAAGCGCCACCACTCCGGGCGCGGACGGAACAGAACCGTCGAGGACAGCAGGTCGTGCAGGTCGTCGGCCGTCTCCAGAACGGGCGTGATCTCGGCGTGGACGCGGTCGATGGCGTCTTGATCCAGCGCGCCGATCGTCGCCAGATCCGTGGGCAGCCCACGCCGAAGGTGCACCGCGTTCGTTCGCCGATTCTGCGCCTCCTCGTCGTCCAGAAACGCGTACGGCCGGGCGGTGATGATCTCGTGCGCCAGGACCGACGGTTCTGTTGTGTCGCGGCAGTGGACCCGGACGTCGCCCGCTTCGATGCGCTCGAGCAAATCTCGCACGCCGTCGATGTCGAGCGCTTCGTGCAGAGTGTCGTCAATGGTCTGGCGCACAAGCAGGTGGTCCGGAATCTCGATCGGGCCGGTGATGTTGTCCTGGCATGCGGCGGCCTGGGGGAACACCGCGGCGAGCAGGTCGTCGGACTCCATGCGCTGGATCGGCGGCGGGTTACGCCGCCCGTTACGGAACCGCGGCACCATGAGCGAGCGGTTGAGATTCCACCGCCAGCGCGCCTGGAACATCGGCGAATCCAGGATCGCGTGCTCCAGCGTATCGGCCACGGTGCGGCTCGATAGGAAGTGGGGGACGTCGTCCAGCGGAAAGCTGTGCGTCAGGCCGAGCGACAGCACGATGGCGTCATCAGTTGCCGCCGCCTGGAGCTCGAAGTTGAACGTGCGACAGAACTTCTTGCGCAGCGCCAACCCCAGGCCGCGGTTGATCCGTGCACCGAAGGGACTATGGAGGACGAGCTGCATTCCCCCGGTGTCATCAAAGAAACGCTCCAGCACGAGGTGATCCTGGCTGGGCATCACTCCGAGGACGGCCCTGCCGGCCGCCAGGTAGTCGACGATCATCACCGCGCCGTCGGCGTTGATCCCGGCTGTTTCGACCAGCATCCGCCGCGCGCCATCCGGGTCTCCGCCCGCCAGGTACTCGTCTACCTGGCGGCGCAGCCTGGAGACTTCCCAGGACAGCTCAGCGGTGCGGGCTGGGGCCTCTCCCCTCCAGAACGGCACCGTCGGCGGAGTATCGCCGGCGTCGCGGACGCGCACGACGCCCGGCTCGACCTTGCGGATCTGCCAGGAGTGCGTTCCCAGGAGGAAGATGTCGCCCGCATTTGACTCGACGGCCCAGTCCTCATTGACAGAGCCGACGAGAACATCGTCAGGCTCGGCGAGTACGCGATAATCGCCCACTTCCGGAATCGCCCCACCGGAGGTAGCCGCGACCAGTCGGGCCCCTTTACGGGGTCGCACCTCGCCGTTGACCGCATCATGGTGCAGGTATGCGCCGCGGCGGCCGCGACCAGTCTCGATGCCCCTGCTCACCAGGTCGACGACCTCGTCGAACTGCGTGCGGCTCAGCTGCGAGTACGGGGCCGCGCGGCGGACCACCTGGTAGAGCTCATCGGTGGACCACGCCTGGGCGGCGACCTCGGCCACCACCTGCTGGGCGACGATGTCCAGGGGGAGCCGCGCTGGCACGATCGCATCCAGCCGGCCGCTGCGTACCGATACCAGCAGCGCGGTGCATTCCACCAGCTCGTCACGCGTCAGCGGAAACAGTCGCCCTTTGGGAGTGCCCAGGCGGCTGTGGTTCGAGCGCCCCACCCGTTGGAGGAAGGTGGCGATGCTTCTTGGAGAGCCGATCTGACAGACCAGCTCGACAGGACCGATGTCGATACCAAGCTCGAGCGAGGCGGTCGCCACAAGCGCTTTCAGCTCACCCGCCCGCAAGCGGGCCTCGACCCGATGGCGTCGCTCTTTCGAGAGACTACCGTGGTGGGCGGCCACCACGTCATCGCCCAACCGCGCCCCGAGCTGATGGGCGACGCGTTCGGCCAGACTGCGGGTGTTCACGAACACCAATGTGGTGCGGTGCAGCCGGACCAGCGCGGCGATACGATCCAGCACATCGCCGAGCTGCTCGGCGGAGGCCACCGCTTCGAGCTCGCCTTCGGGCAGTTCCAACGCCAGGTCCAGGTCACGCCGGTGGCCCACGTCGACCACGGCCGGCGGCGGACGATCACCTACCAGCAGACGCCCGACCACGTCGATCGGTCGCTGGGTGGCGGAGAGCCCGATCCGTACGGGATGCCGGTCGCACAGCGCTTCGAGCCTTTCCAGACTGAGGGCCAGGTGGGCTCCGCGCTTGTCGCGCGCCACGGCGTGGATCTCGTCCACGATGACCGTCTGCACCGTGGCCAGCGCCTCTCGGCCGCGGCCGCTGGTGAGAAGCAGATACAGCGACTCCGGAGTGGTGACGACAAGGCTCGGACGGCGACGAAGCATCCACGCTCGCTGCGCCGTGGGGGTGTCCCCGGTGCGCACCGCCACGCTGATCGGCGCGGGCTGGAACCCCATCTCTGCGGCGACCGTGGCGATCTCCGCCAGCGGACGTTCGAGGTTCTGCGCGATATCCACAGCCAGAGCCTTGAGCGGGGACACGTACACCGCGCGCGTGACACATGACACGTCCTGGCCGGCCTCGTGCGCCCTGTACAGGGAGTCGATCGCGACCAGAAACCCGGCCAGCGTCTTGCCCGAGCCTGTTGGCGCAGCGATCAACGTGTCCAGGCCTCGAGCAATGAGCGCCCATCCTCTGGCCTGCGGCTCGGTCGGACCCTCGGGAAAGCGGCGCGCGAACCACTCGCTCACCGCTGGGTGGAACTCAGCCACGAGATCGACCACCCCGTGATCGTACCGCTCGAACACCCGTTCCGAGCAGACTTTCCGGCGCGCGGGCCGCCTTAGAATGCCAGGCAGCATCGGACGGAGGGAAGACTGTGCTCGACTGGCTCGATACCCACTCCGGCAGCCTCGTCGCAGCGGCAACCCTGGTCCTCGTGATCGTGACCGCGTACTACGCCTGGACCACTCGGGCGCTCGTCCGCGAAACGCATACCACCTTGCAGGCGGCTGCGCGGGCGACGCTCCAGGCGCGCATGGATCGCATCAGCGAAATCTGTATCCGCGAGCCAAATCTGTACGCTCTGTTGGACGATGAGGGCGCCACCGGTGACGAGCAGGACGGACGCTTCCACATCGCCAACATGTTCCTTGGCGTACTGGAAGAAGCCCACATGCAATACCGATTGGAACGGACGATGTCAGCGGAGGATTGGGGCGCCTGGGAGGCCACGGCCGACCTCTTCCTGCCCAAGCATTACATCGTCCGCTATTGGCAGCAAGTCGCGCGGACCTTCGAGCCGGGCTTTCAGCAGTTCGTCAACGAGCACATGCGCGCCGCCGGGGTTGAGTGAACGCTGACGCGACCGATGTGCTGGTCCTCGGCGCTGGCGTGTCCGGCCTGGCTGCCGCGGAGCGGCTGGCGCGGGCTGGTTGCAGCGTACGCGTGGTGGATGCGCGCAACCGCGTGGGTGGACGGATCCACACAGTGCGTGGCGGTGCCTGGCCAGTGCCCATGGAGCTCGGGGCAGAGTTCATACAGGGCCGCATCACCGCGCTGTTCGCGCTGGCGCGGCAAATGGGCCTGCCGGTCGTTGAGCTCGATGGGGCCCGCTGGCACTCGCGCGCTGGTCAGCGAACCCCTTTTGACGAGTTACCTCCTCGGATTGACGAGATCCTGTCACGGCTGCCGGAGCTGGCCTCCGACGAGGACGACCAGAGCTTCGACCAGTTCCTGGCCGCCTGCTGTGCCGGCGAATCGCTGGCGGAGGCAAGAGATCTGGCGCGCCTGTGGATCGAGGGTTACGACGCTGCTGATCCCGGTCGCTTCAGCGTTCGCGCCCTGGTGCGCGAGCGCACGGCCGAGCGCCAGATCGAAGGCCATCGCGGGTTTCGGCTCGTCACTGGCTATGAGGGCATTCCCCAGACGCTGCAGGCGGGTATCCCGCCGGACCGCGGCCAGGTGGACCTGGAGACCATCGTCACCGAGGTCCACTGGACGCCGGGTGCCGTCGCTGTCGAAGCCCGCGGCTCGCTCGGCGCCGCGCAGGGGCCATTCAGCGCACGGCGACTGGTGGTGGCGCTGCCACTCGGCGTGCTGCAGGCGCTTCCGAATGAAACCGGCGCGGTCCGGTTTACTCCGCCGCTGGCCGGGAAAGAGGATGCGCTGCGTGGGCTCGAGATGGGCCACGTGGTCAAGCTCGTCTTCGCGTTCCAGGAGCGCTTCTGGGAGCAGGCCTTTCCCGAGGAGCTCGGCTTTCTGGTCGCTTCCGACGAGCCATTCCGGACATGGTGGACGGGCTATCCGGTCGTGGCCCCCGTGCTGGTCGCGTGGTCGGGCGGCCCAGCCGCCGATGCGCTTGCCGGCCTGAACACCGAGCAGCGCGTCGATCGCGCTCTGGATTCGCTGGCGCGCGTGGTCCGCGTACCGCGCGCCAGCGTAGACCGCCAGATCGTCGCCTGGGACGCCCACGACTGGGCGGCGGACCCCTTTGCCCGAGGCGCCTATAGCTACGTGCGCGTCGGCGGCATCGGGGCGCAGGCCGTCCTGGCCAGTCCAGTCGAAAACACGCTCTTCTTCGCCGGTGAAGCCACCGAGCAGGCCGGGCATCAGGCGACTGTTCATGGAGCGCTCTATGCGGGCCAGCGCGCGGCCGATGAGGTCCTCCACAGCCTGCTCGACCAGGGATCGAGTGCTCTGAAACGGTAGACTAGCGCGTGCAGCGCATTCTGAGATCAAATTGTCGGGCACGCCGGCCGCGGTACCCGCGTACAGGACGCCCCGCCGTTACCCGCTGAACGAGTCCTCAGAGAGCGCCGACTCCTCGACCTCAGCGTCGTCGGAGGCCGCGCGGCTACGCGATGTACTGTTTGAACCAGGCGATCGTGTCGCGCCAGGCGGCCAGCGCCTGCTCCTGGTTGTAGGCCGGGCCCGTATCGTTGTGGAAGGCGTGCATCGTGCCGGGATACACGTTGAACTTGTGCGTGACCCCCGCGGCCGTGAGCGCCTGATCCAGCTCGTCGCGGCGGTTGTTGGCGAAATCATTCGGGTCCGACGAGTACACACCCAGGACGGCAGCCTTGATCTTGCTGACCTGGTCAAGCGGGGGGAAGGCGCCGTAGAAAGGTGCAGCCGCCTTGAGCTCCGGGATCTGCTCGGTGGCTCGCCACACCACTCCGCCGCCGAAGCAGAAGCCATTCATGGCGATCTTGTCGAAGTTCACCAGATCCGGCTTGGTCTTGTAGTAGGCCACGGCTGAAGCGAAGTCGCCGACGAACTGGTCCTGGTTTACGCCAGGGCCGGTCAGCAGCGCCGAGAACTGGTTTGGATCGGTGATGCTGGCGGTGCCACCCTGTCGACTGACCAGGTCGACTCCACAGCCGATGAAGCCTTCCTTGGCAAATCGGCGCACGACGTCGCGGATGTGCTCGGTGAGGCCGCGGTTCTCGTGGCAGACCAGCACCAGCGGCAGCGGTCCGGTGTTGCTCTTGAGGCGGGCCTGGTAGGCCATGATTGTGGCGCCGTCGGCGCCCGAGAAGGTGATGTCCTGGCCGTCGATGCTCGGATCGTTCGCGGGTACCGACAACGGGCTGCGAGCAACCGGCGACGGCGACGCAGAGGGCGACGCGGCCGGCGAAGCCGCCGGTTTGGCTACCGGCGACGGACTCGCGGCCGCTGCCGGACTCGCCGCCGCGGACGGACTGGCAGCGGTGGCCGGACTGGCGGCCGGCGACGAAGCAGGCGCGGCGGTCGGCTTGGGCGCAGCCGGGGCCGTCGTCGGCTGTGCGGCAGGCTGCGAGCAGCCCAGCGCCAGCAGCAGCGTAGCCGCGCTGCCCAGGCCGCCGCAGATGTTCAGCACGCGGCGCACGAGGTCTCGACGGGACAGGTAGCCGGCTTTGTAGTCGGCCACGTATTCGTGGACCATGTAGGCCTGCAGATCGTTGAGCGTCATCGAGGCAGTCCCAAACGAATCAAGATCTTGCGGGGATCACCCTGTCAGCCTACCAGCCAGCCGGGCAGGCACGCGCGAAATGGGCCCGGACCAGGGGTTTCGGACTAGGGCTTGCCCGATGCGAGCAGGCCCCAGCACGCGCGATGCTGTACGTGGACGCCAGGCGCGCCGGCCGGGGTCAGCTAGCCACGCGAGAAGGGAGCCGAGGAATGGGAGCGCTGAGACCAACACGACTGGCCGAGCCAGTTACGTCGGAGGACCACGCCCAGGGCCCGCGGGACGCCGAGGTAACGCTGCTCCAGTACGGCGACTACGAATGCCCGTACACCCGCATGTCGCGCCACAGCGTCCATGCGCTGGCCGGCTTCTGGCCAGGCAGCGATCCGCCCCGATGCTGCATTCTTCCACCCCGAACTGGCGGAGTTCATCCTCCCCTACGACAAGGTCCGCGCGACCGACAACACGGATCAATTGATCCTCGACTTCTACCACAGCACCTATGAAATCGGCGCGACGCTGGCGGGCTGGGACCGGGCAGCGCTCGAACGCCCCGATCCGCATCGAATCAAGGCCTGAGCGCTCGACAAAAGAGCGGTACGCTCGAAGCGCGATGCCGGCTATGCGTCTGGCAGGTCTGGCGGGGCTCGTGCTGATCGGCACGGCGCTACTCGACGCCTTCGAGACCATCGTCTTGCCGCGCCGAATCTCTCGCCGTCTGCGGCTGGCGCGCTACTTCTATTTGCTCACCTGGCGGCCGTATGCCGCACTTGGGCTGAAGATCAAGGACGAGGCGCAACGAGAGACCTTTCTCAGCTTCTACGGCCCATCGTCGCTCCTGCTCCTGGTTGGTATCTGGGCGTTCATCCTGGTGATCGGCTTCGCGGCACTGTACTGGGCCAGCGGTTCAGAGCTGAATACGCCCGACAATCAACGCGACTTCTGGACTGACGCGTATTTCAGCGGCACGACGTTCTTCACGCTCGGGCTGGGCGACGTCGTACCCGGTTCTGGCACCGAACGTCTGCTCACCGTCATTGAGGGCGGGACCGGCTTCGCGTTCCTGGCGCTCCTGATCGGTTATCTGCCAATCGTGTATCAGATGTTTGCTCGACGCGAGGCCAACGTCTCACTCCTGGACCAGCGCGCCGGATCGCCTCCCACCACAGCCGAGCTCATGCGCCGCAACGTAGATCGCGGCGATGTGACCGAGTTGATCACGCTGCTGCACGATTGGGAGATATGGGTTGCGGATCTGCTGGAGAGCCACCTCTCCTATCCCACGCTCGCGTATTTTCGCTCACAACACGAAAATCAGTCATGGGTTGCTTCGCTGGCGCTGATTCTCGATGTATCGGCGTTTGTGCTGGCCTGCGGCAAGACCAACGCCGTTCGCCAGGCCGGCTTCACCTATGCCGTCGGGCGACATGCGGTTGGAGATCTGACCAATGTCTTCAACGTCAAACCGCGAAGTTGGTCGGTGGATAGACTCGATGCGCGGACGGCTGATCGGCTATGGCAAACGGCCATCACCACCGGATTGCTTGCTGAGAATGGCATCGCGAAGCAGCGGCTGACAGCGATCCGATCGACCTATGAGCCGTACCTCGAGGCGCTATCGGAGTACTTGCTCATGGACCTGCCACCCTGGGTACCGCCGTTAGACAAACAGGACAACTGGGAGACCACAGCCTGGGACTTCGATTCGCCGGTCGCGCTGCTCGGGCCCAACAGCCCGTTCAAGAAGTCGTCGAGCGAGTAGACGAGGCGTTGACCAGCGCGCGCACCTGGGGGACGACATCCTCGGCGAACAGGCGGACCTGTTGTTCTGACGGAGCGGTGGGCCAGAACACGAACGTGTCGAAGCCCAGGTCGCTCACCCACGACGTGAGCGTTTCGACCCACAGCAACGCTGGACCGTTCAGCCCTTGCCCGCCGACCTGCGGACCGATTCCGCTCCGCCCTCCGGCCATGCCGGCCAAAGCGGCAGCT